>Ga0209373_10003433_pt1 | contig 14657 bp, 15 predicted proteins | sample Higcelweek5metaG_FD_187173 | JGI IMG/M metagenome (GOLD analysis project Ga0209373, IMG submission 187173) | Freshwater pond sediment microbial communities from the University of Edinburgh, under environmental carbon perturbations - High... | ecosystem: Environmental > Aquatic > Freshwater >...
CGGCAAGCTTCGTGCGGCTTTGAAGAAAGCGGGCTTTGACGGTATGCTGGAGGTCGCGCTTTTTGCGGATATACTGACCTTGAAGGAAGCACTGGAATTTGATAAGCACATCCTCAAAGAATCGGACTATCAGCTCACCAGCTGCTGCTGTCCCATGTGGATTGCCATGATCCGAAAAAAATATAACCAGCTGCTGCCCCATGTGCCCGGCTCTGTTTCTCCCATGATTGCTTGCGGACGTGCGGTGAAGCAGCTCCATCCCGATGCCGTTACCGTTTTCATAGGTCCCTGCATCGCAAAAAAAGCGGAGGCGAAGGAAAAGGATCTGGTCGGTGCAGTGGATTTTGTACTGACTTTTCAGGAAATGCAGGATATCTTTGATCTCATGGAAATTGATCCTGCACAGATGCCGGAGCACGAACGGGATCATTCCTCCAGAGCAGGGCGCATCTATGCCCGTTCGGGCGGCGTCAGCGAAGCGGTGGAGCACACATTGCACCGTCTGAATCCCCGCCGCACGCTAAAAATCCGTACCCAGCAAGCCGACGGCATCCCCGCCTGCAAGGCCATGATGAATGATCTGCAGGAGATGAAATCCACCGCTAATTTTTACGAGGGCATGGGCTGTGTAGGCGGCTGTGTAGGTGGGCCAAGAGCTGTGCTGGATAAGGAGCAGGGACGTATCCATGTGGAGGAATACGGAAATGCCGCCTCCTATCCTACCCCCATTGACAACCCTTATGTGATCGAAATGCTCCATCGGCTGGGTTTTGATACTGTTGAAGAATTACTGGAGAGCAACAACATATTTACACGGGAGCTTTAAGTTACTCTATTTCTTATAAAAATAACGGCAGGCGGTCAAAAGATCGTCTGCCATTATTTTTTTCAAACCGTTCCCGTGATACCCAACGCGGATGATCCCGTGCATCGTTTCCACGCACGCAGAGGGAGACAGCGGGGAGCGACGTCCGCTTACTCCACTGTAATTACAGAAACGGGGCAGCCTTCCCTAGCTTCCGCCGCTCTGTCTTCCGCTTGTCCGGGAACCTCCTCCTGCCACACCTCGGCAACGCCGTCATCCGCCATCCGGAACACTTCAGGGCAGGTTTCGGCACACAATCCACAAGAGATACATCCGCTTCTGTCAAGAGTCGCTTTCATGGCATCTCCTCTTTTCTGCTTAAATTTAACTTCATTATTCTTTGCATTGTTACTGGTTTTTATAAAAAATATAGTAACAATGTCCATACAAAAGAATGCGTTTACATATGCCGCATATGCTTTACAATGTCATGATACCATGCTCATTGCGTACTTGCAATACCCGTAACCGGCTGTACATACTATTTCCAGAGATCGTCCATCAGCTTTTTGATCTCGGCATGTCTGTCATCGGCTGCCGCCTGATCGATTACATACTTGCCGTCAAGCAGAATCAGTACCGTACCTTCCCCGGCATCGGCAGGAATCAGTTCCTTCGGTATATTCACCATGGTCTGATCCGGCTGCTCGCATACCGCAAATGCGCCTTCAAAACGGTCTATAATCATAATCTTCCGCTCCTTCCGTTTCTAAAAAGCATTCGCCGTGAATTAACTGCCGATTTTGATGGTCTTTCCGTCACTGGAGATACATATGGTACCCATCTCATCTGTACGGAGGATCTGTATACCCTCTGCTTCCAGCCGCGCGATCGTCTCGTCAGCAGGAAGTCCGTCCGTGTCGGCTCCTACCGATATGACGGCATATGCCGGCTTTACGGCGGCCAGAAACGCCTCAGATGTTGCCGAGTCACTGCCGTGATGCGCTACCTTCAGAACCTTTGCGCTCAGATCATAGCCGGCCGACAGCATTTCATTTTCCGAAGCGTTGCCTGCATCCCCTGTCAGCAGAAAGGTGTTTTCTCCATGCTGAAATTTCACCACAACCGAGTAATCATTCAGGCTATCATAGTTTTCTCCGTTTGGAGCAAGTATGGTAAATGTACCGTCTCCCAAAGGATAAGTCGTCCCCGGAACAGGTGCTGTAACTGTCAGCTTTTTTGCGGAAATAGCCGTCAGAACATCTTTAAATGTCTGTGTGTCATGCTGTATATCAGGCATAATGATTTTGCCTATAGAGAAGGTTTCTATCACTCCGTCCAAGCCGCCGATATGATCCTCGTGAGGATGGGTTCCGATCACATAATCCAGTTTACTGATGCCCTGACTCTGGATATAGGCAATGACCTCATCAGTATCGGCATTGTTACCCGCATCTATCAGCATGGCTGCATTTCCCGAAACGATCAAAATACTGTCTGCCTTCCCCACATCAATAAAATGCAAAACCGTAGAGAAAGCAGCTTCTTTCTCTTGACTGCAGGCAGAAAATATGCCGGTCAACAGCATAATCACCAGAATAACAGCAAGCAGGCGACCTCGTTTCATTTTTCTTCAGCCCTTTCCTATAGTTAACCACATAAACTTTATATGAATGTATATGCTATTTTAGCCCTGACGCAAGCTCTTGTCAAGATAACGTAAAATATATTGCTATGTTGTGACATATTTAAGCGTAAAATTTGACTTTCCCTTTAAAAGGAGTATACTGATAGACGATGCAGCCAGCAGTATAGGAAATACAAAATAATAAGCTGTTTTGCTGCGTATCTGTTTGTATGTCCGTTTTGCGGACAGAAGGGAGTTATCATGAAAAAAGAAAAACCCTTTATAGGCGCTATACGGTGGGATGCATGGTTTCCCGGCAACCATCCTGCCACGGCAGACATTCCGCGCAATGTCGGGCAGCAGGTTTCCGACACTCTTTCTCAGCTGAAATACCATTTTCGCGTACCCTATTTCGCCAAGCTGGAGGAGGACGGCGTCACCGTCAGCTTCCCTGCTCCCACGCAGGGGCTGTTTGATGAAGAAATGCATTACGCGGCCGATGCAGGCATAGACTACTTCGCCTACTGCATGTATGAAGACAACAGCGGCATGGAATATGCACGGCAGTTTCATACCTGCAGCGCTCTGAACAAAAAGGTGAAAATGTCAGCTATCCTCACTGCCGGCTCCTATAATATTCAAAAGCATTTGGGGGATTTGGTGCACTATTTTCAGCAGCCTTATTATATGAAGGTATGCGGTGACAGACCGTTGGTTTTCTTCTTTTCCTATCAAGAGCATACTCCGGAAGACATCACTGCTCTGCGTGCCGCCTGTAAAGAGGCAAAGGTTCCCCAGCCGTATATTGCGGCCATGTTCTGGAATCGTCATGAAGAAAAAGCGCAATACTTTGATGCGGTTTCGGGTTATGGGTTCAGCGGCACAAACGGTGAAAGCTTTACGGCGCTTACGCAAAAAACCTATTCTCGCTGGGAAGATGCCGTCACAAGAGGTCAGAAACTGATTCCCATGTCCACCGCAGGATGGGATCCCCGTCCGCGCCATGACCGTCCCGTCAGCTGGATGAATGTAGCCGCCGAGAGCTGGGTGCAAACAGCCACGCCGGATGAAATCGCATCCCATATAGAGGAGACGATGGATTATATACAAGAGCACAAGGAAAACTGTGAGGCAAACGCGCTCCTGATCTATGCCTGGAATGAGAATGATGAGGGCGGTTGGCTGGTACCTACCGGCCGACTGGGAGAGGACGGACTGCTCCTGCATAAAGAAAACGGCAGTCTGATACCCGACACTACCCGTCTGGATGCCATCAGGAAAATTCTAAAATAACAATAGATGTATGTCTTGTTGGTCATCGTAAGAAATATTATTACATAGCACTCTCCCATATATTTCTGCGCAAATAAACCACAAAGCCTACGACGAGGACGTCGTTTCCTATAGAATCCTTTCGCGGGTATCGCCGGGGCGATTCGTGAACCGCCTGCTATGTTTTTAAAAAAATAACAAGGTGGCAGGAATCTATCCTGCCACCTTGTTATTTTTTCTGCAAAGCCTCTTTCAGCTTTTCTGTCTCTATGGAATGGCGATAAAAATTCTTTGCGGAGCATCCGGCTCGCCCGCCTCCGGCGCAGGCACATGCACAAGCGCAGGCGCAGCTGCTGGCACAGGCACAGTGACCTCCTCCGACCCCTCCGCCATGAAAATAGGTACCGAAGCCGCCGCGATAGCCGCCTTTGATGATCCTGCGGATATACATAAAAACAACAAATGCAATAACCGCTAATAAGAAAATACCCCCGAACACTTCCGAGCCCGAACTGCTGTTTTTTTCTTCTTCCACATATTGCCGGCTTTCATCCACTGCAAAAGTACCCAGTTCATATTCGACCACAGCCCTGCATTTTTCCCCCATACCAAGGGCAGTCTTCCACACCAGATATTGCCCGTTGTCCGAATCGGCATCGGATTTCTTTACATTTTCATTGTTCCACAGAATAGTGACCGCTTCTACCTCTATTTCATCAAACCAACCGACTGTAAAGGCATAGCTGCATATGTTAGAATCGTGATTCAGCACATACATATAGGATTGATGTATGGAAAACGCAAATGTAATCACTTCACCTGCATAATAGCTTCTGTCAAAATCAACACGCACATAACTGCCGCCATCGTTGTAATATCCGATATCCGCAATATTATCCGTGAGCGCTGTAATGGTGTCCGCATGCTCATTGGGGATGCCTATCTTCACCCACTCCAGCGGACCCTCGGACAAGCTGTCCAATACCTGCCACTTTATGAGGTAATTAATGTCCAAAGTACCGTCATTCCGCACATTTACCGTAGTCTGATAGTCCAGTATTCTATCCAGCGGCGCATCCGCCAAAGCGACGGACGGAAAGATGCTCAAAGCACAAATCAGAATAATGGTCACCAAACAAATCATTTTCTTCATCTATTTATTCTCCGTCGCTTTTTCGCGCAGCAGGCATTTCTGCTCCATTTTACCGGCCGTATTCCGTATTTGACGGCATCTTGGGTTATTCCAGATTTTCCTCCACTCATCGATGCGCATATCACCCAGAGCATCTTCGGACAGCCAGCTCTGGCAAGGCATCACCTTTCCATCGGGCGCAACTGCCATGTTACTGAGACAGGCACCGCAGGTAGGCACAGAAGTAAATCCATACGCCAGAAGCTGTTCTCCGGGCACCCATCCGGGCGATGTAAAGCTGATCTCCATATGATTTTCTTTGCAGTAAGCGAAGGCCTCCTGCAATATTCCACAGAGCTCTTCACCCGTCAGCTGTGTCCCTATGGATTTTGCTTTTTCTGCATTGCCGGCAAAGATCAATCCCGAACAGGAGAGGTAACGCACGCCCAGCGCTCTGACAAATTTTAAGGTTTCCAAATAGTCCTTGTTGATGGTGCATAGCGGGGTATTGATGCTGACGCTGAGGTTTGCCGACAAAGCATTTTTGATTCCCGCCACTGTCTTTTCCCAGTTTTCTGCACCCACCAAAGCATTATGTTCTGCCGGAAGCGACGAATAAAGCGTGATCTGCACGCTGTCCAGGTCGGCGGCATACAAAGCCCTGCATAATTCTTCGGTAAGGTTGATGCCGTTTGTGTTCAGCCGTGTGACAAACCATTTGGCTTCTTGCACCAGCTCAACCAGCTCCGCTCTCATGGTAGGCTCCCCGCCGGTAAAGGTAAGCTGCGGTATTCCCGCCTCTCTGCATTTGCGGATGATTTCCTTCCATGCTTCTGCGGGCAGCTCCGCGCAGGCTGCCATTCTCTGCCCTGCCGCATAGCAGTGCAGGCATTTTTGGTTGCAGTTCCATCGTCCGTTGCTTTCCATGGAGCTGATCATCAGATCCATACGATGAGGTGCTTTCATATGTTTGGCATAAGCGCCGATGGAGACCAGCCCGATATCCTCCTGCGGCTTTTCTCCCCGGGCGATGTCCTTCAATGTGCTGATAATCCTCCACAGGTCATCCTTCAGCATTTGGGCAGTGACTCGCCTGTACACCCGGTGTACGCTTGCAATCGTTTTGCTGACGATACATTCCCAATCACCGTCGGCGATTTCCTGCTCGTGATACGGATTGATTTCATCAATAAAGGCGGAAAGCAAAATCGCCCATGACAGATTAACGGGCAATATATCCTGACCGTTCAAAATCACCACACTGGGAATATCCTTATTGAGGCTGAATTTCGGGGGAACGAGATGAATACGCACTACCCCCGGTCCATATGGATTCATGGTCACATGCTTGACCTGCCGCAAATGCTTCCTGAAATAAACCGCTTCCTTAAAACCAATCAGTTCCATTTTGCTCCTTTTACTTCATAAAAAAATACTGTTTCCGATATGCTCTCCCGAAAGTGGTGTCAACCGTTACATTGCGTTATTTTCGGGGATGAGCCGCAGAAAAAGTTATGTAAAAATTTGTTCAAGTTCCTACACTATTCTAGGCGAATGCAGGCTCAATGTCAAGAGTGCAATTTTACTTTTCCTTTTCCCTTGCGCATGAGTGATGCACTGCAAATTTATCCATACTATTCTTGCATATTTCACTATTGTTCGGCTTGCGCAAACTGCAAACCAATGGTAAAATGGTAAAGAAATTTATGATAAGATACCGCACTAGGAGGCTTCATGGTTTTCAGCAGTATTTCGTTCCTTTTTTACTTTCTGCCCATTCTGATCGTTATTTATTATCTTGCCCCCAAAAAGCTCAAGAACCTTGTGATGCTGGTGGCAAGTTTATTGTTTTATGCCTGGGGTGAAGTACGCTATGTCTTCATCATGCTTTTTTTGTCTGTAGTTGATTATGTTTGCGGTCGGAACATAGACAAGCACCTGGACAGCCAGCGAAAGATGAAGCTTTTTATGTGGATTGATGTAGGTATCAATCTCTCTTCTCTGATATTTTTTAAGTACAGCGACTTTTTCATTACCAATATCAACGCATTGCTGGGCGTTCATATCCCTCTGTTGGGTATTCCCCTGCCCATCGGCGTTTCCTTCAATACCTTTCAGTCTATATCCTATATTATAGATGTATATAAGCGCAGAACCACCTCCGAAAAAAGCTATTATAATTATCTGACCTATACCACCCTCTTTCCCCAGATCATCGCAGGTCCTATCGTACGGTATGTCACCGTGGAGGATGATCTGAGCGACAGAACCATCAAGCTGGACGACCTGTCAAAGGGCTTGCGCCGCTTCCTGCTGGGACTGGGTAAAAAAGTCCTGATCGCCAACAATGTGGGTGCTCTCTGGCATCTTGTGCAGACGGATGCCGCCGGCGGCATGTCGGTAGTCCTTTATTGGGTGGGCATGCTTGCTTTCACGCTGCAGATTTATTTTGATTTCAGCGGCTATTCGGATATGGCTATCGGTCTGGCTCAGGTCTTCGGCCTCACCTTTGACGAGAACTTTAACTACCCCTATATTTCCAGAAGCATCACCGAGTTTTGGCGCAGATGGCACATGACACTCAGTTCATGGTTCAGAGATTATGTGTACATCCCTTTGGGCGGCAACCGCAAGGGCAAGCTGATGCAGGTGCGCAATATACTGATCGTCTGGGCGCTGACCGGTTTCTGGCACGGCGCATCCTGGAATTTTCTGCTGTGGGGACTGTTTTTTGCGGTAATTCTCTTGTTTGAAAAGTTTGTGCTGTTCCGTTTCTGGGAAAAGGTCTTCCGCCCTATACAGCATATCTACACTATGTTTTTAGTGATGCTCAGCTGGGTCATTTTCTCTGTGGAGGATATCACTAAAATCGGCGACTATTTCAAAGGTATGTTTGGCTTCGGCAATGTCGCCTTTATCAATAATCAGGCGCTCTATTATCTCCTGCACTATGCGGTCATATTTATCATCGCGGTATTTCTGGTGACTCCTCTGTTTAAGAGAGGTCTGGATAAACTGGAACAGGGCAAAAGCAAGTTCGGTCATGTGGCGGTCATTATCTTCTATGTATTTATCTTTCTGGCTTCGACAGCCTATCTGGTGAACAGCACCTATAATCCGTTCCTGTACTTTAGATTTTAGTGAGGAGGCAGACAGAAGTTGAATAAAACATTTGCAAAAGTCATCATTTGCCTGTGGGTCTTACTAGTCATTTTAAACGTTGTTCTGCCCAAAACCGACTTTTCCGAATCGGAAAACCGCTATCTGGCGACTTTCCCCACCTTTTCACAGAAATCTTTGGTCAACGGCACCTTCATGCAGAAGGTGGATGAGTATATTAATGACCACTTCATCGGGCGCGATACCTGGATCACTGCTAAAAGTAAGATGGAATATTTACTGGGCAAGCGGGAGAACAACGGCGTATTCATCTGCCATGATCAGCTGATCGAGGATCTAGCAGAGCCCACCGAAAAAATAGTAACTGCTAATATCGCAGGGCTGAAACATTATGCCGACCTCTTCGGGAAGCCAACCTACATCCTGGTCGCCCCCTCTGCCGCCAGTATTCAGGCCGACAGACTGCCATCCTTTGCAACAGGCTGGGATCAGAAGCAGTTTTTGACCGATCTGAGCGAAGAACTCAAAGGCAGTGTAACGGCGGTCAATGTATATGATACCCTCTGCGCTCATAAAGATGAATATATCTACTACAGAACCGATCATCACTGGACGACCGACGGCGCATTTCTTGCCTATCAGCAGCTTTGTGCTGCCATGGGAATCACCCCGAGCGCCTACGCTGATTTTCAGGTCGAGACCATTTCAACCGATTTTAACGGAACCCTGTATTCCAAGTCCGGCGTACGCAATGTTACGCCCGATACCATCAAGTCCTATAAAATCGGAGGGGTCAACCGTTACACCATTACCTCCGGCAGCGAAGTCACGGAGTATGATACCATTTATTTCCCGGAGTTTCTGGAGAAAAAGGACAAATATCCTTACTTTCTCAACGGAAATCAGCCCATCGTTACCATTGATACACAAAGCACAAGCGGCAAAAAGCTATTGATGTTCAAAGATTCCTACGCCCATTGCCTCACGCCCATGCTTCTGCAGGCGTATTCTGAGATAACCCTGGTCGATCTGCGCTATGTCAATACGAATATACAGAATTTGATCAACATACAGGAATATGACGAGACGTTGTTTTTATACAGTATGGATGTTTTTACCCATCAGTCCAACACCAGTAAATTGAGCAGAATGCAATAGTATTGCGTTAAAAACCATTGCTAACAGTAACAGTCAGATGATTGCTGCATATACATTAAGCAGTTGACTTTTTTTGTCTGTCCGCCTTAAAATTGTCTTCGCACAAAATAGTGAAATCGGAGAAAAAAATGGCTAATGCATTATTGCTTATGTTCAAAGGTGCGCTCATGGGAATCGCCACACTGATCCCCGGCGTCAGCGGCGGAACAATGGGTATCATATTAGGCATATATGACAAAATTATTCATGCTATGAGCTCTTTCTTCAAGGATTGGAAGAAAAATGTCCTTTTTCTATTGGAAGTTGGAATCGGCTCCCTCATCGGCATTGCTCTATTCAGTAACTTAATCGAAGCAGCAATGGAAAAATTCGAAAAGCCCATGATTTATTTGTTCCTGGGCGTCATTTGCGGCGGCCTGCCGGTATTGTATAAAAAGGCAAAAGCTCCCGACGGTAAAAAGATTGACCTGCTCTATTTGATCGGCGGCTTTCTCATCGTAATCCCTATGGCATTAAAATCCAGTATGATTGTCAATATGGCAAACAGCACCGGTATCCTGAGCTTTATTTTTCTGCTGTTTGCCGGCTTCATCATAGCTGTCGCACTGATACTGCCGGGCATCAGCACTTCCTTCATGCTGCTGGCCATGGGGCTGTATGATATCACCTTAAAGGCGGTCAGCACCTTTGATGTCTCCTTCCTGATCCCCATTGTTCTGGGCTGCGTGATCGGAATTATTACCACTACAAAGTTACTGGAAAATATGATGAATAAACACCCGCGGCAAACCTACCTCATGATTCTCGGCTTCGTTGCGAGTTCCATTCTGCAGGTCTTCCCCGGCATCCCCCAGGGGATAGAAATCTTATATTGCATATTGTCCGCAATTTTAGGTTTCTTTGCAATCAGACTGATGAGCAAATATATTTCCTAACTGAAGGTTACATAGTTGGTCTATAATATCTATAAATCTTTGCATAGCTGCCGTATTCGCTTCCATTATAATCCTTTAATGCGAAATACATCATCCGCCTTGACCTGCGAATCAGAGGTGGGTGATGTGAAAATATATAAATCTGCTGACTGAATATCCCGCTATCTTAGAAAAAGCAAAGCAATCACGATATGGCAGCATAGTTTCACCCCGTTTTGTTTGAATTTAAATGCTTATCATTTATGACTGGTTGATAAAACCAAATAAAACTAAAAATAAATTTTTAGTTTGAAAATGTCGCAAAAGTGCCGAATGGCACTTTTACAAGGTTACCGGCGTTTTCTGTTGCCTGAATTCACGGACGAAAACTCCTGAAATGCGTAGACCGGTCACCCTTTCGCGCTCATAATTAAATATATTGTAAATAGGTTCTTCGACTCCTGAAACTGAAAATAATGATTTTTCAGGATAAAATTGCATAAAAAAGCCAAGAGGAATCGTGTCAGCCTCTTGGTTAAAAAGCCTTATTTTATGATCTTATCCTTTGGCGTATTATATATTTCAGAAAATTTCACAATGGCAAAGCCAATCAGCCCATAAACCAACATTCCGATGATGGTACTCATTTCCAGTACAGATTTGGTTTCTATGCCTTTGCTCACGACTGTTCTGAATATGGCCGTGAAAGGAGCCAGCAGAATGCCTGAGATCGAATAAATCACCGATACAAACCCGCTGTCCGGGTTTGCTCCCAGAAGCTTGAAAATCAACCGAAAAGCAAAAAGCACTTCAAGGATGCCCAGTACATAGTATACTGTCTTTTTGATTTTGAAATTCTTTTCCGTAGCGACAGCCTCTCTACTGACAACCGGATTGACATCTGTACTCGTTCTGGCTGTATCTACTGTCACTTTTTTTACTGATGGAGATTCATTATTTTCCATTTTTTTATTCCTCACGCTTTCTATGCTTGTTCTTTAATTTTACCAATAGTATGCCCAGATTTTTTTATTCTCGCTTTCTCATTAAAGATTTGAACATCTAATATATACTGTCAATTTATCCTTTTACTTTTTGAAACGTTTTTTGCCAAATAGCAAGGCACCCAGTCCGCTAATGGCTGCAAAACCATAAACCACCATAGAAATATCCCCGGTTTGTTCTCGGATGCTCGTAGGAGTAGGTGTGATGATTGCCGTGATAATAGGCGCAGGCGTAGTGGTTGTCGTAGCAGTAGGCGCCGTAGTGACTGAGGTAGAAGTTGGAAGAGATATGATGTCGCAAAGCCCATTGGTAATGGTATTGCTGTCTAGCGTGACGGCACCATTCCTGGCCAATAACTGTCCTTGAATAGATGCATTGGTATTTGCTGTTATGGATTGCAATGCAAATATGTGACCTACAAAATAAGAATCTGTACCTAATGTAGCCGAGCTTCCCACCTGCCAAAATGTACGACAGAATCTTGCACCATTGATCAGGCTGACAGCACTACCGGATGCCGTAGTGAGGGAGCTGCCAATTTGAAATATAAATACTGCTTCAGGATCTCCCTGTGCATCCAGAGTAAGCGTTCCCGTCAATTCAGCTGCTGAGTCAAAGCGATAAACGCCGGAAGTGAGTACTAATCCCCCTAGATCTTCACCCGTCAAATTCATGGAAGGCGTTCTGCCGGCGGCATCGTTATAGGCAATTACCAGATCGTCCTGTGCCAAGCTTGCAGTAGCATCTGCAAAATGTATCGTTCCATCAGATATTATTCCAGGTGGGAATCCAGTTACGGCAGAGCCAGGATAGACACCAATATTGCCTCCAACGCTTCCGCTTATTGTGGTTGACCCCGTATTCGTTATTGTGGTATGGGCTAAAACTGCGAAACTGGCAGTTGCTCCAAGGTTAACCGTAGCTTCTTGGGCCGCAAAGCCCATTATCGGTATTAGTATTAAAGCCACCAGAGATACCACCGCCATTAATGCTATGAGTTTACTGCTTTTATGCATTTCCATAAATCCTATCGATCCTTTCAAAAATCAATTATACATTTTTCTATTAAAAACCCAATGATCAGCTACTTGCGCAATATCATTTACTGCTTAAATTATCCTTTTCCCTTTAATGATGCGTATCAAGAGCGCAATTACTGCCAATACAATAAGTATATGTATATAGCCGCCAAAAGTATACGAAGTAACTATGCCAAGAAGCCATAAAACCATTAGAACGATTGAGATGAACCACAACATGTGCATTATCCTCTCTTTAATTATTGAAGTTTGTTCTACTTTTTGTTTGAAAAGGTTCGTATAATAATTTTCAATACATCCTCAACAATGTGGAAGTAAGACATAAACCCGGAGGTATCTCTCTTGTAATCCTCTATGGTATCATTGATGCCGGCTCCCATGTTTTCAACTACAACCGCAGCCAATCCCATAGTCCCCTTTGCATTTTGCGTAACGCTCTCTGCATTTTCCAGTATCAGCGGAACAGAAATTTTGAGCTTATCGGTGGTATACAGGACATTGCTGCTGATTTGCTCCGCATTCTCCAGCGTAGCGGAAATTGTCTTGATGTTCTTTTTCATAAGGTCCTGGTTTGTTTCTACCAAAGATCGCAGGCTACCTACTACCTTTTTTACGTTCCATAGTATAGGAAGCAGCATGATTCCTGCCACGATTGCTAGTGCAAAAATCAAGAAAGTCATGAGCTGCAATACTGTGAATTGGATAATCATACTGTTTGCCTCACCTTATAGATTATTTCAGTTCTTTTTTTATCTTTTCTGCTGTTTTATGAATATCCTTTGCGATTTCCTGTGAGCCGTCTTTGATATCCTTTTTCACATCTCCTGTTTTATGCTGCACATCTTCGAATGCATCGCTTACCTCTTGAACAACATGCGCAACAGAATCTTTTGCCATCTCTGTACTCTTATGCACCGTGTCTTTGATGGCTTCGGCAGTTTTTACAGCCGCTTTATTAATATCTTTCCGCGTTTCTTTTCCCGACTTTGGAGCCAGCAGAATGCCTGTGGCTACACCTGCAGCAGTTATAGCGGCTACCACACCCACCTCTACGGCAATCTTCTTTACAGCCTCTGTTCTTTCTCTCTTTCTCTTTTCCTTGCTCAGTTTCCCCAGTAAATTTTTCATAATCATATGAAAACCTCCTTTATTTTTTTGATTTGATTTTATTCAAATCTTGGTCTATATTTAAAATTGGCTTTGTCTGTAAATTTAGGTAACAAACTAAAGGCACTGAAAAATCGCCGATAAAATATCGATGTTAACTTTTAGCAAGTGGCAGGATGAACGAATAAAGCGTTTCAGAAAGGTGTATTTATTTGATCATATAGAAAGGCCGTGAGGACACGTTCATTTCTATGTCCCGAGCAATTAGTTTTCAAGTTGTAATCGTTGCATGCGTTTAATTATTTGATATCGTTTCTTAAAAGTTCAATGGGGTATCTTTTTTTATTGCCTTCCTTTGGCAAAGACTCCATAATCTTCGCAATGTCTTCTACCTCGAGACTTTCTAGATATTCGATAAATATGGAAAGCCTTTCGTATTCACCAATAGAAAACAGCACTGCATCAGGCTGGTTATTCTTTAAAATAAATATTTTACCGAAACTTTCTGCTTTTTCTCTGCAGCTTTTATAATTCTTTATCATTTCAGAATTTGATACGATCGCTTTTGTTGAAATATTCATTTAGATTCACCCACTCTCATATCTATAAATTCATTATACTTTAATAATTATTATTTGTCAACAAATATTTTTAATTATTATAATAATAAATATTATAAATATTTTGCTATTGATTTTATATATTATTATTTATTGCGCGGTTGATGACTTTTAGGTTCTTGTAAAAATAACGATAAGCATCTGGTTCCGCATACCTGCGCAATGGCATACTGCAGTTTCGCGATTAAAAAAACACGGTTTACGTTTTGTCGCAATTTTGGTATGCCTGCTATACCCGGCTTTGCACCGTCATTTTTTGCCCCGATGCTGCTCCTTGTTTGTCTCTGATAAAACAATCCCTTTCCGCAAAACTTTATCGTCCGTTTGCTTTGTTTTTCGGTAAATATTTTTGCAATAAGTTGAATTTACAACGGAAATATGCTATAGTAATAAAAGTGTCTTGGGGTACTTTTCCCAACAGGATGAGACACCCGGTTCTATATCACCAGCAGCTTCACATTAGAGGGCTTACTCGCCGATGACACTTGCATTGAAGACCATTTTATTGTGCATGGCTATATCCTTTCCGAAAGCGTTATAAAAATCATGGTACATAGCGATTTATCTTTCTTTACACCATATAGTAATTATGTATCAAATTCAATTTGATAAAGGAGTAATCGAACATGAAACGGTTTTCCGTATTTATAAAATGTGCCTGTACGTTTGTTCTGTTGGGGGTATTCATTTTCAGTACCAGCCGCCTCAGCATGCTGGTCAAAGCGGTGCCGGCGGCTACTACGCAATATTCGGCACCGCCCATAGTTGCCGCAAAGGATGTCAGCGGCGATGACAGCTGGCTGGTTTCCGGAGATATCGCCGTTTTTTACGCTGACAGCACTTATTATCTGTTCCTG
>Ga0209373_10003434_pt1 | contig 14656 bp, 13 predicted proteins | sample Higcelweek5metaG_FD_187173 | JGI IMG/M metagenome (GOLD analysis project Ga0209373, IMG submission 187173) | Freshwater pond sediment microbial communities from the University of Edinburgh, under environmental carbon perturbations - High... | ecosystem: Environmental > Aquatic > Freshwater >...
ATTATGAACGGAGAAATCGATAATTTTTTGAAAGCCTATTTAATGATGATGGGACAAAAAGAAGAATAATTCAGATAAATCTAAGTATTAAAAATCCGGATTTCAGTTATTGAAATTCGGATTTTTTTATACAATATTTAAAAAAACTAAAATCTTTTTATATATTCGGCAAAACTAAACCCAATAAACTAACGAATGAAACAAATCACAATTGAAGAAATCAATGAAGTTCTAAAAGGAACAATCGTTGGCTCAATAACAACAAAAATTACTGCACCCGAACAATTAGAAGTAGCTAATGAAACTGAAATTTCGTTCATTGGAAACAAAAAATACGAAAAATTTTGGATAACTTCTAAAGCTTGTGTGGCTGTTGTAAATGAAGACATTTCAATCGAACCGGGAGAAAACAGAGCGTTCATTAAAGTAAAAAATGCCGATTTAGCCATGTCGCAAGTTTTAACGCTTTTTGCACCTCCTCCACCCGTTTTCAAAACAAATATTCACCCATCTGCTACTGTTGACGAAACAGCTCAAGTTGGTGATGGTGCAAAAATTGGGGCAAATTGTTATGTTGGTCCAAATGTAAAAATTGGAGAAAATACTATTTTGTATCCAAATGTGACTATTTTAGACGAATGTACTATCGGTAAAAATACTACAATTTGGTCAGGAGCTGTTGTTAGAGAACGTTGTCATATTGGAAATGATTGCATCATTCATCCAAATGCAACTATCGGAGCTGACGGATTTGGTTTCCGTCCTGATCCTGAAAAAGGTTTGGTGAAAATTCCGCAAATTGGAAATGTAATTATCGGCAATAATGTAGAAATTGGCGCTAATACTTGTGTTGATAGAGGAAAATTCAGTTCAACGATTTTAGGAAATGGCTGTAAAATTGACAATTTAGTTCAAATCGGACACAATTCTAAACTAGGAATGTTCTGTATCATGGCAGGAAACAGCGGATTAGCAGGTTCGGTAACTCTTGGAAACGGCGTAATAATTGGCGGAAGTGCTTCTATTAAAGACCACACAACTATTGGAGATGGCGCAATAATTGGTGCAGGCTCAGGTGTAACAGGTGATGTTGAAGCTGGAAAAACACTATTAGGTTATCCTGCTATCGACGCTAAAGACGCTTTGAGACAATGGGCTATTTTAAAAAGAATGGTAAACGATTCAAAAAAATAAAATTACAACAACTATAAATTTATATCTATGTATCAAAAACCTTCAGCGGCTTTTATTGCTGCATCTTGGATTGCATTAGGAACTGGAATGATTGGTTATTTAATCGGATTATTCCGAGCAACTATGCTGTTAAATGAAAAAGGATATTACTTCACTGTTTTAATGTTCGGACTTTTCGCAGTGGTTTCTTTGCAAAAAAGTGTTAGAGACCGTTTAGAAAACATTCCTGTAACCGATTTATATTATGGAATTTGCTGGTTTGCCACCATATTATCAATTGTTTTACTAATTGTAGGCTTATGGAATGCTACTTTACTCCCAAGTGAAAAAGGGTTCTATGCTTTTTCGTTTTTGCTATCCATTTTTGGAGCCATTACTGTACAAAAAAACACAAGAGATAGTCAAGCTAGAGATACTAATTCACAACAATAAAAATTAACATTAGTTAAATTTATTTGAAATCCATCTAAAGAATTTATTTTTCAGATGGATTTCGTATTTTAGCCAACCAATAAAACAACAAAACCCAAATGGACATTAATTTCAATAAAAACGAAGATCATAACAAACTTTTACTTTCCGATTTAAAAAACAGATTTGCTCAAGTTAAATTAGGTGGCGGACCAAAACGTATCGAAAAATTACATGCTGAAGGCAAAATGACAGCACGTGAACGAATCGATTATCTTTTAGACGAAAAAGCAAAAAGCATTGAAATTGGTGCTTTTGTTGGTGATGGCATGTATAAAGAACACGGCGGTTGTCCTTCTGGAGGAGTTGTTGTAAAAATCGGATTTATTTCTGGAAAACAATGTATTGTTGTAGCTAATGATGCTACTGTAAAAGCAGGTGCTTGGTTTCCAATTACAGGAAAAAAGAATCTTCGTGCACAAGAAATTGCCATGGAAAACCGTTTACCAATTATTTATTTAGTGGATTCGGCTGGTGTTTATTTACCAATGCAAGACGAAATTTTTCCTGATAAAGAACATTTTGGTCGTATTTTTAGAAATAATGCGATTATGAGCAGTATGGGAATTACCCAAATTGCCGCTGTAATGGGAAGTTGCGTTGCGGGTGGTGCTTATTTACCAATTATGAGCGATGAAGCCATGATTGTAGATAAAACTGGAAGTATTTTCTTAGCTGGAAGTTATTTAGTAAAAGCCGCTATTGGAGAAACTATTGATAACGAAACTCTTGGAGGCGCAACAACTCATTGTGAAATTTCGGGTGTGACGGATTATAAGGCTAAAGATGATAAAGATGCTTTAAATAGAATTAAAAGTATCGTAGGCAAAATTGGCGATTTCGATAAAGCAGGATACAATCGTGTGAAAGCCGAAAAACCAGCTTTAGAACCCAAAGATATTTATGGAATTTTACCAAAATCGAGAGCTGATCAATATGATATGTATGAAATCATCAAACGATTGGTAGACAATTCTGAATTTGACGAATATAAAGGTGACTATGGAAAAACCTTAATCACAGCTTACGCTCGCATCGATGGTTGGGCAGTTGGAATTGTAGCTAACCAACGAAAAATTGTAAAAAACGCAAAAGGTGAAATGCAATTTGGTGGCGCTATTTACTCAGATTCTGCTGATAAAGCGACACGTTTTATTGCGAATTGTAACCAAAAGAAAATTCCATTAGTATTTGTGCAAGATGTTACCGGATTTATGGTAGGATCCAAATCAGAACATGGAGGAATTATCAAAGATGGTGCTAAAATGGTAAATGCGATGGCAAATTCGGTTGTGCCAAAATTCACTGTAATCGTTGGAAATTCATACGGAGCTGGAAATTATGCTATGTGTGGAAAAGCTTATGATCCAAGATTAATTTTCGCTTGGCCAAGTGCTGAATTAGCCGTTATGGGTGGAACGCAAGCTGCGAAAGTATTAGCACAAATTGAAGCTTCTTCTTTAAAAGCAAAAGGCGAAGTTATTGATGAAGTAAAAGAAAAAGAATTGTTTGATAAGATTAAAGCTAGATACGACGAACAAGTTTCGCCATATTACGCAGCTTCTCGTTTGTGGACAGATGCCATTATTGATCCATTAGAAACAAGAAATTGGATTTCTATGGGAATTGAAGCAGCCAACCACGCTCCTATTGAAAAGCAATTTAATTTAGGAGTGATTCAAGTATAATTAATAATATGAATTTCACGAATTAACACTAATTCATTTTTGTATTAATTCGTGAAATTCTTTTTCCTACCAATTCATCTTAGTTGAATAAATATTGATAATCAAAATTCTATTTTCTTCTAAACGATATACAATTTTAAAATTCCATTTTGGAAAATAGCGAATGGATTCATCATTAAACAAAGGTTCTCTGGGATTTCTTTCTGGAAACTTTCCTAAATCATCTCCCAATTTCAATAAAGTCTCAACTACCATTTCGGCATTTTGAGGACTATTTTTGAAAATAAAATCATGAATTTTTTCGAGGGAATCTAAAGAAGCTTTTGACCAAACTACAGATTTCATTTCTTGAAAATCTTATTTCTTATTGCTTCAGAATTGTACACTTCATTTTCTTCCGAAACTTTAAGTATGGCTTCAATTTCTTGCTTATAATCTGAAACAGATAACAACTTTCCTGTTACATCATATATATAACCTTCTTCATTTAAAAGTTGGTCAATTTTATCCAAAACCCCTTCATTTTGGACATCCAAAATCCTATGAATGATGCTTTTTCTGTGTGTTTCGATATTCATGAGTAAACTGATTTACACAAAGATAAATATTATTTCAATTACTTTATCTTTGCATCATGTCAAAATCATTATTCCAACCCTTCAAAACCAATATTTCAGGTATTTCTTTACCCGAAAAATTCACCTTTCCTTTTTATTACGAACCGCATGAGTTGAGCGTCATTGCTTCAACTGAATTACAAGCGTATTTAGAAACACAATCTGATTTTGAACATAATTTTGGTTTACAAGAAAATCAAGAAGGTTTAGTAATTGGAAAAATGTTTGGTGTTTTAGTTTGTCAAAATCAAGATGGAGAATTAGGTTATTTATGGGCTTTTTCTGGGAAATTGGCGGGTGTGAATCACCTTCCCTATTTTGTTCCAACGATTTTTGATATGTTGCACGAAGATGGTTTTTTTAGAAAAGAAGAAGAAGTTTTAAATGCAATCAATCGTCAAATCGAGATTTTAGAAAATTCAGAAGAACTTCAAAGTAAAAAAAGTCAATTAGAAAACACAAAAATAGAAGCCTCTTCAGATATTCAAAATCAAAAAGATAAAATCAAAAGATTGAAATTGGAACGCGATGAAAAACGAATTTCATTCACCAATTTAACTTCATCTGAAATTGAACAACTAGAATTGGAACTTTCGGAAGAAAGCAAAAAAGAGAGCATTTTACTCAAAAAAATGACAAAATATTGGAATTTTCAAACAGAAAACGCACAAAAAGAAGTCAATTTGCTTTTAGATGAAATCAATCAATTAAAAGAAGAACGTCGTTTAAAATCTGGTGCTTTGCAACAAAAACTTTTTGCCGAATATTCGTTTTTAAACCAGTTTGGCGAACGGAAAAGCATTGGAGAAATCTTCAACAATAATCCACCTGCTGGTGCTGGAGAATGTGCTGCTCCAAAATTATTACATTACGCTTTTGAACATAATTTGAAACCCATTGCTATGGCTGAATTTTGGTGGGGACAATCGCCAAAATCTGAAATTCGTAAGCACAAACAATTTTATCCGGCTTGTAAAAGTAAGTGCGAACCTATTTTATTATCTCACATGCTAAATGGTTTGGATATGGAAGCAAATCCGTTTCAGGAAAATCCAGCAGAAGGAAAAAATATTGAAATAGTTTATGAAGATGAAGTATTAGTGGTAATTAATAAACCCGCTGAATTTCTATCTGTACCTGGAAAAATCATATCGGATTCTGTTTACCAAAGAGTGAAAGAATTGTATCCAAATGCAACCGGACCATTAATTGTGCATCGATTAGACATGTCGACTTCAGGTTTGATGTTAATTGCAAAAGACGAAGAAACCTATGTAAAATTGCAAAGTCAATTTATTAAAAGAACTATTAAAAAACGATACATTGCTTTATTAGATGGTGTTTTGGAAGAAAAAGAAGGTTTTATCGATTTACCGCTTCGAGTAGATTTGGACGACCGACCTAGACAATTAGTTTGTTACGAACATGGAAAACCAGCACAAACGAAATGGAAAAAAATTGAAGTCAGAAATAACCAAACTTTTGTATACTTCTATCCTATTACTGGGAGAACTCATCAATTACGAGTGCATGCATCACATGAATTGGGTTTAAAAACTCCTATTCTTGGCGATGATTTATATGGTTCAAAATCCAATCGTTTGCATTTACATGCGGAAAGTTTGACTTTTATTCATCCCATTTCAAAAGAAGAGCTTGTTATTACTCAACCTTCAGAATTTTAAAATTTGATCTTTTTGTAACATTTTTTCCAATTCAAACTCTTATATTTAGATTTTGAAAACAACACCCATGAAAAACAGTTTTTTAGTTATCCTCACATTATTAGGAATCCAACAAATTAATGCTCAATTTACCCGTCGTGATTCGTTACAAGGCGGTTTACGCATTGAAAGAACGTCATATGATGTAAAACGTTATGATTTAAACATTACCATAAATCCTGAACAAAAAAGCATTAAAGGGTTTAATGAAATAACTTTTGACGTTGTAATTCCTACTCAAAAAATTCAATTAGATTTATTTGAAAATATGAAAGTGGATTCGATTGTTTGGAATGCTAAAAAATTAAATTACAAACGCGACAACGATGCCGTTTTTATTGATTTTCCAGAAAAGTTAGCTTCAAGATCAAATCATAAATTAAAATTTTACTATTCTGGAAATCCAAGAATTGCCAAAAATGCACCTTGGGATGGAGGTTTTGTGTTTTCAAAAGATAAAGCAGGTAAAGACTTTATAGCCGTTGCGGTTCAAGGAACGGGTGCGAGTTTGTGGTATCCGGTAAAAGATTCACAAACAGATGAACCAGATAATGGTGCATCAATCAAAGTTGCAGTTCCAAATGGTTTAATGAATGTTTCAAACGGCCGTTTTTTAGGATCTCAAGATTTAAAAAATGGTTACACACGTTGGGATTGGGAAGTCAAAAATCCAATCAACAATTACACAATAACGGTAAATATTGCCGATTATGTTCACATTCAGGATAAAATGCCAGATTTGGATTTAGATTATTATGTTTTAAGAGAAAATGAAGCGAAAGCGCGTGAACATTTTATGGAAGTAAAACCTATGATGGAATGCTTTCAGTCGAAGTTTGGTCGTTATCCATTTTGGGAAGATGGTTATAAATTAGTTGAAACGCCTTATTTAGGCATGGAACATCAAAGCGCTGTTGCTTATGGCAATAAGTACAAAAAAGGTTATATGGGATTTGATTTATCGGGAACTGGCGTTGGTATGTTTTTCGATTATATTACGATTCACGAAACAGGTCACGAATGGTTTGGAAACAGTATAACTAGTATGGATATTGCCGATATGTGGATTCATGAAGGCTTTACAACGTATTCAGAAACAGTATTTATCGAATGTATAAAAGGGTATGATGATGCCATGAAATATATTAATGGTCAAGCAAAAAATGTACGAAATGACAAACCAATCATCGGGCAATACGGTGTAAACAATGAAGGCTCAGGTGATATGTATTACAAAGGCTCATTATTATTAAATACGCTAAGACACATTATTGGCGATGATGAAAAATGGTGGAAAATGGTTTATGATTATTCGGAAACTTTCAAAAAGAAAATTATTACTTCTGATACTGTAATTGACTACTTTAACAAGGCTTCTGGTACAGATTTAACACCTGTATTTAGACAATATTTGTATACAAATCAGGTTCCTGTTTTTATCTATAAAATTAAAGGAGACTATTTATATTATTCTTGGGATAATGCAAACGAGGACTTTAATATGCCTATTGATATTGGCTTTGAAGACAAAAAAATCAGATTAAATCCTACATTAAAAGAACAAAAAATTAAACTGAAAAAACTCAGCAAAAAAAGTTTTCAAATTTATGACAATCAGTTTTATGTTAAAATTAAAGAAGACAATTAGTCTTCTTTTTTATACTTTGATGTTTTTTAACGTTTGAATACGATTAATTTTTGTTGTTTCAGTTTCTAAAAATTTAGAAACAAAAAATACCTCTTTAGGTTTTTCAAATTTATCTAACGAATCAAAAATTGAAGGTACAATTTTATATTTTTCACCTTCAATAACTAAAACTACTTTTGTTCCCAAAACTGCATCAGGTAAACCTGTAATAAAAAAACGATTGGAAATTTTTGAAGCTAATTTAGTTTCAATTTGTTCTGGAAATAATTTGACTCCCCCACTATTAATCACATTATCATAACGACCTAACCATTTGAATTGCCTCTCATTAAAAATTTCTACAATATCATTGGTAATTATTATTTCATCTGAAATACTAGGCGTATCTATTACCAAACAATTTCTATTATCAACAGTAATGGTAACATGTTCTAAAGTTTTAAAATACGTTTCTCCTACCCTTTTAGCGGCAATATGCGTAATGGTTTCGGTCATTCCATACGTTTCGTAGATTTCAGCATTTACTCCTCTTAATTTTAATGCTAAATCATCAGAGACTTTAGCTCCTCCAATAATTATCTTCTTAAACTGATTTAATTTATCCAAACTATTTTCAGCTTGTAACGGAACTATTGCCACAAAATCATAACATTTATCTGATAAAAAATCATCTAAATTAGAACTTGGCGCTATGATATCTAACTCTAAACCAAGCATCATTGCGCGAACAATCATCATTTTTCCAGCAATATAGCGTGTTGACAGGCATAATAAAGCTTTGTCTTGAGGATGCAAATCAAAGAAATTTCCGGTAGCAATTGCAGAATGTACCATTGCTTCCTTTTTTATTGTGATGATTTTAGGAGTTCCGGTCGTTCCCGAAGTTGTTAATTGTATGGTCTCTTTATCGTCTAACCAATCTAATAAAAATTCACCCAACTCTTTTTCATAAGCCTCTCCTTCTTTAATAGAACTATAAGCCAATTGAAAAAGCGCTTCTTTATCTAAATGAATACCATTGATTTTAAAACGATTGTGAATGTTTTTATAATGTGGAATCATTTGTGATAGTATCTATTTCATTAGTTACAATTAATTTACCAGTCAATTTTTCTTTCCAATTTTTCCAATTGTACATCTTAGAAAAAATAAAAAGTAAAATAGGAAATATGACGAAAACAGGTGTTAAAACATCAAAACCCGCTGATGGTTCTGATAAATCTTTTAGAAGAGAATTGGTTTGAAAAGCGGTCCAATCTGCCGTTAATAGCAATGCTCCTACTAAGTTATTTGCGGCGTGAAATCCTAAAGCCAATTCCAATCCTTCATCCATTAAAGTCATAATTCCTAAGAAAAAACCAGTTCCTATATAATATACCATAATGATGTAACCAATTTTTCCCACTTCAGGATTTGCAATGTGCATTAAACCAAATAAAACCGAAGTAACAATCAAAGGGATTAATCTGCTATTAGTGGCTAAACCAATTCCTTGCATCATATGGGCTCTAAAAAGATATTCCTCAAAACTTGTTTGCATTGGTACTAAAATTATTGCCAGAATTAAAAAAATGAAAAACTTTTCGGGTTTAAAATTCCAAACAAAATTTTCGGGTTGGGTATAATAAAGTGCTAAAATCATGGCAGTCGTGATACTTCCCCATAAGAAAAATGAGAAAAAAATACGTTTCCAATCTACTTTGGCTCTCGACGTGGTTAAGCTAGTTAAAGTTTGCCCTTGAACAAATTTAACCCAAAAAAGGACTAACAATAAACCAAAGGCAAGTGGTCCTACTAACACAACGAAAGTCAAATTTATTCCTATCATGCTTATAGTCTGCTGAATAACTTCATTAGTATCTACTCCATCAGACATAATAAAGTTGAAAAACATCAATAAAATAAATCCAAGCGGAATTGGAATATAACTACCTAAACTATATTTTCTGTTTTTTAATTGTTCAATGTACATGATTTTTTACTGTTCTTAAGTTTGCTACTAAAGTACTATTTTTTATTTCTTTGTAAAAAATAAAATATGATAACTATTTACCATAATCCAAGATGTACAAAATCGAGAGAAGGTTTGTGCGAAATTGAAAACTTAAACCAACCATTTGAAATACGAAAATATCTTGACGAACCTTTCACAAAAATTGAGTTAGAAGAAGTAATCAAAAAACTAAACATAAGTCCTATCGAATTGGTTAGAACCAAAGAAAGTATTTGGATAGAAAACTTCAAAGGAAAACAATTAAGCGATTCCGAAATAATTAAAGCCTTGCTAGAAAATCCCAAATTAATTGAACGTCCTATCATTGTAAATGAAAACAAAGCAGTAATTGCAAGGCCAAAGGAAAAGATTAACGAAATCCTCTAGTACTTTTAACAAAGATTTAGGAAAGTAAGGCTAAACCAAAAGTTACTTTTGCAGTCTTACTTGCAAAAAAATATTTATGAACAAGAAAATTATTATTGCTACACTATCGCTATTCTTAAGTTTAACGACATTTGCACAACGCCCAGATGCAAAAAAAGTTACCATTTCTGGTAAAGTAATTGAAAAAGGAACTAATCTTCCTTTAGAATATGCTACCATTGTTTTTGAAAATGCCATTACCAAACAACTTTCAGGAGGAATAACTGATGAAAATGGAAATTTTAAGTTTGAAGTTACTTCAGGGAATTACAACGTGAGAGCTGAATTTATTTCGTTCAAAAATATAGCTATTCCGCAAAAAGAATTCACAGCTGACGTAAATTTAGGTACTATTCAAATGGAAGCAGATGTGGCTCAATTAAATGAAGTAGATATTATTGCTGAAAAATCTACCGTAGAAATAAAATTAGATAAACGCGTTTACAACGTAGGTAAAGATATGATGGTTAAGGGTGGAACAGTTAGTGATGTTTTAGATAACGTACCATCTGTTACCGTTGATGCAGAAGGAACAGTAGCTTTAAGAGGAAATGAAAGTGTAAAAATTTTAATTGATGGAAAACCTTCTGGTTTAGCTGGAATTAATATTGCAGATGCCTTAAAATTATTACCAGCAGAATCTGTTGAAAAAGTAGAAATTATAACCAATCCATCGGCGCGTTATGATGCTGAAGGTGGTGGTGGTATTATTAATATTGTTCTAAGAAAAGGAAAAGCTAATGGTGTTAATGGTTCTGTTATGGTAAACGTAGGTGATCCTGAAACTTACGGAACAAGCATTAATTTGAATAAGAAAAGTGATAGCTACAACTTATTCTCTAACTTCGGATATAATTACAGAAACAATCCAGGAAACTCAATGGTTGATGCTGAGTATTTTAATCCAGATGGTTCAACAAGAAGTTTTATTGAAGAAAGAAGAACTAACGATAGAGAAAGTGAAGGATACAATGCTAACTTTGGTATTGACTTAAACTTGTCTAAATCTTTAACTTGGACAAATGCATTAACATTTAGAGAAAATAATGGAAAAAACCCAGATAATGTTTTCTTCAATTATTTTGACGCATCTAACAATCCAACTGATGTTAGAAATCGTTTAAACGATCAAAAAAGTGATGAATTTAGTATTGAATATTCATCAAACTTTACAAAAAAATTCAAAAAAGAAGATCACAAATTAACAGTTGATTTTGCTACATCTCAAAACAGAGAAAACGAATTTGCTCTAATTACTGACCAATTTCTTGGTGATCCTTCCTCATTAGAATTACAAGAAACTTCAAATGCTCAAAAACAACAAAGAAATTTAATCCAAACTGATTACGTATTACCAATTGGAAAAAGTGGTCGTTTTGAGGCAGGTTATAGAGGAAGTTTTCAAAAGAACTTAACTGGTTTTGTAGTTTCACCTGATTCTAATTTTTCTAGTACTTTAGAATATGTTGAAAATGTAAATGCTTTGTACACGCAATATGGTTCTAAAATCAATAAATTCTCTTACTTTTTAGGATTACGTTTCGAAGATAGTCACATCGAAGTAAATTCGTTACTAGATGATAATTACAACACAAAAAAATACAATAACTTATTTCCATCGGCTACAGTAAACTATGAGTTTTCAGAGTCAAGTTCGGTAAGTTTAAGTTATAGTAAAAGAATTAATCGTCCTAGAGGTCGTTTCTTAAACCCTGTATCATCTTTATCTAGTAATATTAATATCTTCCAAGGTAACCCAGATATTGACCCATCATTAACAGATGCTATCGATTTAGGTTATTTGAAAAAATGGAATAAATTAACGTTCAATACTTCGGCTTACGTAAATATAACCAATGATGCTTTTCAATTTATTAGAAAAGAATCTGGATTATTTGTAGATGGAGTTCCAGTAATTTTAAGTACACCTATCAACTTAGCTAAAGAATATAGAGCAGGTTTTGAATTTAACTTAAATTATACGCCATACAAATGGTGGAGATTAAACGGAAACTTCAATGCGTTTAGAAATGAAACTCAAGGAGATTACTCTTATGTTGATTATTTAGGCAATACCATTACACAAAACTTTGACAACGTTGCTTTGACTTGGTTTGCAAGAATTTCTTCAAAAATTACATTACCATACAAAATTGATTGGCAAACTAATGGAACTTACAATGCACCACAAACAAATGCACAAGGTAAATCGTTAGGTGTAGCTTCTATGAACTTAGCATTTAGCAAAGACTTCTTAAAAGATAAAGCAAGTATTTCTTTAAATATAAGTGACGTTTTCAATTCAAGAAAAAGAATTATGGAAACTGAAATTCCAAACGTAGTTAGCTCATATAGCGAAATGCAATGGAGAGAAAGACAAGTTATGTTAACTTTTACTTACCGTTTTAACAAACAGAAAAACGAAAGAGACAGACAGCCTCGTAGAGAAGACAATGGTGGAGAAGGAGATTTTATGGGAAGACCATAATTTTCAAATCCATTACCCATAAAAAAAGTCCCGATACAATCGGGACTTTTTATTTTTAAAATTAAAAGAAAATTATCCTTCTAATTAAGCTTGTCTTTTAGCTCTTTTCTCTTTAATCAATTCCATGATAGCTCCGCCCAACCAATAGTGAACAAATCCTACTAAGAATATCATCAACCAAAAACCAATAGTTAATATGGTTAAGAAAAGTAAAAAACCTAGGTACTGTTGAAATTCAAACATAATATTTTCCGGAATTTATGAATTCTTGTCAAAGATAATAGGAATATTTATTTTGAACAATATAAACGCTAATTATTTTGTAGCTTTTTAAAACCACTTTTTCATTTTAAAATAAACAAACATTAACAAAACAACTACAATCATTACACCCCAAATAATAAAGTAACCATTCTCCCATTCTAATTCAGGAAAATATTTGAAATTTTGACCATAAACACCAACTATAAAAGTTAAGGGTAAAAAGAACATAGAAACCACTGTTAATGATTTCATTACCTCATTCATTTTATGATTTTGTGCCGAGAAAAAGTAGTTTGATGCACTTTCCAATGTGATTAAATCGGATTCAATTTGTTCTAATAATTCCAAACACTTTTGATGCAATCTTGAAAAAAACGAATAATTTACCGCCTGAATATCATTAAAAACATCATCATCTTTCATACTCTTAATTGAATATAACGAATCGCGAAGCGGAATAATAGAACGCTTTAAGAAATTAAAATTATCGCGATGCTTTTCAATCAATTCTAACACTTCAGGTTTTGTACTTGTTTTAGATAAATTTATAATTTCATCTACTCTATCTTCTTCACTTTCAATTGTGATGTAAAAGTTTTCAATTATTGCATCTAACAATAAATACAACAAATAATCCGCTTTTTTAGTTCTAACAATACCCGAATTTGTTCTAATACGTTCACGAATATGAGTAAAAAAGTCACTTCTTTTTTCTTGAAACGAAATCAAAATATTGTCTTTCAGAATAAAACTAATTTGTTCATAATTAATATTATCTGAATTTTCAACAGGTAAAAGTGACTTAACATTAAAAAACAAAATATTGTGATATTCCTCTAGTTTTGTTCGTTTCGTTGTATTTAAAATATCACCTGTAATGAAACTATCTGCTCCAAATTTTTCTCCAATTGTTGCTATAATTTCCGGTTCATTTAAACCATGAATATTGAGCCAATTTACTTTTGAAGTATCAATGCTTTTTTCTATTTGATTAACATGAAGTTGCTGAATTTCGATAACATCATCTGCATTATAAACAAACAACTGAAGTTCAGTTGGTGTATCTTTATGATTCCCAGTGTATTCTAAAACACTTGGCTGAACTTTTCTTCCTTTTTTATATTTTATTTTTCTCAAAACAAACAAATTTTATATAAAGATAGGAGTTTTTAAAAATGAGAAGTATTTTTACTGAAATTTATTTTTTAATGAAAACATTATTTATCAACATAAAAGAACTACTACAAATTCGAGAAAATCATATTGATAAGGTTTCTGGTTCAGATATGGCAATATTACCTAAAATTGATAACGCTTATCTTTTGATAGAAAACAACATTATTTCCGATTTTGGTCCAATGGAAAACTGCCCAAAACTTTCAGATGCTAAAATTATTGATACAACTGGACAAGTGATTTTACCAACATGGGTAGACAGTCATACACATATCGTATACGCAGGAAATAGAATTCAAGAATTTGTAGATAGAATAAATGGTTTATCATATGAAGAAATCGCTAATCGTGGTGGTGGGATATTGAATTCAGCAAAAAAATTAAATGAAACTTCAGAAGATGAAATTTACGAGCAATCGAAACTACGTTTAGAAGAAGTCATGCAACAAGGAACGGGTGCAGTTGAAATCAAATCGGGTTATGGATTAACAGTGGAAGGCGAATTGAAAATGTTACGCGTTATCAAACGTTTAAAAGAAAATTATCCCATTGCGATAAAAGCTACTTTTTTGGGTGCTCATGCTTTTCCTATGGAATACAAAGAAAATCATTCGGCCTACATCGATTTGATTATCAATGAAATGTTACCGAAAATAGCTTCTGAAAACTTAGCAGATTATATTGATGCATTCCTTGAAACAGGATATTTTTCGGTAGATGAAACCATCAAAATTATGGTAGCTGGAAGAAAATACGGTTTAGAACCAAAAATACACGTCAATCAATTTACTGCTATCGACGGAATCAAAGCTTGTGTTGAAAATGGCGCATTATCGGTTGACCACTTAGAAATTGTAACCGATGAAGATATTGAGGCTTTAAAAAACAGCAAAACAATGCCAGTTGCGTTGCCAAGTTGTTCTTATTTTATCAGCATTCCATATACTCCGGCTCGCAAAATGATGAA
>Ga0209373_10003436_pt1 | contig 14643 bp, 24 predicted proteins | sample Higcelweek5metaG_FD_187173 | JGI IMG/M metagenome (GOLD analysis project Ga0209373, IMG submission 187173) | Freshwater pond sediment microbial communities from the University of Edinburgh, under environmental carbon perturbations - High... | ecosystem: Environmental > Aquatic > Freshwater >...
TCACCGTCAGGTGAGGCTTTGCCAGCCACATCAGAGCCGTGGGCAGCATCGAGAATAATGGTAAGTTCGTGTGTGTAGACAGCCTTTCCGGTGCTTGTGTCAGTCTTGATAATCGAGGTTGAAAGCTGCGAGATATCAACGTCGGTGTAGCCGAAAACAAGCATAATAGCCAACAGCGTCGGGAGTCCCAACGTTGCGCCCAGTGCCAGCTGCCAATATTTTTTAATTCTTGTCATTGTTTGCTTCGAGTTTTGCAATCTTCCGTTTAGCTTCCTGCAAGTCTGTCTTTAGGCGCGCCACCTCGCATTCCATTGTCTCTACTGCCTTCATGGCATCTTTGAATCTCTTCTGATACTCCTCTGCCTGATCCTTCCAGAACTCAACCTGCTCCTTCATATCGGCGATCATGCCCCTGTAGTTTTCAAGCTCTTTGCCCGTGGCTTCAGCGCGAATCTTCGCTATTTGAGCGCGGCTTTGTTTCTTGGCTGCAAACCACGTAACAACTGTGGAGAGAGCCGCTGCGAGTGCCATTGATATAACTGTAGTGAAAGTGTTCATGCGCGTTCTATCTTTTGTGGCGGGAGGTGGACTCGAACCACCGACCTTCAGGGTATGAACCTGACGAGCTACCAGCTGCTCTATCCCGCTAAGGTTAAAAAAGCCCGCCCGGAGACGGGCTTTTAAACAAACTAAATCAACCTATGAAATTATGTGGTGGCAGTCTGAATAATAGCTACGACGCCTTTCTGATCGTTCCGCATTTTGCGACCACCCATGCGAATGAGCGCGCTATACAGATCGCCGAAATACTGCGGGTTGCCCATGTCTTCGAAGAACTTGGTGTCGCCCAGGGCGCGTGCAACCATCAATGGATGCCAGCAGAGAGCGGCAGCATTGTCATCAGTAGCGGCGGCAGCATCCGGAGTTTTCAATACCGGCAGAGTATCGTTGGTGTAGCGCAGCACATAGCCACGGTCAAGCAGATCAAAGCCTTCCAGGCGACCTATGATGCCATTCTTTTCGTCATAGCTGGCAGAGAAGTCGCGATACTGTGTTGCAGTCAGGTTATCGGTAAGCTGTTTCATCATGTCAGAATCAATCACAGCAACGCGGCCCTGTGCGGGAGCACCCTGCTTATTCAGAATGAGCTTTGCAGCTGCGAGGTCAGCAACGGTCAGTGCCTTGCGGTTACCGGTTGCGCCGTCAGTGTGAGCTACAACGGCTGTTGAGCCACTGGTACGAACGAACTGTGCGGCAACGGATGGTGCCCATTTATACAGGATTTCATCGCCGATAGTCTCAGCCAGTGCGGCTTCTGTTTCGCCCATTACTGAAGCTTTCTTGTCATATGACAGCTCGACAGTTTCAGCGTCGGTGATCAGGATTGGATCGGAAGTAAATTCATCCAAAGTATAATTGATGTCAAGATCATCGCGGCGGGTAACTGAGGCCGGGAGCGATGTGCGATTCTTAACTACAGTTGGCTTTACACCGGCATTCGGGATGTGAACCACTTTGCCGGCGAGCACATAGCTGTCATGATTGACAGCGCGATCCAGGAAGGGATTCGTGCGAAAGATGTTGCCAACGATATCGTTGGTCCATATCTCCGGCGTGATGGCCATGCGGACGATGCCAGGAATATGCGGAAGCGCAAGAGTGCCGACTCCAATAGCACCGGCAATTGGCGCGACGGGAATTCCCGCAGCGAAGGATAAAACTGTGCTCACGAAGAGCAGCAAGATAATTGAAAAGAACTTTTTCATTTGTATTTCAGGTTTAAAATTAATCGACTTGAATTGCTGATGTGATGCACCAGTTAGTGCCATCGTACACGAAGGTTGCACGCTTTGTTTTGCTGATGACACCAGCAACAACAGTGGCTTCGAAACCTGTTGAAAAGGTCGCATCGCGAGCGGTTGTGTCGCTGGTAAGCTTCACAAACATTTTGGCGCCTTTCTTCACAGCGGCATCGGTTGTGGCTGTAATAGTCACGTCGCCGGTGAGCGTGGCAACGTTTACGATGTTTTCGTGCGCTGCTGGAGCCAGAGCCACAGTTGCTGCATAATCCTTCGCGACGGTTGCGCTGTCGCTGTAATCGGCCTGAAGCTGATTGGCAACAACCAGGCTCGTTCCGTCATACACCATGAAGATGTAGCGCGACGTGGAAGCAGTTACAATGATGTTGGCGCCAGCCATGCCGCTTCCAAAAGAAACAGTACGGTTACTGGTGTCAGCGGTCACCTTCACAACCACGATAGCGCCTTTCGACACCTGAGCGTCGACAGCGGCAGTGAGTGCGAGGTTGCCGGTGAGAGCAGCAATCGTCACAAACGTTTTCATCTGATTGATATCGAGAGCGATTGCAGCTGCATAGTCTTCGGATACTGCTTCGCTAACGGGGAAGAGCTCTTCGGTAAGTTTCTCGGAAATACCTTCAGGAGCTACGAACGCGAACGAGCTTGTCGTTCCATTGCCGTTGTCTTTAATGACTGTCATGGCTTATTTGTTTTGGGTGAATTGAGCATCAAAGAGAGCCTTGTATGCTTCCGTGTTATCGGTGCGCATCTTGGCAAGGGCGGTCGGGTCCTTTTTGCGATAGTCGTTAAAGGTCCAGTCTTTGCGGGCGTCATCAGCCGAGTCTGCGATCACCTGATGTGCAGATGGCACGCCGTTTAACTTAGCGATGATACCTTTGGCGTTGTCAAAGTCTTTTTCAAGGAGCGCAGCATACATGGCGCGTTCGCCTTCGGTGAACTTCTTGTCCTTGATCGCCTGGTCACACAGCGCCTTGATCTCGCTGTCGCGATTGGCGTTTTCTTTTGTTTTGAATTCTGTGATCTGGCCTTTAAGCTCAGCAATTGTGCGATCTTTCTCGACATTCTGCTCAGCCAGGGCTTTGAATCGCGAAGCGACATCGGCTTCAGAAGCAGTTTCGGATAGCTGCTCCATTTTTAATGTGGCCAAATATGCGTTGGCCATGATGATAAGTTGTTTCATATCTGAAGTACTTGTTTTGGTTTTCTTGTCAAGCGCTGATTTATAGAAAGCAAAGTACTGAGCGCCATCCGAAAGGCCTACAGGCGATTCGATGTCGTTATCATACAAGCCGTCTACAAGGTTTTCAGCAAGGGCGTCGGTAGCAGTGATCCAATGATCTTTGCCATCCATCCACATAGCGCGCACATCATCGATTGTTTTGCCGCAGCGCTCTGCGTATATTGCCACCATCATTGTCTCGAACTTAGTCAACAGATCAGCACTTTGTTGAAGCTCTTCGACGTTGCCATAAAGGCCAGCAGCAGGCTGGTGAATCATGATAGTTCCATACTTTGAAATCATGATGCGAGGGCATGCACACATGATTATACTACCGATTGATCCGGCCATTCCATCCACATAGGCAGTTACGTTTGCCTTGGCTCTCTTAATGCAGTTGTACACGGCAATGCCGTCAATTACGTTGCCTCCAACGGTATTGAATCGAACATCGATGTCGTTTCCAACTGCATCGTGTTCCATGAACTCATTGATGAACTCCTGCGCTGAGTAGCTGTTGATTTCGTCGTAAAGGAGAATGACTTTTTTCATGTGGTTTGTGTGCGGTTTCGATTGCAATATTACACCCCTTTGCGGGGGTATGCAAATTATCATTTCACTCACTATCAATAATTTACAGTGATATTATAACGATTGTGCGTGTATGAACTAATAAGTTGCGAGCACGCGCGAAATGTGACATATTTGCAAAAAAACAGACATGACTAAACGGGCAAAAACTCAAGAGCACGACTACGCGAAACTGCTGTACACAAAAGAGTTTCTCACTCAAAAAGACATAGCCGAGCGCGTTGGCGTGACTGAAAAGACTATCAGTAAGTGGGCGCAAGAAGAGAACTGGAAAGCCCTGCGACAGTCTATGGTTATGACCAAAGAAGAGCAACTCCGCAACCTGTATGCACAGCTGGATGAACTCAATACCGACATTCGCAAACGCGAAGAGGGAAAGCGCTATGCGAGCAACAAAGAGAGCGACACGATCTCGAAGCTTTCGGCGGCAATCCGGAATCTCGAAACAGAAACCAGCGTTGCCGACATCGTAGAGGTGATGCGCAAATTCACCAACTACATCAAAACAACCGACCTGGACAAAGCCAAGGAAATTGTGACGCTGGCCGACGGGTTCATACAACATTCATTATCGCGCTAACATGGCACAAAACCACAAGATAACTGATAAACAAGCGCTCCAACTGTGGGAGAACTACCGTAACAGCCTGATGAAGGCATTGCCGGTAGAAGCCAATGAAACCGAAAAGGAAAAGCGCGACCGCATTAAGCTGCTGGAAAGCAATCCGCAGGCATGGATGCAATACTATTTCGCCAACTATACAAAGTGCAAGCCTGCGAAGTTCCATGTAGCGGCCACACGGCGCTTACTGGCAAACAAAAGACATTACGAGGTTCGTATGTGGGCGCGCGAGCTTGCTAAGTCAGTACTGGGAATGATGGAAGACATCTACATGGCACTCACTGGCGAGGCCTACAACTTCCTGCTGATCTCCAACAGCTACGACAATGCAGAGCGACTGCTGATGCCATACATGATTAACCTGGAAAGCAACCCGCGCATTGTGCATGATTATGGCCCACAAATAAAACCAGGTTACTGGGAAGCCGGTGATTTCACCACGCGAAACGGCGCATCCTTCAGGGCAATCGGTGCGGGCCAGTCGCCCCGTGGAACGCGAAACGAAGACAAGCGCCCGGATGTGATCCGCGTCGATGATATCGACGTGGATGAAGAAACACGCAATCCGAAGCGGATCAAAGACAAGTGGGAGTGGATTGAGCATGCGCTGATTCCAACCGTGTCCGTGTCTGGGAATTACCGGATCATATTCCAGGGCAACATGATTGCCAAGAACTGCACGATCGCGAAAGCGTGTGAGAAAGCCGACTATGTTGACCGTGTAAACATTCGCGACAAGAACGGCAAAAGTACCTGGCCTGAAAAGAACTTCGAAGAGGCCATTGATCAGATCCTTTCGAAGATCAGCTACAAGGCCGGACAAACTGAGTACTTCAATAACCCGCTCAGCGAAGGCACAGTCTTCAAACAAATGATTTACGGCAAGTGCCCGCCGCTCCGCGAGCTTCGGTATGTGGTTGCATATGGCGACCCCGGCACCAGCAACAAGGCTGGCAAAGGCAGTTCATTCAAAACCGTTTGGATCATCGGAGAGCAAGATCACAAGTACTATGTGTACACTGGCTTTCTCGATCAGGTAGGCACAGCGCCTTTTGTCGAGTGGTATTACGCATGCGAAGAGTACACACGTAATAAAACGCAGCTGCTGAACTATGTCGAGAACAATAGCCTGCAAGATCCATTCTATGAACAAGTGTTCATGCCGCTGTTTGCTGATATGGCAAGGAAATATGGGTTCTTCTTAAACATGCACCCTGACACACGCGCGAAGAAAGACAAGTTCGTTCGTATTGAAGGCAATTTGGAACCTTTGAACCGAAACGGGCAATTGATCCTGAATATTGACGAAAAGGACAATCCACATATGAAGCGCCTCGAAGAGCAGTTCCTGATGATTGAAGAAGGACTTCCGGCACCTGCCGACGGCCCCGATGCGATTGAGGGCGGAACATTCATTTTGAAGGCGCGCCGCATGAACAGCACAGACTCAATGTCAATTGGCCGCAGATACAAAAACCCAAAAAGAGTATAACTATGTCATTCCTTGCTTCTACCGATTACGACGCTGGCATTTACAGCGAAATTCTCACAGCCATCACGCGTGGCAATCCAGCCGTGCAGGCCGATGCTGAAAGCGCGGCAGTCAGTGAAATGAAAAGCTATCTAAATAGCCGCTACGACACCGCCGCCATCTTTGCGGCCACCGGCGCCAACCGCAGCGACATCATTGTGATGTTTTGTCGCGACATGGCTATCTATCACATGCATATTATGAGCAATCCGCGCCAGCTGCCACAGATTCGCCAAACGCGATACGAGGCAGCCATCGACTGGCTGAAGCAGGTAAGCCGTCAGAAAATCAATCCTGATCTGCCAGTACTGAGCGATGGCAGCAAGGATTACATTCTATCCGGAGGCAATACGAAGCGCGAAAGTCATTTTTAAGCGATCTGCGGCGCTTTCTCACCCTGCGCCCGACAGATGCACCACTTTGATAAAAAAAGCGCGCACGCGCAAATCTAAACGGTAGCTAACAACAATTTAATATCATGGCACCCAAACCAAACAAAGTAACTAAGACGCCTGGGCAAACACCCGAATCAATGATCATTCAGCAGATCAACATAACCCCAATTAACCGGCAGACGCAGGACATTGGCAAGTGGCGACAGGCGCTCACTTCGTCTGAAGCGCGCAACCCAAGCCGCACTATCCTATATGATCTACTGACGGATATCTTGCTTGATCCGCACCTGTCGAGCGTGATCGACAAACGTAAACTATGGATCACAAACAGTACCTGGCAGTTTGTCCGCAACGGCAAACCCGACGACGCCATTACAGCGCTGATCAATCAACCGTGGTTTAACGACATGTTAAAGGACATTCTCGACGCGGTGTTCTGGGGTCACAGCTTGCTTGAGTTCTCCTATCTGAACGGCACAGGTGCCTACACTCTCATCCCGCGCAAGCATGTTGAGCCCACTACGGGCATCATCAAAAAGAACCAGAGCGACAGCACCGGGATGTTTTACCGGGAACCGCCGATCAATAAATACGTGTTTGAGGTCGGCAACACGCCATTCCAGGGACTCCTTGTGAAGGCTGCGCCATACGTTATATACAAGCGTGGCGGCTTTGGCGACTGGGCTCAGTTCAGTGAGATGTTTGGCATGCCTTTCCGGAAGGGCAAGTATGACGGCTACGATGAAAATGCACGGCAAAAACTGCTGGCGGCACTTGACACAATGGGATCAGCTTCGTTTGCTGTCATTCCCGAAGGCACCGACATTGAGATCATTCAGAACTATGCCAACTCAGGCAGCAACGTTACCTATAAAGACTTCAAAGACGCCTGCAATGCCGAGATCAGTAAGCTGATCCTGGGCAACACCCTCACGACTGAGCAAGGCGCCAATGGTGCCAGGTCGCTGGGCGAAGTACACCAGGATGTCGAAGGAATGATCCACCAGGCCGATGTGATGATGGTGCGCAATGTGCTCAACTTCCCGTTCAAAGCAATCCTTACAGCACACGGCATCAGCGTTGATAACGGCGAGTTCGTGCGCGTAGAAAACGAAAGCGTTGACCTTGACAAACGCATTCTGATTGACAAGAGTCTGATGATTGACATGAAGCTGCCAATATCGCATGAATACCTGTATCAAACATACGGCGTTCCGAAGCCTGACAATTACGACGAGCTGAAGGCCGGAATGTACCAGCCAGCACCGCAGCCTTTTGAACCAGGCAAGCCGGAACCAGAGCCAGCGCCGGTGCCAGCAAAAAAGGACGCGAAAGCCATGGCCCGCCTGCTTGATCTGTTCGATTTTTTTTCATGGGGCCGGTAGAACTGACCGGCAAAATACTGAAGGAGCAGTATAGCCATGTTTGTCCTCATTGCGGCGGTTTTCGTGCAGCTGCAAGCCCTGATCTAAAAGGCATCTCGCAGGAGTTTGACCGGCTGGCTATGCAGGTTCGCAACGGTGAAATATCAGCCGACGACATGCCAGTACTCCTCAGCGATGCTATTGCTGAAGAACTGCTGAAAGGTGTTGAGCCATCGCTGGCCGACATTGCAGACGACGGCACAGCGTGGATGCTGCGCAACAACATCTACAGCTTCAGTGGGGCTAAATCGTTCCAGGAACTTCAGGAGCTGAGTGCTGTGGTTATGGATGGCGACAAGATCAGATCGCTGGCCGACTTCAAACGCAAGGCGCGCGCGATCAATCAGGAATACAACCTGAACTATCTGAACACGGAGTACAACTTTGCAATTGCTTCAGCTCAGAACAGCGCGCGTTGGTGGGAATATCAGGAGAATGCCGACATTATGCCAATGCTGAAGTACCAGACGGTTGGCGACAGCCGCGTGCGCGATGATCACCGCAAGCTCGACGGCATTGTGCGCAGACACGACCATTCATTTTGGAACATCTACTATCCGCCCAACGGCTGGGGTTGCCGGTGCGAAGCAATACAACTCAGCGACGCCAACGCAGACGAAAGCGGTGCAGCGCCTGATATTAAACTCCCGGCCATGTTCAAAACGAACCTGGCGCAAACGGGTGTGATCTTCCCGGACGACAGCGCCTATTACAAGGGCATAACCGATGATGCAGTGCTGATGATGCGGCCTGCATGGCAGAAAGTGTTTTCTACTTTGGGAAACAAGACCAAACGAGGCCTCACAACAACCGATATTGTTTCGGCTAACGTACTGAGCCAAACCGACAGCGCACTGCTGTCACAGGCCGTTAAAACAGGCTTTTCCAACCGCTTCGTGAATTCATACACCAGGGCTGTGAGCAATGCGCTTCGGAAGTCGGCAAAATACGAAGGACAGGCCTACGCCGTGAGCGGCATTAACCAGGAGCTGAGCATAGGCATGACGATTAAAACCGACGCCTACATTGTGGCCGCACCCGCTGCCGTTGATGCTGAAACCGTTTATCAGATCACTTCGAAGAGCGGAGCCGACATAAGCGATATTGCAGTGGCAGACACAAAGAGCACAGTCATATTTAAGCCTGGCATTAAACTTATTGTTGACACGATCACACGCCAGGGCGACAAACAACTGATTAAACTGCGCGAGATATGAGCCAGCAAATCAATTTTCGCATGGTGAAGACACGGCTCAACAACAGCCTGCGCGTCATCGTGCTACAAATGGGCAACGAGGCCGTAAACTTCAGCAAAGACAACTTTGTGGCGCAGGGCTGGCGCGACATGGTTCTGAATCCGTGGAAACCGCGCGCTGACAAATCAAAGCGAAGCAGCGGGCGTGCAATACTTGTCAAGTCAGCACGCCTGAAGCGATCAGTCAGGCTCGTTCGCATTGGTGCCAGGAGTGTAACCATAGGCTCCGATGTGCCTTATGCCGCAGCACACAACGACGGTTTCAAAGGCATGGTAACCGTGCCGCAGCACACGCGCACAGTGGGCGACAAGGATGTGACCGTGAAGTCGCATAACCGCCGCATGAACCTGCCACAGCGCCGCTTTATGGGCGAAAGCCGCATGCTCACCAACCGCCTGCTGAGAGTAATTTCACGAGAAGTAAACAAAGCTTTTAAATAAACAACTATGTTAGAACCGTTATACAAAGCCATTCGCGACCGCTTGTCGGCGCAAGTAACAGAGCTTAATCTAATTGACCTGGACACCGGCCAGATTGAACTGCAGGCCGACAGCTATCCACTGTTGCCACCGGCGGCATTCATTGACTTCAATGTGCAACAGTGGGTAAACACCAGCCGCAGCCTATACGTAGCCGACGTGCAGGTAGTTATTAGGCTGGTGTTTGATATTGTTGAGGATGTGAGCAACCTCACGCCCTCAGAAGTGGGCGAGGCTGCATTCACGAAGCTGGCGCTGCAACAGAATATACATCAGGCGCTCTGCGGTTTCGCAGGCACTTTCTTCAACAGCCTGACACTGCTGAGTGGACCACAGCTTGAGCGCCGCGATGACGGCTACAAGGTGTACGAATACGTTTATGTTACCAATGTGCGCAACAACATAGCCATGCAGGCTGTCAGCACTGCTACCGATGTGCTGCCGGTTGTTGAGCGCCCGGATGACAGCGATGACACACCGCACACCGATATTGGCGATGCGCCTGATCCGATTGATCCGGGTGATCCGATCACTCCAAGACTAACTTAATAAAAAAAGCCCTCGTGTGAGGGCTTTTTTGTTGGTGTTGCGGTAAATAAAATCATTCATCAGGAGGAACTTCTCTTTCATATCCATAGCGCACAGCCTCTTCATGACTGATTTCAATTACACCAAGCCGATCTTTTATCAGCAACATCGGCTTTGTATTGTCATGAGAAACCAACGTTCCATCAGCGTGCTGCCACGCTTTGTGATTAACGCCATAGAAATCTGTGATGACTGCATCATCTTTTACAACTTTCAATCCTTCTGTATTCATAGTGCAATGGTTTAAAGTTCGTGAGCCATCTTTCCATCAGACTGCCGCCTGCCGCAATTAGGACAGAATATCTGCGGCGTTTTGCTACGATAGCCACAATACGGGCACACATTGTATAGCATTTTCTCACGCAGTTCAGCAACAGAGTTGCTTTCGCTACACAAGACAATTATGAGGCCTACAACAGGAGATAATAAGAAACTCCATAAAAAGGCCATACCAAAGCCGATCTGGCGCGAGGAGCCAATAGCACCAACCACAACCGTAAGGATCAGCCACATTACAATTACAACTGCTTCATTCATAGTTTTAGTTTGTTTAAGGGTTCGCAATTTAGTTATTTTTTTGAATTCGGTTAATCAAGTACGTCCATCATGTCCGTAAGTGTGTTTTCAACATCTTTCACAGCGTCAAATATGTCTATATCACCCGGTTTTGATAAATCACCGTTGAACAAGTCGTCTAAATCATCACCAGTTTCGCATATTTTAATGCCTGAGATTCGCTGCTTCCAGATTCTTTCAATTTTTACATCGTTGTGTTCAAATACCAACGTCATAGTTCTGTTGCAAATATCTGCTGTAATTTTCATAGTTGTGTTTGTTTTATTTCACCGGTGCCGCCAGTGTCGGGTTTTGTTTTAATTGTTTAGGCGTGTTCTGACGGCAACAAGTTCTCATTAACCGTCATTGTATGCGCCGAATATTCGTAAGCAGCCTGTTGCTGCTGCTGCTCTTCAGCTCTGCGCTTTGTTGACCACTCTTCGAAGGCCTTGAGCACATCAATTAAATCTAATGGATGCCCGTGGCCATCATGTATTTCCGCATTGTATATGCCTGCTTCGCTGATGAACATTTCAAATTCATAATTTTGCATAGGTTTGTTATTTTGGTTGTTTTGAATAATCCTTGTAGGTGCATAGCACTTCGCTGCACGAGTCGCCAAGGTCTGTGCGCGGGCCAATGTTATAAACAGCGGCGAACCACTCCATTAGGGTATTAATGCCCGAAAGTGAATGCCACAAGTCTACTTCAGCGCTGTGTACAACGTGGCCGTAGCCACTGATATAGTCGAGGCGGGTGATGTGGATCATGGCAGGAAGAATATTGATATTACAGGAATAAATGCAACAAACTGCATGTCGTAATCAATCAAAACAATTGTTATCGCTGCAATGCATACAGTCTTAAACACTTCCAATATTCGTTTGTTTATATGCTTCATGGCTTTGAACTTGGAGTTAATTTCATTGCATTTGAAAGCATAATCAGATAATTGATGTACTTAAGAAATTCAACAAGGTTAAACTCCTCATGTGCATCAATAACAATTTTGGCCGGTCGCTCGCCTTCGCATTTTAACGATCTCGGACTTTTGTAAGCCTCAAGCTTTTGCTTTGTATTGCCTGTAATAAATGTGAATTTGCTTGCCATATTCGTTGGGTTTTAGTTGTTCCACAATTCATCACTCAGATACTTTTCCGCAGTCTTTTTGCGAGTTTGCCATTCGGGTAGCTTGCTGAAGTATTTCGGAATGTAGTTATATGCCATGCAGCGGTTGACCTTGCTCATGCGATCCCACTGAGCCTCGCTGCGCTTTTTGGCGGAGAATACCTTGTCATCGTACCGATCCCAGAACATCTTAAAGCTGATCTCCTCAGGAACCTCAACAGCACTGAAGCGCTGGCTCTTGAATTCGGGCATTGCAAAGCTGATCGGAATGTGATCTAACATCGACCTATAAGCACGCTCTTCCATTTCGAACTGAAATTCGATAGAGTGCAGCATACCGGAGTCTTTGTACTTCACTTCAATGTAGCCGGTCACGTCCTGAACGTAGATGTGTATGACTCTCATTTGGTTGTGTATATGGCGTTTTTAATGATGTCGATATACGGCGCTTTCTCGCGCTTTCCCTGCGCGTTTACGTATGCCAGGGCGCCCATGCGGCAGGCCTGTTTCACGCGCTCACTCGAGCCGATCAGGCAGCGGCCACTGCCCAGGTGAATAACATACATCACGGCTTTCTTGCGCTTAGCCATGCGCTCTGCGCGGTGTACAGCACGGGTAAGGCGTTTCTGAATCCGGTTGTGCCGGATGTTGCGGCGAAGGTTGATAAATGCTTGTTTCAGTGTCATAGTAGTTTTAATTGGTTAGTGACTTCTTTTAATTTGCAAACGACGGCCTTTTCAATGTCGGCGCCGCCCAGCAGGCGGTCATAGTAGGCCTGATTATCTTTGTTATAGAAAATTGTTTTGTAGATGTGTTTGGCATCGATGAAGAAGATTTCCTGCTCCATTACACGCAGCACATCCTCGCTCTTCATGCGCTTGATATCGCTGAGCTGATGATACACTTCAACCATTCTCTTATCGCGCATTATTCGCAAGTCGATTCGCCGTGGCATAGGTTTCAATTTTAAATGAATGCTTCATGATTGCGTCGTTGATCTTGTATTCTAAACTCTGCCCGTAGCCGCCAAAGTCAGCAGCAACGCTGTGGATCGATTTGCTCACTGCCCAGCCTTCACTAAGAGTTAGTGTAAAGGGCTGCAACTGGCCGGGCTTGCTGCACATGAGCCGCAGATGCAGGTTTTGCAGCCTACCGTACACCTTCACCATCAGCTCATTGATTGCCATGCGTTCAAACGGGTCCATCATGATGTCGAGCGATACTACGCTCATCATCTGCATCAGTGTGTGGCACTGTGCTTTGTTAAGCTTCAGCTTTAACGAGGTCATAGTCTTGTGTTATGAATATTTGTTTCAAATCGAGCCATTCAGCAGCCTGCATCTCGCGTCCGCAGCCTTCGCTATCCTTGTAGTCCCACAGGAAAGCGATCATGTCGCACAGGCTTATCTTAGGCAGCAATATGCGCCACACAACAGCTTCGTTGTCGGCTGGCAGATCAAGCTTCAGCGGGTTAATCACTTCGTAACCCATGCCTATTAGCATGTCTTCAGCTTGCTGGAACTTGCGATCAACCTCGTAATAAGGCAGGCCGCGCACCTTGCCAGCAATGTACACGCGCGCGCGAAACGGGTTCTCAGTCCGGAGTATGCGCATTTCGACCCGGAATTCCTTGCTCGTGTCAATGCGGTTGCGCACCATTTTTAAACCGTGGGTGACGGTTGCATGATCGCGGTTGAAGTATTCAGCTATTGCGCTGCACGACCAGCCTTGCTCTTTCATTAGATACATACTAATGTGCCTGGCATCACAAACATCTCCTGTGCGCACAACGCTTTTCAGTGCGTCAATGCTTGTGTTATACTTCTTGGCCACCTTACCGGCAATGTACTGCGCGGTTTGCTCGTTAAATGGTTGACAAGGTCTCATATCTTTTTGCTTTTATATGTTCTGTAAACCTGCTCAAACTGCCACACAAGCTTTGTCAGGTCTTCGCCTGCATACTCATTCAGTGGCTTGTGGCTGTTGCCGCTTTTAATGCAGAATTCGTTGATGCGATCATAGTCCAGCACTGTGCTGCCTTCCTTGTACCACAGCATCAGATGGCAGTAGTGAAATATCTTGTTGCGCATGCTCTTGATCGGCGCGCTGGATGTCTGATTCTGCTCTTTTTGCTGGTTCTGAAGATCGGCAACCAGGTCGCGCAGCTCCGTTTTCTTCAGATCCAGCGTGCTTTCAGTTCTATTGCCGCTGTACTGCGCAATCAGATCACGCTTCATGTACTCAATGCCCAGGGCATTCAGCAAACTATTGAAGCGGATGATATCCATTTTGTCCGGTTTCATTGATCTTGATTTTGTTGGCCCTGTGGCGGGATTCGAACCCGCGCACGTGCGCAACCCGCGCAGGGCGATGCACCTACAGTGCCGTTATGTTCAGCGAAACGCGCTTGTAATCACCATTACCATCGCGCTTGTACACATTGAAGTATTTGCGCGTGCTGTTGGTTTCGATCGAATCCTTAATGAGCTGCATAGCCTCTTCCCACTTCGGATGCTTGATGTTAAGCTTGAACAGGCCAAAGATGCGCGCTTTGTCCAGGCGTCCTTTGGTTGTGGTGAATGCCTGGTTAACCAGCAGCATCAGATCACCATCGGTGCCAGCGCTCTTGGTTTCGATGAACTCCTTCAGCTTCTGTTGTGCCACATTGATCTTGTCGCTGAAGCTGGTGACATCGTCGACACTCATTTCAATTTTAATGCTGCGATCAAAAGAGTAGAATGATTTGCTTTCGTTCAGCTCTGAAGGCTCTGAGTGATATTCAATGAGCATTTGCCTGTAAAGCGCATCAAGCTCTTCCTGAAGATCGCCCTTAAACTTAACGAGCTTCTTATTCAGGCTCTCTGCGTTGCGCAACAGTTTTTTAAGCACAACATCCTTGCGCTTATCGTAGGGTGCAACGTACTTTTCCGGGATTTCGTTCCCTTTGTGGTCGAGGTAGACTCTTCCTTTTTTTTCACTTTCGGATTTCATTTTTTATTGGGGTTAAAAGTTTAACAATTTCATCTCTCTCGGCG
>Ga0209373_10003437_pt1 | contig 14637 bp, 10 predicted proteins | sample Higcelweek5metaG_FD_187173 | JGI IMG/M metagenome (GOLD analysis project Ga0209373, IMG submission 187173) | Freshwater pond sediment microbial communities from the University of Edinburgh, under environmental carbon perturbations - High... | ecosystem: Environmental > Aquatic > Freshwater >...
TTCCAAAAAGCCAGAGAAAAAAGGAATATTTTTCGAAAAATGAAGGATTATTCTGTAATGATTTCATAGACATAGTCTTCACCATATTGCTGAACAAATTGTATGCCTTGTAGTTTTGCGGTCTCGCGTTTGATATCTATCATATATCTATCAGTATATTGCCATGCGTGGATTATGACATATTTGACATTTCGTCGTTGAAATAACGTAATAGAATCTTTCGAAGGAAAATTTTGTAATATTGTTGCCTGATCGTGATATACCTGTGGGAAATATCCACTATATCCATTGAGCATTCGTTTCCTGTGGTACATGGAAAAATATGTTCTGTATGTTTCCAGTGCATAGCCATCATTGTCTCTGATTGCTTCGTATGGTCGGAATAATTGGTCTTCCATTGATGAAACAATATTGGCAAGAGGCCTAAATGGAAGTTCAGCAATGATAGTAGAATCCGGTTTTTCGGCGAGCCACTGATAGACAGTTGGAATATTTTTTCCCATTGAAAGTGATACTGATGGAGTATTTACTTGCCATACTTCAATCATAAAAAGAAATAAGATAATTCCTGAAAGAACATATTTGAAACGGTTTTTTAAAACATAAGAAAGTCCGATTGCTGCAAGTGCTGCGAGTGTCAGAATGACGATGATGCTAAGTCGAGCTGGTACCCGAATTGATTGCATGATGGGAAAAACCTGATAGAGATAATAATATGGCATGGTGATATGAAATAATTTGAAATTACCCATGACGATATCTAAATACGGACCAAATGAAAGGATGAGGCTACTGATACCGCTGAAAATGAGAAAAGCAACATATTTTTTATGTTTTCGTAAGCCGATAATTGCTCCAAAGAATGCAAGTACAGTAAGAGTAATAGTGGGATACAAAGGCCGTTCATTTACATCAATAGGAAATACGTTCGTTGCTGCTATGAAACTGGTCGGAAGGATAGTTCTATAGTCAACTAACCTGGCACTGAGTCTAGACGAATCCTCAAGTGTGCGTTTGATTCCAGGGTATTCAGCCTTTAAACGGATGTATGGGTATAGAACCAAAATGAGTACACCGAGCATAGGAACTATAAAAATAAGAAAACTTTGTATTATTTTTTTGATGGTGACAATTGATTTTTTTTGGATCCAGTAAATCGCTTCACAAAAGAGAGCACATACAACAAAAGGAATGAGAAAAATACCAAAATACATAGAAGAGGCGATGCTCAAGAGATAGAATAAGAAGGTGAGAAGCAAATGTTTCCATGATCCATGTTCTACATATGTAATGAGATAGAGGACGAAAAGCGGAATCCATTGACTGCTGATCATCGGCATATGTCCTATTTGGGCAAGGCGGGGATAGGAAAACGCATAGAAAAGTCCTGAAAGTATGGAAGCGAGTATGTTTTTTGTCAGAAAGTAGGATAGAAAAAACATGCCAAGGCTAGCAATGACAAATGTCATGAAAATGTATATATTTTCTGTGAGGACTACATTATTTGTGACAAGCTGTAAGGGGAGTGTGAAAATCGTTTGACCGTATAAGGTGTCTGAAAATGCAAGTGTATTTCCTTCGGGATAAAAAATATTTGTATCAAGCATATTTTTTCCTTTTTGAAGGATTGATTGGGTATTATGATTGATGTTCCAAGCATAGAAGACTGGATCAATCGCATTTGGGAGATTTGTCGTGAGTTTATTTGTGTATGGCAAGAATATAAAATAGGTAAGAATGCATGAGAGGAATATAACGATGAGTGATGCCTTTTTCATATCACTTCCAAGTATCTTAAGGTATAATAAAGTATGATACACGGTACAGATATGTTTTCCAAGAGGCTAGGAATCCTATGAGGAAATTATTCTCACAGTGGGTCATGATTGGTGTCATTATTCTTATGGCATTTGTTTTACGGTTCTATGCAATAGACCGTATTCCGCCTTCTTTATCATGGGATGAAGTATCCATTGGTTACAACGCATATAGCATTCTCAAAACCGGTCTTGATGAACATGGGAAATTCTTTCCTATAGATGCATTTGCCGGATATGGAGACTATAAACCACCACTTGCGATATATCTTACAGTTCCCTTTGTCGCAATTTTTGGTCTTACCGAAATGGCAGTTCGTCTCCCCTCAGCACTCTTTGGGACTCTCACAGTTCTCATGACCTTTTTCCTCGTACTTGAATTATTCAAAATATCTAAAAACTACGAACTAGGAACTAGGAACATTGCCTTACTTTCCGCAGCTTTGCTGACCCTCTCTCCTTGGCATATCAATATTTCTCGGGCAGGATTTGAGGCAAATATCGCATTGTTTTTTATCGTACTAGGTGCATGGCTCGTACTCAAAACAAGAGAAAATGCAAAATATTGGATTGTTGCTTGGATACCGTTTGTATTATCCATGTACACGTTTAACAGTGCACGATATTTTGTAGTATTCCTTTCTCTTGCATTGGTATGGTACGTTTTCCCATATATCAAGAAACATATGGGGGTCTTTGTGATAGGACTTGTTATTGCTGCAATTGCAGTTTTCCCACTTGTGCCACATTTGATATCAAAGGAAGCCCGTCTTCGATTTGTGGAAGTCAATATTTTTACCGATGCATCAATTGTTGAGGTTGCAAATGAGAGAATTGCGCGTGAGAAAAATAGTATGTTTGCAAATATCATAAACAATCGCCGTATTGGGTATGCAAGAAGTTATTTACTTCATTTTTTCGATAATCTACAGCCTGATTTTCTTTTCATTAAAGGTGATGGTAATCCGAAATTTTCAACTCAGGACGTGGGACAGCTATATATAATGGAAGCACCACTGCTCATAATTGGCATATTTTCTTTATTCATAGCATATCCAAAACTAGCTGCTTTTCTTTTATTTTGGCTTCTTGCATCGATTATCCCTGCAGCAACCGCGCGGGAAACTCCTCATGCACTTCGAATATTAAATTCATTGCCGACGTGGCACATATTCATTGCATTTGGTATCGTGACTGTCATGCAAATACTCCAAGGATGGGGGAAGCGGACGAAAAGTATAGTTATCATTTTTTCTATAGCATTGATGGCGGCATACATTTTCTCAATGACATATTATTTCCATAATTATTATCGTCATTATGCAATTGAATATTCAGGAGAGTGGCAATATGGGTATCGGGAAGCCATTATCGCCTCAGAAAAAATAAATAGTACATATGATCAGATTGTGATATCCGAAAGTATAGGACGGCCATATATGTATACGTTGTTTTATTCAAAGACAGATCCACGGGAATTATTACGGACGAAAGACGCGACGTTTGATGCAGCAGGATTTTATCATGTATATGGGTTTGGGAAATATCGTTTCGGTGGAACATTGCCTACACCCCTTAACCTTAAGACATTGTATATTTGGGATGCAGGATCCGTGCCACAAGATGCACATATTATTGAGACAATACGATTATTAAATGGAAATCCGGTATTAGTATTGTTTGATAGATTATGAAGAAATTATTTTCAATATTTGGCGTTATAGTGATTGCGATTTTCCTCCGTTTTTGGCAACTCGGTGATGTGCCTGTGAGCCTTGATTGGGATGAAACAGCACTCGGATACAATGCATACTCAATTTTAAAAACCGGTAGGGATGAATACGGTACATTTTTGCCTCTATCCATACGCTCTTTTGATGATTATAAACCGCCATTATATGTTTATTTAACAGTTCCATCGGTTGCCTTATTTGGGTTGTCTCCCTGGTCTACCAGACTTCCTTCGGCAGTTATGGGTGTATTGGCAGTTCTCGGAACCTACTTCCTCGTCCAAGAGCTATTTCGGAAAAATGACAATTACAAATTAAAAATTAATAATTACAAATTGCCAGCACTCAGCGCATTATTGCTGGCCATTTCTCCTTGGCACATTCAATTTTCTCGTATCGCATTTGAAGCAAATAGTGGGATAACTATCAATATTTGGGCAGTGGCGATATTTCTCATGGGACTGAGGAAAAAAATATTTCTACCGTTCTCTGCAGCTCTTTTTGGTTTAGGAATGTATGCGTATCACAGTGAAAGAATTTTTTTACCTCTGCTTCTTTTTGTGCTCTTGGCTATATACCGGAAACAAATTTTTGTGAAAGAACACATAAAAATCCTTATTATATCGATCATTATTGGAATCATTGTCTCGGCTCCCCTTATTCCAGTGTTATTTAATAAATCAGCCATGATGCGGCTTCGGGGTACCAGTTCATTTACTGACCAAACAAATCTATTATCTCGGGATATTAGAAAAATAGAAATGGATAGGCAACTGGGAGATACATTTGGCGCGCTTCTTGATAATCGACGCATTGTGTGGCTGAAAACTATTGCTTCAGGATACATATCACATTTTTCCCTGCGTTGGTTGTTTCTTACTGGTGATAATCCTCGTCATCATGCGCCGGATATGGGTCTTTTGTATCTTTTTGAATTACCATTTTTGCTTTATGGTATATATTTCTTACTAAAAACTAAGAACAAAGAACCAGGAACTATCGTATTATTCAGTTGGCTTCTTATCGCGCCGATAGCCGCGTCTCCCACGACTGGATTGCCTCATGCGATTCGTACACTTGTGTTTTTGCCGGTGTTTCAGATTATTACTGCTGTTGGTCTACTTTCATTCTTTAGCAGTATAGGCGGGAAGATTAAATGGATACTGATATGCATTTTTTCATTATTTGCTATAGCAAATATAACGTATTACCTCAATATGTATTTCGTACACATGAATCCTGAATTTTCAGAATATTGGCAACAGGGAAATAAAGAAGCAGTGATGATAACGGAAAAGTTAAAATCAAAATATGATAAAGTCGTTGTATCGACACAAATAGAACAGTCATATATGTTTTTTCTTTTTTATACGAAATATGATCCAGTTATGTACCTTGCTCATGGTGGGACAAATTCTGGAAGTTTTGAGGAAGTAAAAAATACGTTTGATACATATGAATTTAGAAAAATTAATTGGTCTCAGGAAAAGCGTGATGGAAGCATCCTCTATGTAGGAGCACCTGGAGATATGCCACATGGAAATGTTGCTAATATAAAATTTTTAAATGGAAAGGCAGCGATAGAAATCGCTGATCAACCAAATGGCGCTCCCTAATATAAAAAAATCAACACTATTACTGGTTTTCCTGATTTCAATTGTTTTGGTTATTGCAGCAGTTCCTCGCATAGTAGAGGTATGCAGTCAGAATTTCATTTTTGGATATGATCAAGGCAAACATTGGCTTGCTGCAAAATCAATTGTTGTTGATCATAAATTTCCACTCATAGGAGATGAGGTGGGAGGTGCACGGGGATTTTTCCAGGGTTCCGGTTGGTTTTACTTGCTCGCTATTCCATTTGTGATATTTCAAGGAAATCCGTATGGCAGCATAGTTCTCATGTTTCTCATTGGTATGGCGACAGTCATAGGTGCTATATGGTTATATAGTCGTAATTGTGGAATGAAAAAGGCCATAGTAATCGGATTAAGCTTTGCTCTATCACCGGTTTTTATAGAAATATCACGATTTGCCTGGCCTCCATATATCATTCCACCTTTGATGGTCATATATCTCTATTGTGTGTATAGAATTATCAAAACAGAATATATTCATCTTCCAATACTATTTTTTATCATGGGGTTGATGGCGCATTTTGAGATAGCGACAGCAGGAACACTTCTCTTGACTACACTCTGTTTAGGATTGCCATTTTTTGTTATAAAAAAAGTACCAATTCGCTATTTTTTATGGTCAGTAATTGCTTTTACAATTCCTCTGACGCCACTAATCATTTTTGATCTCCGTCATGATTTTCTTAATATTCGCGGAGTTGTGGCTACATTTTTTGGGCCTTCACATAATGGACTTCCGCGACCGGATTTTACTCAGACATTTAGTAATCATTGGCTTATATTTAGTAGTGATTTCTTTCGAGCGTATCAAGTAAAATATCTGACTAAAATTGGTAGCCTTGTTATATTGTTATTGGGTATTCCTCTTCTATGGAATAAAAAAATTGTAGGAAGTGAACGGTTATTTATCGGATTTTTATATGCCTTTCCCATTGTTTTATTTCTGGTCCTTATGGCATATAGAAACGATCTATGGGGATGGTGGATACTTGAGCTTCCAGTCGTGAGTTGTGTGCTTCTCGGATTAGTACTATCTCATATGTGGACGCGGAAACACATGATATGGAAAGGTATAGTGATAGGAACAATTATCCTTATGTTCACCGGATATCTACGCTCCACAATTAATTTTTGGGATTATGATTTTAAAGATTATGGTGGTACGCACAAAATGCGTGGAAAAAGTGATGCGATAGATTTCATTTTTAAGGATGCTAAGACGAAGGATTTCGGTTTATTTGTTTTTACTCCGCCTATCTATACATATCCGTATGATTTCATTTTGTGGTGGAAAGGACGTTCGTATGGGTATGAACCTCCTCAAGAAAAGAAACAAACATATTATTTACTGGCTGAACCCGATCCCTCAAAACCTTGGACATATAAAGGCTGGATGGAAACAGCTGTCGTTGGCGGAAAAGATGTAAACACATGGATCTTGCCATCAGGATTTGTCGTAGTTAAACGGATGATGGTCGAATAATATGGTTCAACGAATATTTATTGTTTTTGTATTCATATTTTTTATTTTTTTCCGCTTCTACCAACTTGAAGAGCGACTTGCATTTGGATGGGATCAAACAATGAATGCCTGGGTAATGAAAGATATGCTTGTCGATCACAATTTTCCTTTAGTTGGTATGGCAGCCAAGGGAAATAGTGGTGTTCATATTGGTCCTGCGTATTACTATGTATTAGCTGTATTTTATGCGATGACGAATCTTCATCCAATAGCAGCAGGATATTGCGCTAGCTTTATGAGTGTGTTAACAGGTATTGTTCTTTTTCTTATTTTGAGGAGGATATTTTCAAATCAAGTTGCCGTATTTGCTTTAGCAATTACAGTTGTTTCATTTAACATAATTTTTTCTGACCGTTTAGCGGGACCGGTGAATTTACTTCCCTTTGTTTCTGCAGTAATATTTTATCTTTGGTATGAAATTCTTTCTGGGAATATTTTATTGCTTCCTGTTGTAGCTACAGTCATTGGTTTTTCTTTTCACTTACACATTACTGCAGTGTACTATATATTTATTTCTATCTTTTGTTTTCCTTTCATTGTATTGAAAAAAATTCCGTTGAAGGTATATATTTTATCAGTATTGGCGTTATTCGTTTGGTTTATACCGAATGTGATAGCCAATTTCCAAGAGAGCAATACGCTTGTGGTTACCGCAGGGAACTTTTTCCAATCTTTTTATCACGGTGTTCATCTGCGGCGCATTTTACAATTATTGCCCGATGCTTTTATAGAATTTGATTCGATATTTTTATTGCGTCAACTCTCTATAATCCGCTATTTGATAATTCCAATTTTTATTGTACTTGTGTGGGTTCGTGAAACAAGGAAGAAGGCATCTATTCTTACAGTGTTGACGTTACTATGGTTCTTCGTGCCATGGATAGTATTATCGACATTCAGTGGTGAGATAAGCAATTACTATTTTGTGAGTACACGGATACCAGCAATAATGAGTGTGGCATATATTTTAGATAGTTTAGTCAAATCAAAAAAATGGTATTTCATTTCCTGTGTTATTGTCTTTTTCATTTGGTTTATTTGGAATAACACATATTTATTTTGGAGGAGCAATGATAAAAACTTTATCAAACAACAAGATAGAGCAAAGGAATATATCCAATCAGGGAAGAAAATGGAATTTCAGGAAGGTATCGCTGAATCATATATGTATTCATACTATCGAAATTTTGATAGGAAATAAGTAATGTGATCGCGATATAATAGGACTATGTGGCAACCAAAACGATTATTACTAGGGTTAATGCTTTTTGTGATAGCGCTTATTCCCCTGAGATCGTTTTTTTATGAAGGTCTTCCGATAACACACGATGGACAGGATCATGTAGCACGAATTGCAAATTTTTATGAGTCGCTCAGTGAAGGAAACCTCATCCCTCGATGGGCAGCTCATCTTAATTGGGGGTACGGCCATCCGATACTCATGTTTCTCTATCCACTTCCATCATATATAGCATCTTTTTTTCATTTTTTGGGCTTTTCATTTGTTGATAGCACGAAGTTAGTTTTTGTCGTTGCCTATATAGTAAGTGGACTTGCAATGTATCTGTGGATGAAAGAAGCATTTGGGAAAAAAGCAGGATATATTGGATCAATATTGTATTTATTTGCTCCATATCGATTTGTCGATATGTATGTGCGAGGTGCCATTGGAGAGCATGTAGCATTTATATTTCCACCACTGATTTTGTATTTTCTATATAAACTAGCGAAAGATAAAAATAATATATTGTATGGTATGGGTGTAAGTTTTGCTATGGCGTGCTTTATCTTATCTCACAACGCAATTTCCATCATGTTTCTTCCTGTTATCGGTTTGTATTTTTTGTATGTGTTTGCTACGGATGCAAAGAAATCTTTTCAATATTTTTCTTTGGGAGTTTATTATCTGATTCTCGGTTTTGGTTTGTCGTCCTTTTTCTTGGTCCCAGCATTATTTGAAGGAAAGTATACACTTCGTGATATTGTCACTGCAGGGGAAGCGATGAAACGTTTCGTGCCACCCTTCATGTTTCTTTATTCGCCATGGAATTATAAAGGCGGAGATGATATTACGAAGATGATTGGGTTTGGACAATGGATAGGAATAGTGATTGCTTGCATTGTAATGCTAAAAACTAAAATTATTGCCAAAAAAGTATTGCTTGGTGCCCTCTGTATAGTATTCATCAGTTCTTTATTTGTGATGACAGAGTGGTCAATCGCGATATGGACGAATATCACACTACTACAGAAATTTCAATTTCCTTGGAGATTTTTGAGTCTATCAGTATTTGTAGCCGCAGCACTAGGGGGAATATCAATTTCCATGATAACGATGAAGTCAAAAAAATTATTTGAAGGTATGGTCGTTCTTTTTTGTATTTTTTCTATTTTGGGGACCATTGGCATGTGGCAACCGAAAGCATATCAACAAAAGGATGAATCATTTTATACTGGTACATATATGAGTACGACAGACACAGGTGAAAGTAGTCCTATTTGGTCGACTCGTTTCATGGAACATGTGTACGACAAGCCAATGGAAGTCATTGACGGTAGCGCTGTGATTACGGCAACACAAAGGACAACGAAGATGCATGAATATACAATTGTTGTATCAAAATCAGCACGATTTGTTGAGAATACAGTATATTTTCCGGGATGGAATGTATATGTTGATGGAAAAATTACTTCTGTTGAATTTCAAGATCCAAATTATCGGGGGTTACTCACGTTTTATCTTCCTGAAGGAAAACATATAGTTCGTATACAATTTGAAGATACGAAGTTGCGACGTATCGCAAATATCATGAGTGTGATATCACTAACAGTACTTATCCTTAGTGGAGTAGTACAATTATTTTGGAGAAAAAAATCATGAAGTTGTCTATAGCACTTGCAGTACATAATGAAGAACAAACAATTGAAGATTGTTTGCGTTCTGTCGAGACTATAGCTGATGAAATAGTTGTCGTAGACGGTGCATCAACAGATAAGACCATCTCTATTGTCAAAAAGTTTACGACGAAGATAATTGAGACAAATAATCCTGCAATTTTTCATATTAACAAACAAAAAGCGCTTGCGCTATGCAAAGGAGAATGGATATTGCAACTTGATGCAGATGAGCGGCTACCTGAGAAACTTTGTCAAGAAATAATACAAACAATTGATCATCCCGAAGGGAAACAAGGATATTTTATTCCAAGACGAAATTATTTTTGGGGGCATTTCATGAAAAAAGGTGGACAATATCCGGATTATGTCATGCGATTAGTAAAAAATGGAAAAGCGAAATTTCCATGCAAGTCAGTACATGAACAGATCATGGTAGATGGAGAGGTCGGGTATTTACACGAACCAATGGATCATATTTCTTATAGAACCAAAGAAGAGTATTGGAAAAAAGCAAATACCTATATTGCATTGACTGCCGAGGAGTTGCATGAGAAACACATTCCAAAAACAATCGTGTACTGGATGCTTTATTCATTTGTATATCCCATACGAATATTTTTTTCACTTTTTGTCCGTCATAAGGGATTCATGGACGGATGGTATGGGCTCGTCTTTGCATACTGGTCAGCTCTGCATTATCCAATTGCATATAGAATGTACATAAAAATGATATGAAAAAATTATTGATTACTATATGTATAATATTTTATTTATCATTTATCATTGGTCATTTATCATTGATCCAGGCTGCTTATGTTTTGCCCTACCCTTCCTACATGCCCGGTAATAAGTTATATCAAGTGTCCAAGTTGATTGATGTTGTTAAAAAGTATTGGTCGTGGGGGAACATAGCACAGACTAAATATCAACTGTCATTGTCAGATAAATATTTAGTTGAGGCAAAAACATTATTTGAATATCGACAATATTTACTTGGCGCTATAGCTCTCAAACGTTCAAATGATGCGTTTGAGACGTTGCCAGCACTTGTTCTTAATACAAGGAAAGAAGGAAAAGACGTTACCAATATTGTAGCAACTATATCTGAAGCAGGGAAAGAACATGAGCGGGTACTTGGCGAAATGAAACTGATTATTCCCAGTTCATTTACCTGGTCTCCAGAAAAAGAACAGTCAACAGAATTATCGCTCCATGCTAGTGTAGATAAAGCGATAGAACTCCGTGCAGTAGCTGTTTCCAAGATTGAAGCGCTTTGATATGAGCTTATTTGTGAAAATTTTATTTTTTCTTTCTATTGCAGTTCTCACTGTTCTCTCATTCGGTTTTGTGGATCCAAACCTAGTCTTATCAACGCATCCATTATATATAGTTCTTCATAGTCCTTTGTCTCTGTTGGTTTACCAGTATCGTCCGTATATGGCTGGAATATATTTTATGTTGGTATGTATATTATTTTTTTGTTATATCTACGTGTTTGGGCATGCCGAAACAAAAGCATTTTCGAGAAAAAAGGTAGTACCTATGATAGTAGTTGGTGTTTTTATGCTTATATTTTCTTACCCAGCTCTGAGTTATGACCTATTTAACTACATGACTACTGCCAAGGTTGTATACACACATCATGAAAATCCTTATCTCGTCATGCCTATTGAAATAATAAATGAACCTTATTTGGCGTTTACCCGTGCTGCGAATAAAGTTGCTTTGTATGGCCCTATATGGTTACTTTTGACGTATATCCCTCATACCATTGGCAATGGCAGTATTTGGGGGACCATTATTGCGTTTAAGGTACTCAATGCGTGTATGTATGGAATATTCGCTTTTCTTGTCTATGTGATGACGAAATCTTGGAAAAATGTATTGTTTTTTGCACTGAATCCCTTAATTCTTATTGAAGTACTTATATCGGGACATAACGATATCTACATGATGGTGTTTGCGGTTTTTGGACTATATCTCTGGGAGAAAAAGGGAATAGGAAATAAAACTGCGGGTATAGCGTCATTATTTGCATCAAGTTTGATAAAAGGAGCGTCAATTGTATTGTTACCATTGTTTTTTATTAAGAACATATCGCGGGATCGATTACTGATGTTTGCTTATTGTTTACTGGCAGCAGTCTTTTTTGTCTTGGCTCCACTTCGTGAAGAATTATATCCATGGTATGCGGTATGGCTTGTTTCAATAGCATCACTTCTTGATATGCAAAAGTACAGAATTCTCATTTTGTTTACTATCGTGTTGACGTTTGCTCTTGAATTACGGCATATTCCATATATGTGGATGGGGTATTATGAAGGGCCAGGGCCGATGTTCAGGGCTATTTTCACTGTTGTGCCACTTGGAATATTTGCATTGTATGTTTTAGTGAAAAAATTTCAAAGAAAGGTTGTATGAATACATTATTTCGACAGAACAAATTGATAATTGTTGCGTTACTGTTATTGACACTATTGGCTGCTTTTCTGCGGTTGTATTTATTGCCTTCACATCTATTCTTTGGGCCTGAGCAGGGAAGAGATATGCTAGTGGTGAGAGACATAGTCATGAATCACAAGATGACACTCATTGGTCCAAGGACGGATATTCAGGGGGTCTTTCATGGACCTTTCTATTATTATCTCGCTGCCGTTCCTTTTGCCATTTTCCAAGGAAATCCTCTTGCTATATCAATATTTTTTCTTGTTCTTCAGATTTGTGCCCTTCCAATGCTGTATGTATTGGTGTTTGAAATGACGAAGGATAAACGATCATCGTTTATTGCTGCTCTACTTTTTGTCTTCTCATTTCAGACTATTGTCAATGCAAGGTGGCTGACCCATCCGCCGCTGTCGATCCCTTTCGCTATACTGTTTTTTCTGTTTTTGGTGCGTTTTTTGAAAGGAAAGCAATGGAATTTAGTTGGAGCAGCCGTTATGTATGGATTCCTTGGGCAGATAGAGTTTACTAACTATGCATTATTTGGTGTAATAGTTGCCGCGGTATTTTTCAGGTATATACGCGTTTTTCAGAAAACATCAATTCTGATACTTTTATTTTCTTTGTTTAGTGGTGGTGTATGCGCCTTTGGAACCTACCTCTTATTTGATGTGCGTCATAATTATTTGATAACAAAAGGTATTTTAGGACTTATACAAGGCGGAGGTTTCTATAAAGCGTTTATTCCTGCAGCAATTGATACAGGTACAATGTATCTTAAAGAAATTGCTGTCACCTTCGGGTTTCTTCATATCTTTGGAGCAGTGATTGCTGTATTTCTGATTCTGTATGGATGGATTAAACTCAGAAAGTCGCAAGAGCTTACTGATATTGTGCTTCTTTGGATACTTATGCCTCTTATTCTGCTTTTGGCATTTCGACACAGCGTTCTTGAACAGATATTGATAGGACTTATTCCTGGGTGGATCGTTGGGGTATCTATCGGGGTTGCCGCAATATGGAAAAGATATACCATCTTGGGAATAGCACTGCTTCTTCTTTTTCTTACAAGCAATATAGTTACGTACGTGCAGTGTATACCGAAAAATGAACACGTGTTTTTTCAAGCTTCGCAGGCACGGATTCGGTACTCAGATGAATTGAATGTTGTCCATGCCGTGTACAAACGTGCGGCAGGAAAACCATTTTATTTTCAATCGTTTACAATTCCCATTTTTTTGCAGGATGGATGGACATATTTATTCTGGTATATAGGAATGCGTACATACAAATATGTCCCGATAGAAGAAGATAAATCCATTATTTATGTCATTATTCCTACGATTCATGATGATCCTTTTCTGGGACTGTTCCAGAAGAATTGGTACAGGGAAACGGTCTCTACGTGGGGGAATATGACGTATCAGGAAAAAATTGGGGAGTTCACAGTAGAAGAACGGAAAAAGTAGTATGAAAAAATTTCACATTCTACAGTATGTATTAGTGGCATTTTTTGCAATAGCAATATGTTCTGCTGCGTTCCCTTTGTTTGGCTCGTCCTATATTCCAACACACGATGGTGAATATCACATAATCCGTATTGTTGAATTTGCAAAGATGTTGAGGCAAGGATATATCTTTCCAAGATGGGCACCAGATTTCAATAGTGGCTACGGAATTCCAATATTTCAATATCATTACCCGTTCCCAAATTATGTAGGAGTTTTGATAAGTAGTGTACTTCATGATGCAGTACGGTCGTTTCAGATGGCTCAAGGCTTTGGATACATCCTTGCGGTCGTCGCATTATGTGGCTGGTTATATGTATTATTTGGTTTCATACCAGCTATCGTTGGTGCGACAATTAGTGCCTACGTGCCATATTGGTTCGTAGATCTCTATGTCCGTGGCTCTATCGGAGAAATATGGGCAACTGCGTTTCTTTTTTGTGTACTGTATGTATCGGAAAGAAAAAAATATCCATTTGTTGCCTTTTTCTATGGATTATTAATACTGAGTCACAATGTGCTTGCGATGGTGTATACGCCAGTATTGATTGGATACTTTTTGATTCGAGATAAAAAAAATCTTTGGGGATTTCTGGGAGGACTTGGTATTGCATCATATTTTTGGATACCTGCACTTTTTGAAAGAGGCTACGTCACGGGATTAAATACAGTGAATTTTCGTGAACATTTTGTGAGAGTATACGAACTGTTGATACCTTCTTGGGGTACTGAGTTTTCAGGAATCGGCATGACAGGCAATACTATTTCGTTTCAAGTGGGGATAATACCTCTTATCATTCTTATTGGGGTTTTCATAAAACTCATAAAGGAAAAAGACAAAAACATAAAGAAGCTTGTGGGATATTTTTTAATAGTTTTTGGCATAACAATTGCCTTGATGCTTCCATGGTCACAAAAAATATGGGAAATAATAACACCGCTTCAACTGATGCAATATCCATGGCGTTTCCTATCAGTAGGCATTCCTGTTGTCGGCATAGCAAGTGCGTATTGGGTGAGTCGTATGAAAAGGCCAGTGATAGGGATTATTCTCATGGTCTTAGCTATTCTTTTTTCTTATTCCTA
>Ga0209373_10003438_pt1 | contig 14637 bp, 13 predicted proteins | sample Higcelweek5metaG_FD_187173 | JGI IMG/M metagenome (GOLD analysis project Ga0209373, IMG submission 187173) | Freshwater pond sediment microbial communities from the University of Edinburgh, under environmental carbon perturbations - High... | ecosystem: Environmental > Aquatic > Freshwater >...
AAAGCACAATATATGGCCGTGGACAAAGAAGGACGCGACGTTTTTATGGCCGATTCGGGTTATGTACTCCAAATGGCTCAAAACGATTTCAAAAACATACAATTCCATTTCTCTTCGGAATTTTAAACAAAACAAGGCGTTTCCAATCGGAAACGCCTTGTTTGTTTAATAACTGAATGACTGAAATGCTTTACTTCATTAACTTCTTAACTTCAATTCTCACTTCTTGTTGCTCAAAACTTAGCCTTTAACAAGTCTTCGAGCTTTATCAATTCATCGCGCAGCTGAGCAGCTTCCAGAAATTCAAGTTTTTTAGCTGCATCGTGCATCGATTTTTTAGTTTTGGCAATTGCTTTCTCCAAGGCCGATTTCGACATGTATTGAACCACAGGATCCGCTGCTATTGACTGTGAGCTATCCGGTTCAATGTATGCATCTGGTTCTGCTTTGCTGAACGAGTTTCGTTCTCCCTTTGTAATGGCAGTAGGTGTAATACCATGTGCTTCGTTGTAAGCCAACTGTTTTTCACGCCGGCGATTGGTTTCGCTGATGGTTTTGTCCATGCTATCAGTTATTTTGTCGGCATACATAATTACACGACCATTCAGGTTACGTGCTGCACGTCCAGCTGTTTGGGTAAGCGACCTGTGCGAACGCAGAAAACCTTCCTTATCGGCATCGAGAATGGCGACCAACGAAACTTCGGGTAAATCCAGTCCTTCGCGCAAAAGATTTACTCCCACCAACACATCATAAACACCACGGCGCAAATCTTCCATAATCTGAACCCTGTCAAGTGTGGTTACATCAGAGTGAATATAGTTACATTTAACCCCTATTTTAGCCAAATAATCAGCCAATTCCTCAGCCATTCGTTTGGTGAGCGTTGTTATCAATACGCGCTCATTTTTTTCCACTCTTTGTTGTATCTCTTCAAGTAAATCATCAATCTGATTCAGACTCGGGCGAACATCAATAATAGGATCAAGCAATCCTGTAGGTCGAATCAACTGATCAATCACTATTCCTTCGCTTTTTGCCAGTTCATAATCAGCAGGCGTGGCGCTAACATAAATAGTTTGTGGATTCAGTTCTTCAAACTCATCGAACTTTAACGGACGGTTGTCTTTGGCTGATGGAAGTCGGAAGCCATATTCTACAAGATTCTGTTTACGGGCAGCATCCCCGCCAAACATAGCCCTGATTTGAGGCACAGTCACATGACTTTCGTCGATCACCATCAAGTAATCTTTGGGAAAATAATCGAGCAAACAAAACGGCCTGCTCCCTGGCTCACGACCATCGAAATAGCGCGAATAATTCTCAATACCAGAGCAATAACCCAATTCTTTTATCATTTCCAAATCATAATTTACCCGTTCGTAAATACGTTTGGCTTCGTAATCTTTTCCCTGCGATTTAAAAGCATCTACCTGCAAAGCCATGTCACGTTCAATGTGCTGAATGGCATTAGCGATACGTTCTTTAGTGGTTACAAAAATACTGGCAGGATAAATTTTATAGGCATCGAAATGTTCAATCACATGTAAATCAATCGGATTTATTGTTATAATTTCATCTATTTCGTCGCCCCAAAAAACAACGCGCACAATAAAATCAGTATAAGCAGGGAAAATATCCACCGTATCGCCCTTCACCCTGAAATTGCCACGATTCAGTTCTATTTCGTTTCGGGAATACAAACTATCCACCAACGACCTCAAAAAAACATTTCGAACCAGCTTCTGCCCTCTTTGTATTTCAATTAAGTTGCTCGTAAAATCATCCGGATTTCCGATACCGTACAAACAAGAAACCGAAGAAATGACAACGACATCCCTCCTCCCCGACAACAAAGCCGAAGTGGTAGCCAATCGCAATTTCTCAATCTCCTGATTGATGGAGAGATCTTTCTCTATATAGGTATCCGAAACGGGTAAATAGGCTTCGGGTTGATAGTAATCGTAATACGAAACAAAATATTCTACAGCATTTTCGGGAAAAAAATTCTTAAACTCGCTGTAGAGCTGAGCTGCCAGGGTTTTATTATGACTCAACACCAGAGTTGGCCTGTTGATCTCATTGATTACATTGGCAATAGTAAAAGTCTTTCCCGAACCGGTAACCCCCAGTAAAGTCTGAAAGGGAATATCGGCATTCAATCCGTCCAACAATTGCTTGATGGCTTCGGGCTGATCGCCAGTTGGACGGTAGGGTGAAGTGAGTTTAAATGACAAAATACTGAGTGTTTATTTCCAATTAACTATTGTACAAAACATATCGCTCCAACGAAAACTCAAAAGAGTGAACGTAAACAGGAGCTAGAACTATAAATACAAAAAAAGTGAGTCAACTATTGCTCAATCGGCATCACAAGAATAAGAATGATATACACCAATATACCGGGGAAACCTGCTGAAAGCACCGAAAGAATTACATAACCAACCCTTATTAGCGTAGGGTCAATATTAAAATACTCACCAATACCTGCACAAACACCTGCAATCATTGAATTGCGCGAACGACGAAGTTTTTTTTCCATAAGATGATTTTAATTTAAATGATTTTACAAAGAAACAAAAAAAGACTGATTTTTCGCTATAAGTTGATGTGTTTTTGAAATTCTGCTACCATTTTATTGGTCGGATAATAGAAAGTCAGCCATTCTGCATATTGCAAAACAAAAAAACGATTCGGAGAAACTCCGAATCGTTTTTTTAATCTTGTAACTCGTAACTATTTAGAAACTTCTTACTTGTCGCCTTTACCGGTAGTTCCCGGTTTGGCAATACTTTCGCGCATCGAAGTATCGGCTTCAATATTCTTCATTTTATAATAATCCATGATACCCAAATTTCCACTGCGGAAAGCTTCGGCCATAGCTTTAGGCACTTCGGCTTCGGCTTCAATTACCTTGGCACGCATTTCCTGCGATTTAGCCTTCATTTCCTGTTCCAGCGAAACCGCCATAGCACGACGTTCTTCGGCCTTGGCCTGAGCGATATTTTTATCAGCTTCGGCCTGATCCATTTGCAACTGTGCACCAATGTTCTTACCTATATCAATATCGGCAATATCAATGGATAAAATTTCGAAAGCAGTTCCGGCATCCAATCCTTTTTTAAGCACCAATTTCGATATTGAATCCGGATTTTCAAGAACACTTTTGTGAGATACGGACGAACCGATCGACGAAACGATACCTTCTCCAACACGAGCCAAAATAGTCTCTTCGCCTGCACCACCAACCAATTGTTTGATATTGGCACGAACAGTTACACGTGCTTTAGCAATTAACTGAATACCATCTTTTGCAACTGCGGCTACCGGAGGCGTATCAATTACTTTCGGGTTCACTGACATTTGAACAGCCTGAAAAACATCACGACCAGCCAAATCAATAGCAGTTGCCATTTTAAAAGTAAGATCGATATTGGCCTTCGAAGCTGACACCAACGCATGAACTACGCGTTCTATATGTCCACCAGCAAGATAATGCGCTTCGAGACCGTCGCGTTTCACTTCCTGAATGTCAGCTTTGTGAGCTTCAATCATACATTGTACGATGGTATGAGGCGGCACCTTACGAATACGCATCAAGAACAATTGTATCAGCGATATATTTACGCCCGATACTTTGGCCGATATCCATAGCAGAAACGGCACATAATAAAAGAAGAGCAGCAACAGGACACCAAGTACCGCTAATCCAATAATTTCAATTCCAATCATATTGTTTTATTTAAAGATTAATTTATTGTTTTGAAATAGACAGACCTAAAATACAGAATGAATGCTGACTGTGAGGAAGTTTTATGATAATTCCCTGTGTAGAAGCATCGAAAAACCATCACTTTCTACAGCTATTCTGTCACTTTTCTCTCCACCAATATATTTGTATTCATCACGTCGAGGACGGTTACTTCCACTCCCTCATCAATAAAGTCATCATTGGTTTTAGCCTCTACGATATGTCCCTTTACTTTTACTTTTCCCATCGGAGCAAGTCGCGAACTTGTAACGCCTGTATCGCCAACCTCAACACTCACATCCTTTAACGGATCATTTTTACCATCAATTCCGGCTTTCAACGACATTTTATCCAGCGCTTTAGAGCGCAAAAAAATCCATACAGCAATACCTAACAGTACAATTCCGCCCAAAAGCGTAAGATGACCAGCGGTATTCCCTATCTTATCGTAAGCATAATAAACAGCCCCTCCTACAAACAAAGTTCCCGCAATTCCGGCAATAGAAATGCCCGGAATTAAAAACAGTTCGAGCAGAAAGAAGATGATGCCTACCAATAAAAGAACAACGACAATAGTTATTTCCATAATTGTATATATCTGAGGTAAAAATACAATATATTTTTTAATAAACAAGTAAGTCGGTTAAGAATATTTTATCGCTCACCCATTTCTATATACCGCCCAACCATTTCTATACACTGTTCAGCCATTTCTATATACCAAATAGCCTATTTATAAACAACTTACCTTTTCGATGAATTGCTAATTTCAAGATTAACAGCTTCGATTAAACATTCACCGGCCTGTTTTTTTAAGTCGATCAGAAGTGCTTCGGATGTGAGGATACGATCTGAAAGTTTATTTTTTGCGTCCTCTGTTTCTTCAAGTTCATAGCTATCTCTCCAGGTCGATAGATCGGTTTTCACCTTCTCAATATCGGCATTTAGCTTTATCCATTCATTTATTTTAGCACGTGCCTGAAGATGAATAAACTGTTCGGGCTTGGTATAAATCGTTGAATCGTTAATAACAACCGAGAAACCAGACTGTTGTTCGGTCTGCTGCTGAAATACTTTTTGCTCGGTTTTTACTGTTTTTTTTGCTTTTCGGATCAATTTCAACTGCGCCTTCATTCGTACACTATCCGTATTTTCGGAACGGAACAATATTTTCACATCATTAGGTACAAATTTATAAATCATAACTTTATCGGCAGGTTGATTTCTGTCGGTAGCAAACCATCCCGTTTTTTGCAGTTCATCCATTACCATCATATAATCATTGGCAGGCGAATTAAAAGGCATACCTATATTTTCGGGCACCAAAAAGCTCTGCGTTCCCGGCGCATACCTTGTAATAAATAAGTCATACCCACCAATGGAGTTTTCGCCATCCGATGCAAAATACATTGTAATCCCATCGGGCATCAAAAACGGATAGTTTTCATTGGCCGCTGTGTTTATATTTTTCGAAATGGAAGTTGGCGCCGACCACCCATCCAGCAATTTGAACGAAGAGTAAATGTCCATATTCCCACGCGTCGAATCAGAATAACAAAGTCGGTCGCCACGCTGAGTTGTATATGTTACTTTGTCCTGAGCTTGCTTTTTACGGAGCAGTAAACGTTGTTGTGTGAGAGTTCCCAGCTCCTTACTGAATTTATAATAACGAAGAAAATCAGTTTTATTCACCACCTGACTGTCCACAACAGCAATATCCTCGACTCTATTCAACAATCGGGCAGCTAATTCCGACTTTTTAAGTTTTAAATTTAACTCCTCAAGCCTTTCGTCGGTAGAAGTTAAAGTTGCTATAAAAGTTTGGTAAGCAGTCACCGACAAGTCGAAACGATAGGTATGAAAATAAGCCTCGCCAAGGTATAAATCTTTCAAAGTATAGCGATTTCCGGAACGTTCGAAATACTTAACAGCATCCTCGTATTGGTTGAGCTCATAACAACAACGAGCCAACCGATAATTATTCAGTGCATCATTGGGCTTTTTCCTCAACAACTCCTCATACATAGTTTTAGCCTTTGCGTATTGTTTGCTATTGAACAAAGATTCAGCTTCAGAAGCTGATTGTGCCATTATTACCTGACAAAAAAATAAAAGGGTATATATAACTAACTTTCTCATCTTTTTCTATAAATCATCACTTAAAAAAACAACAAATAAACATACAAAAGTAGCTTGTTTTAGCGTTTACTTAACCATCTTTTTACAATATTCTTCACATTCTGACTCACCAACTCCAATAACCATTCCAAACGATGATCGGTCCAGCGTTGCGGATGAGTCGTTATCATCATGCGCGGTGGCAATGTACCTGCCTCTGCTGCACGAATAATGTCAGCAGTACTGTGATAGCTTTGTGTAAACGACGATTTCACTTTATCGCGCACACTGTATTTATCCCCGTCCCAGCAACGTCCGGTATCGGTCAGATAAAACACATCCTCAAAATCCACATCGAAATAAGGCTCTCCAATAATACCAAAATCGCGATAATTATACTGTTTCCACAAGTCGCGGTTATCGTAGCGCGAAGCCGGACTACCATGCATACAAATGGTACGAACAGGGTAAAACCTGCGGAAATGGGTCAACTGTTTTTCAAAATGCGCCAACGCAGCTTCTTTATCACCTTTGAACAGCGACAAATCCTCGTAATGATAACCAATTTCGTGTCCCAATCCAGCCATAGTCCTGATTTTATCAGGCTGATTGCTTTGAGGTACTACCCTGAAAAAATAAGAAGCTTTCATTCCGAGTGCCTTCTCAGCCTGCGCTGTAGCCAGCGAATGTCCTGCCCTCAAATCCACATCGTGACGCATGATTACAAACTTCGCAGGTCGTTTTCCTTCGCAATATTCTTCGAAAGTAATAAATTCATATCCCGCTTTTTGAAGAGCCGATAGAAGTTGTTTGTATATTTTGAGTGTAAAATCCATGTGTTAGTTATGAGTTTTGAGTTAGGATAATTTCCGCATTTGGTGCATTTATACTTCCGTATTTGGCATTTTATATATTTATCATGAATATTCGAAAATCCAAATCTTCAAACTGCATACTTTCTAATGCTTTTCATAAAAAACGATTTTAAATGTAACAGCCGTTACAGTAACCATCATTACAATTCAATATTCTCACTTAAAGCGATACTGATAATCGGGGTTTGAGCGCATAATTTGGGCGCTTTCAGGATAATTTTCGATAAACCAAACAAAAAATGCAGTAACGTCAATTTTATCAGCCAACATTTGTTGTCGCCTTTGATTCCACTCTTTTTTTAGATCGACCATATCAAGTGTTTCCATTAGTCTCGAAAACATTAACTCAGTTTGATCAGGTAAAAAAGAGAAACACAATTGATAACGATCTTCAATATCATTAGGAACAGACAGTTTACCTGCAAACGTGTTGCACTTCACAGCCGGAGTACCTAATAATGCCGACTCAGAAGTCATTGTCTGACTGTCACCAACAAATATGGCTGCATAATATAACAGAGAATGAATCTTTTCAGGCTCTATTTTCAATTGATATTTTCTAAATTCCTCATCAATCTCTCTCTCCGTGGTTATAAACACTCTACCTTTTTTTTCTAAAATACTTATAATTTTTCTTTTGTTTTCGATAGAAAGTCCCTCAACCCCTACATCATGATGCGCTTTGAAAGCATTGAACCTTAAAACTGAAAAGAAATCACCTTGTTTAATTTTCAAATCATCAAGTACCGAAGAATCTGGTTCAAAGAAATTCGGATGAAGATATGCCAGTTCATGATATCCTGAATACCCAATAGTAGCCGGAGACTTTCGGGTAATCACATCCGGACTCATAATTACGTTTGCTATCGAATGAGCAAATTTAACAAACAATGGCTCTACTTCATCATCATCATCATCGAGAATAATTGACTTTATCTTGGTATATTTTGAGAGTTGAGCAATAGTAAGAGATGACCCAAAACCTATATCAATTTCATATTTACGAACAAGAAACCATAGTTTTATATTGTATTTTAACTGCAAAAATGCTTTTCCAATTATTGAATCACTTTTTCCACCTAAATAAATATAAGGAATTTCATAATATCGCAACAAACGAACAGCTACAGGAATGTCCTTTACAGTCACGATTACTTTGTGGCCTCTTTCACAAAGAAGTCTATATACATTTTTAATCAAATGTACATGAGCAGGGTGTGCAATATCGATTAGTATATTCATTTCCTTCCTTTTATAAATGCAATTGTTTTTTTTCCAATTCTATATTTCAACTTTTGATTTACTCTCAGAAATCTACCATGCTCCACTAATTCACCACCAAATTTAGCTTTAAAGTCGCGGACGCCATAGCCTTCATCAGGCTTACCTGCACCCATCATATCAAAGTATTTAAAACCATTTGCAGCCGCATATTCGATAGCCGCCCACGTTGCCAGAGTAGAAGGAAATATATTTTTAAATTTACCATCCAAACCACAAACAAACCACTCATACAAAACATGATTCTCCATACCGACACATAAGCTACCCCCGATTACTCTCCCCTCGAATTTAATTGCAAATAAATGACAGTCTTTTTGTTTCACTATTTGAAGAAAAAAATCTTTAGAAAAAAGCGGTGTTTTAATTCTGTTCTTATATAAATCTGAAAGAATTTCATAGAATTCAGTTACTTCGAGAATATCTTCAGAATCTACAACCGCTGCTCCCTGCTTAAATGATAGTTTCACATCTCTACGCTTTGTAGTACTGAGTTGTTTCAGACAATGTTCTACTGAAGGGGTTTGCACCTGAAAATTCAAATGAGCTTTATAATTATATCCACATTTTACAAATACTTCTTTGAGAGCTGAATAATCATAATAATTTCGAAACTCAGTATAAATGGCAGCTCCTGACAAGGTTTCTGTCAATTCATTTAATAATAATTTTACACTTTCAGTACTTGAGTTTTTAGATATCAAAACTCCTCCGGGTACAATAGCTCTTCGACTCATAAATCTTTTTACTAAACCCCCATCTGATATTACATACCCACAAACCAATGCCAAAATTTTATCCTGATCAGCCACAGCAATTGCAAAAGGTTTCAGAAAATCATTTTTTTTGTAAAACTGATAACAATTATAGGATTGAAACCATGAAGCAGTAGGTGATTCGCTGAGTAATCTGTCCCATGCTTGTTTATCAATATTGTCGTTTTCTACTATACTATACATTACTCTATCTTTCCATTACGACTTTCTATACTTCAATACCTTAGCCGGATTTCCACCCACAACAGCATAATCGGGAATATCTTTTGCGACGACAGAGCCCGTGCCGATAATCACACCCTTTCCGATATGCGAACAGCCGGGCAATACAATAACTCTCGCACCAATCCATACATCATTTTCAATCACCAGATTTGTTTTTCCCTCCGAGCCCTGATGCCCCATGGGAATCTCTGTATTGTCGAATTTATGTTTTCCTCCCTGAAAAAGGACATCTTCACCCATCATAAGCTAATCACCAATTTTCATACGAATATTACGGCATTGAAAATTACGACGAAATCCAACCACATACCCAACTTCAATATCTCTACCATTAGCAAAATAGGCTCCCTGCTCCACATTTAGTTTTTCTCCGGCTTTCAAAAAGATTCTTTTGCAAAGGAAACGACGGAGCACTTTTGCAAACTTACCCAAAAGTGGCGTTATTGACGTTGGTAAGAAACGGGCAAAGCCATAATATAAAAGCAAATATATCCTATGCATTTCCAATAATATTTTGATATAAACTCTTTATTTTATCCACTACATACAAGCTCTCGTATCCTGAATATCTTATCTTTTCACTTCCCGAGGATCTTTGATTCAGATTTAAAAGTTCTGATACACTTTTTGCTATTTCATCTGCCTCTCTCTCCACAATTCTGCAATGCTCCACTCCCTGCAATAACTCCTCCACATCACCCACATCCACTGAAACCACAGGACAATTACAGGCCATTGCCTCTTTTACAAACTGTGGAGAACCTTCGGTATGACTGGTCATAAGGCACACATCAACAGCATTCATTAACTCAGCGACCTGTGTACGATTATAACCTTTTAGTTCCAACAGACGGGCATCGGGTATTTTCGCCACAGCCGCTATTGCCAGTTCAGGATTTTTCACATGATTATCAAAAGCTCCGGCAAATAAAATCAGTTTTTCGTATGATTCAAAACCAAATTTCTGACGACACATGGCTTTGTCCATTGACTTAAACACATTTGTATCCACACCACAGGGAATTAACGAAAAACGTTTCTTCACTCCTGAAAGTTGAATATTTTTTTGCGACACAAAGATATTCCATGCTGACAGTCGAATGGCAATCCTCGAAAAGCGCCTGACTTTGGGATTATTGATATCGCTGCCATGATAAGTCGTTATTACCGGTACTTTTCTTTGCAAATTGGCCAATACGCCCGAAAGACCGTAATGAGCATGCACTATATCCGGCCTGTACGCTTTTATTTTGCGCCACAAAGGTAATAAATTAAGCAAATAGCCTTTAACACCTTTACCTTCCACAGTAAAGTATTCACAATCTATCCCCGCTTTTTGCAATGCCTCCACCTGATCGGTAATAAAGGGAGCTATACGACCGGAGTTTTTGCTGCAAACAACTAGTATTTTGAGTTCTGAGTTCTGAGTTTTGAGTAAGGAGTAAGGAGTAAGGAGTTCCGTGTTTGGATGCGTAAAAATCTCAAGCACATTCGAAAAAAAACGAATGCAATTACTTTTTGACATATAAACATTTAAATCGGCAAACATAAAAATCTTAATCTATTAGAGTCTATACTCAAAACTAATTCTCAACTCCCCTACGCCATTCCCCTTCCTGCTAGTTTAAACCAACTCCAACCGACAATGGCAACAAACATAAATACCATGTACCATGTAAAATACTTCTTGGTCTGATTAGTAGCCCTGCTTATACCATAAGCGGCTAAAACCATTAAGAATGGCAAAACCGGTTGATGAAAACGTTCCGACTGAGCAAAAGCACTCAATGCCATAATTGCCAGATATACAATTGTAAAAAATATTATCAATAAATAATCCTTCCACTTTCGCTCTTTTATAATCAGGAATAAAGCATACATTACAAAAAATGCCAATATATTCTTTACATAATTGCCTCCATGCAACAATTGCTGGTTCTCCTGTCCGGGCGTGTTGACCATGGTGGGAAAAGGAATAACAAAAATCATAGGGGCAAATACTGATTTGGTAGCTAAAGTAGCAAATTTATTTCCCCCCTCACGTTTGGCCCGCCATTCCATTGATGTACTTTGGTTATCTGTACGTGCGGCCCATACCTCTTCCAATTCCATGGCAATTTTTCCTCCGGCAAAGTAAGCAATGGCCAACAACACCCAAATTGTAAGAAGTATGCGCTTACCTGTCTTTTTTACTACCTGAGCTGAAGACAACAACAAAGCGGTAATAAAGGCAAACAAGGCAGCAGCCCCCAATACGGTTCTGAATGTAAACAGCACCGCTGCTAACAAAACAGGCAATATAAAATTCACGATACTGAATTTACTTGACCGAATGATATAATCAGCACGTTCGATAAAAGCCACCACCAGAAAAACCATTTCTGCTTCTTTCAGGTGCAATCCTGAATAATAGATCAGATTAGGCATCAACATACAAAAGATACCAGCCATTTTGCCTGTTTCTTCGCCAAAATTACGTGTAGTCAACCTATAAATCAACACACTAAGAAAAGCGCCTAAAAGTGCTTTTATAATACGGGCTATAAAAATACTATCGCCGGTAATCATATATACAATACCCAGGTAAGTTCCATATCCACGATCAGAAAGAGGCATATCGGCAAATACCTGTTCGTAATTTTCGATTCCTACTGCGGCAAAAGCACGCGCTAATCTATCATACAGGATGGCATCTGCCGAACTGAACTCAAAAGGTTGTCCGGTCATTGTCAGATAAAAGAAATAACTGAATATCACCCAGACAACACGAATCACCAACGCTGTCGTAAAAAGTTTCCTGGTAAATAATCGGGGAGAATAATCAGCCCACTTGCGGGTTAACAAATTGGAAAAATAAAAAAAACTAAGTGCTTCCACCATACCAAATATCCAAAAAACGATAGGTAAAGCTCTGGAAAAAAACACAATATTCACAACAATAAGGGAAGCCATATAAAGGGTAATGGCTTTTGACGTAAAATATTTGGGAAAATAGTTGAGCACTTTCTTATTGTGATAAATGATTAGCGATGTGTGTTGAGTGAAAAATATATGTTTTTCAGGTTTTCAATGTGCATATCAATACTATAACGGTTGTGCACCAATTGAGCCGATTTTTTTGTTCTGAGAATATACGCTTCTCTGTTTTGCAAAAATAACATAAATTCGCGAACTAAGTCTTTTTCATCCTTTGTTTTGTAGAGTGTGGCATATTCTCCATTGGCTGTAATTTCTTTCATCACTTCCCAATCGTTGACAAACACAGGTACACCTGCCATAATGGCTTCAACCACAGCAATACCAAAAGTATCATGCTCTGTTGAATAAATAAAAGCGTCTAACTGAGTGAGAATTTCAGGCACATCATTGCGCCCTCCCAGAAAAAACACTTTTTGTTCTAAACCTTTTTCTTTGCAATAATCAACACAACGATCGTAACGATCAGGTAAACTTTCGATGCGTTTGCCTACAAATACAAATCGAAAATCCACTCCCTCTTTGTTCAACAAATCCAAAAAACGGCAAACCGTAAGCTGATCTCTTACCTCATTAAAATTACCAACCATACCCAACAACAATAGATTTTCAGGCAGTTCAAGTTCGTCACGAAAGGCAATATATTTTGATAATCGGCTGGCTGACAATTCTATTTTGGAACTATCAATTCCATTATACAGCACCACCTGTTTATCGGTTTGCAAGCCATATCTATCGCTATAGTATTTTCGTTGATAGTTGCTTACATAGATATTGGCATTTGTGCTTTTTAAAATAAACGACAGCAACAAACTCCTGTGTCCATTGCTCCGAAAATCGAACCCATGAAGGGTCAGTATTATTTTTATCCCCGTAAACAATGTAGCACAATAAGCCAGCAGTGCATCAAGTGGTTGTTGCGCATGAACAATGGTTACTTGTTGTTTGATGAATAATTTTCGCAAACCGATAAGATAAGCCATGTAATTTTTAGTTACCGGAAGGAAATAAAAAGGAATACCCGATTGAATAAATGCCTCTTCGAGTTGTCCCTTTTTACGATAAACCCCTATCGCCTCAAATTCTTCTTTACTCAACAAACGACAGACATCAAGTAACAATGTTTCGGTACCGCCCCTATTGAGCGAACCAAACAAATAGGCAACCTTCATTTTATTTTTTGTTTCAGTTTCCACGCCAATTGTATAATATTTTGTTTCAAAATTAGTAGCCATACCGGAGTTCGATAGTATTGTCGATAAGCAGCAGCTGACTGTTTGCTCCAATCTACCCGGGCCAACTGCACTAATGCTTCTTTCCTTGTCGACTTATTCAAATAATAGGGAAATAATCCATACACCCTTAATGCATCCATCAGGTGTTTTAAATCAGAGTCCGGTTTCTCAGTTTCGTAAAGTTCTTTCAAGGCAAATAACATGTGCTCCTGTGGTTTGTGCAGTTTTGTTCCTATGGCTCTATTGGCCTGCTCCACATCCTGATTATAATAAGCCAACGGTTTATTCATAAAAGCTACCGGATATTTTAAAGCCACCCGCACCCATAAATCAAAGTCCTCCCCCAACTTCAATGTGGGTTTAAATCCATTATTCTCATGAAATACATTTTTCTTTATTACCGTAGCACCTGTCCATAAGGGCATCCAAAGTGTTTTGGCATATACCTGAAAATAATTAATCAAGCCTTGTTGAAATCCCTCATCCACTCCTATGTTGGCCTGAATATGTTTGCCGTTTTTTACCTTGTAATAGCTACTTGCATAAATACCTGCTTCGGGATATTGCACTATCAAATTCTTCATTTCCTCCAGATAGGTTGTTGCCCACCAGTCGTCGGCATCCAAAAAAGCAATATAATCGTATTGGGCCAATTTCACTCCATTGTTTCGGGTAATTGAAACTCCCTGATTCGATTGACAAGTTGCCCCCCAACCCCCTAAAGGGGGAGTCAGCGCAGCAAGCAACTTTTTTGCTATTTCGAATCCTCCATCTTTACTGCCATCGTCAATCACTATCAACTCAAAGTCCCGACAGGTTTGAGCTGCTACCGAACGAATGACCTTTTCGATATAAGGAGCTTTGTTGTAGAGCGGGATAATGACAGAAAACATAAATATACGGCTAAATTATGATTGACAACTACAAAGATAGAATTTAAATTAAAAAAAGTAAATAATTGATTCGGTTTTTTAGTTATTTCTGCTCTTTTGCAAGTATAAAATAGCATTACAATCAAAAACACACTGTTTCAATAACAAATCTCATTATTATTCACAAACCACTTCCACTATTTTATAGATAAATATTTAAAAGCATATCTCTTTAAAAATACAAGAACTTTGTGGAAAATATACAATTCATTGGCTAATTACTAAACAGTGATTTATGCCATCAGAAGGACATAATCATGTAGCTGACTTTGGTAGCCAACTATCAGCCTGTTCTTTTAAATATTTTGTATTGAAAAAAACATTAGAAATTACAGTTTTTAAAATTTTACTGTAAAATAGGCCTTAAAAAGTTTTTTTAGATATAGAAAATGTTTTACTTTTGCAAAACTAATTAGTACTAACAAAAAATTTAAGAAAATGGCTTACGTAATTTCAGAAGATTGTATC
>Ga0209373_10003439_pt1 | contig 14629 bp, 6 predicted proteins | sample Higcelweek5metaG_FD_187173 | JGI IMG/M metagenome (GOLD analysis project Ga0209373, IMG submission 187173) | Freshwater pond sediment microbial communities from the University of Edinburgh, under environmental carbon perturbations - High... | ecosystem: Environmental > Aquatic > Freshwater >...
TAGCAGTACTTTAAATTCCGTGTTCATCTCGTAAATTGAATGATATTCCCCTGTAGAGTCGGGGAGGTTTAAATCGCGCGCAAAATTGCCAATAACATTGTTTTCTATTGCACCGATTCTGAATTTCATAATCGCATAGGCCTGATCACTGACCCAATCTGGCTTTTTTACCAAATAGTAATTGCGATAAACATAAACCAATAGCGCTTCCAGACGCAAATCTGAAGGATTCTCGTAACGCGAAATAAGATAATTAAGAATGTACTTTCTGTATTCTTGGTTGTTATCAGTTTTTGCAATTAGGCTATCAATGTCTGGATATACTTCTTCTGGATGATTGATCCTGGTGTCAAAGAAATAGTAACAATAGTCATTTAATAATTGATGAAAAACAAATTCAGGGCTATTTAACAAGCTTTCGTCACTAAAATCGACTCTGTCGAGGTAATGTGTTTTATAATAATTGTAATGTGTTGCTGGATCTGAGTATCTCAATGATTCTTTTTCGCCCGGAACGACAAATGGTTCTAAAATACTCAATAATTTGAACAAATAGTCAGATTCATTTGTCTTGAGTTTGTATTTTGTGTAAAGTCCGGTTTGCACCTTGCTAAGACTGTCAAGTTTAGCTTTAATGATATTGACTGTGTCAGGAACAAAGGATTTGTAAAACTCTAGTTCCATATTTAATTGCGAGCGGGTTTTATTTATTGAAGCTATTTCCTTTTGAAGTTCAATAAAAAGAGAATACTGTTTTTCGCCATTAACTTCAAGTTTGCCTAAAATATCAGTTGCATCAGTTTTAATGGTGATGTTCTGTTCTGTGGCAATGATAAAATCAAATCTTGACTGTGGTGGAATAACAATAAAGTAAACTCCTTGTGGCAAAACTTTATCTGATTTGAAAACTGCAATACCATTTTGAGCTGGAATAGAATCAATAACTTTAAAGTCTGGCCCTTTATGAGCTCCTAAATATATATAATAAGGAGGACAGTTTTTTATCTCAACTTTTATGTTGTATGAAAAAACGGAAATGCTAAGACTTAATAATAAAAGAAATAAGCCGTATTTCGCGGCTGTGAAAAACGGCTTATTCCAAAATATTTCTAAATTAATTTTGTGCTTCACGTTTCTGTCTTTCTTTGTCAAATTCAATCAGACTCTTTATGTCAGTAACGCCAATTCTTTTGCCGATGATCTTTTTGTTTTTATCCAAAACATAAATTACTGGAGTGCTGTAAATGTCATAGAAGTCTCTGAACCCAGAATGCGGATATGGTCCGTCCCAAACGTTTATCCAGCCTTCTTCATTCATGTCCTTTTCTTCAACAAATTTTTCCCACTCTTCGCGGTCGTATTGGGTGTAGAGAGCATATATTTTAACATTTAATGCTTTCAAACTGTCGCGATACTCCTGTAAAAGTAATGGGATTTCTTTTTTACAATGTCCGCAACTTGGTTCATAAAAAACTAATATAGTGTAATCTGCTTCTACTTGATGTAAAGAAATATATTGCTCATCTATTGTTTGCATTCTCTTTAAGTCTGTTGCAATATTTCCAAGTTTTGTAGGAGTTATTTTTTCAACTCTCTCGTTTAGCTTTGCTAAAAAGGCAGTATCAGCCCATGTAGCTTTGCCACTTAGATACCATTCTTCTGCAATGTCTACAAAAACTGCATCATAACCCATAACCTTTGATGCTTCGAAGTAATGTAGTAAGTGGGATGCTGTGAATTGGAACATCAGGCTGTCGCCGGCTTCATATGCTTTTCTTATCACACCACGTGCTTCTGGCATCATAGAATCAGCCACAGGAACGACAAGCTTGTCAAAATAGTAATTTAACTTGCCTTCAAAAATTGGAGTTCTTAAAAGTCCGTTTTCCGAAAAATCAATATAGTCAAAGTAATGTGCTTTAAAATATTTGTATTGGAATTGAGGGTCGATTTCTTTACCGTTTTCATCTTTTGGCGATTCTGGTATTTCTGCTTCTTTCATCGATAGCAGAATTTTTGTGAAAAATGAACCTGGATTTTGCTGAATCATTTCGTCCATATAAGCAATTCTGACATCATTTAAATCGTTCATCAAACCACCAATTCTTTTCTGTTCCTCAACGCTATCTTTTGCTGCTTCATAAAGTTTGTTCAACTCCATTCTTTCTTCTTGTATTTCTGCCATTCGCTTTTGATACTGGTTAAAAGCAATGTTTTCTTTGCAACCTTTGATTTTCATATTCTCAACAAAATTTGCTGTATCTGTTTCAATAGAAAATTTCTTTTGATCAGCAATCAGAATCTCAAAATACGTCATGTTTTTTGATGGCATAACAATCAAATAAATCCCACGGTTTAGAATTTCGTCACCCGAAAATACTGCATAACCTTTACTGTCAATCCTTGTTGTGTCTATTACATATTTCTTCTCTCCGAAATGATGCCCCAGATAAACAACTGTGTCACTAATCCCGTTTATTTTTACTTTGATTTCGTAATTCTGTGCGCTTATTGACAGACTTACTAACGCTACCAAAATCAATAATCCAGCTTTCTTCATAGTCCTGTTATTTTTAGTTCTGCAAAATTAGTAAAATATTTTCTTAGACAGTTTTTATTGTCAAATAGTTTGCCAGAAGATTAGATTTAAACGAAAATTTTTTGTTAAAATTTTCTTAAGAATTATTTTTTTGAAAAAGGGCACAAGAAATTATTGTTAAGATGGTCACTTTTAGTAATAAGTCTCGATTTTCTAGAAATTATCAAACCAGCTTCGACGTTTTGCAAGTTTTAAATCTTTAAGCATAGATGCTTTTACATTAATTTGAAACATATAAGATTTCCATTGCCCAAATGGAACCATATGTAGGCTTGCCTCCCAGCAATGTAAATCACGATAAATATCAATTGTGGTTGGGGTAGCTTTTTTCTTCACGATGTCATAACCAGTAGTATAGCTAATTTTCCATTTTTTTGTAAGGTTAAAATCACCCGAAATGTTAACGGTCTGACTTATTGTTGACTCAAAATATGGTTTAGCATAACGGAATGAGTAACTTACCCTAACATTCCAAGGGATGTCAAAATCTATATACTGGCTTGGATCACCGTATAAAGTTTCATATTGTTCTTTAAATTCTTCCGATTTCCCAGCAAATTTTTTCGAATTTAATGAGAAGCCAGCTGACACATTGGCAATAGTTAGTCTGGCAATTTGTCCATGCACTTCGTAAGCAGGTCTATTATATCTGAATCCTCCAGTTCCATAAGGATTAGCAGCAACAGCATAAGGATCAAGAGTCGCATTGAAACTCAAATCTAGAAATTTAACTTTTGTTCTTCCAACTATGCTAAGCGGATCCCAATTTAAACTATCTGCCATAATGTTATAGTTTGTCGAGAATGAAAGACTTTCGAGGATTTTTACTTTATGGTCTGTGGTTACAGTGTCACCCTTGTTTCGCATTTTTACTTCGAGATTGTTGCCAATGTTGAAATTTACTGAACCTGCACCTCCACGGGTTGGTGATCCGTACGGTAATCCAAGAAATCTCGAATAAAAATAGCTTACAGTGTCATATTGTTGAGTGGTGCTGTTGAATTGTATTCTACTATAGTCATCGTAATATCCAAATTTATCCTGACCAAAATCGGGGAGGTATCTAAAACTAACAGATGGTGTTATCACATGTCTTATTGCTTTGAGATTTCCTTTTTTGAAATTAAAAGTTCCATAAATCTGAGTTGACCAGTTTACGCCAACATTGTAATCCCATACACGCGAGAATTGTGACAAATACTGGGAGTTTAATGTCTCAACAGTATCCTCAGGCGTAGCAAATCCCCAGCTTTGTTGCAATGATTTAAAGTACCATCTTTCGGTGTAATTAAAACTTGGAGTAATTGTGGTGTATTTTAGAAATTTTGCTGAGGTGCTTATCGGAATTTTGTGAGAAATACCATTAGTAATATTGTCAAAACCAATATCGAGTAAAGTCGTGTCAGAAGTTTTTATCTGGTTGGTTAGATTCATAGTATATGATACCCCGATTTTTTCGTAAAACTTGCTCTCTCCAACTTTTACCTTACGCTTAAAAGGGTATATTCTAGCCATGTTAAACGAGAAATCGGGTAATGTTAGGTTTATTTCACCAGATAAATTATTTTGATTATGTCGGAATGCGCTTGTGAAACTGAATGGTGAATTTGGAAAAACTTTACTATACGAAATACTGGATTGTTTGTTTGTCTGCAAATAATTGCCAACACTGTACGAATTGAATTTGTCAAAATTTGAACTGCTGAAATTAACATCTGCAGAAAAAGTAGAATTTGGTCTAGCTTTAGGATCCTGAATGTATTTCCACTTTAACGCAAACATATCACTTGTACTGTAATTTATATCTTTGTAGCCAAGGATGTTTTTATTGTATTTTAAGTTAAGATTTCCACTGAATTTGTATTTTACCTTATAATTTGTCAACAAACTTACACCCCAGCTTCCTTTCGAATAAATATCTCCTAAAATCGTAAGATCAACAAAATCATTTATTGCCCAATAGTAACCTCCGTTACGAAGGAAAAACCCTCGATTTTCTTCATCACCGAATTCGGGAATCAGAATGCCTGACGATCCACCTTTTTTATTAGGGAAAAATCCGAATGGAATCCCTAAAGGTGTAGGAATGTCTTCAATAACTAGAAATGCCGGACCAGAAACAATTTTATCATTTGGTATAACTTTAGCTTTGCTAATACTAAAATAATAATGAGGGTGTTCCAAATCACAAGTTGTAAATTTTCCGTCAATCATGTGTACATCTCTGTTGGGCTGCATTTTGGTCTTACTTCCATGCAAATAGCTGCCTTCAAACTCTGTCATTACTTCTTTAATAATACCTTTCTTTGTTCTGAAATTATAACGAATTGTGTCGGCATCAAATTCTTCTTCACCATCTTTAAAGACTGGTTCTCCAATTACAGTGCCAGTAGAATCTGTTATTCCATAGGCTAGAACTTCATTGTTTTCGAAATCCATCTGTATAAATTCGGCTGTCATATGAACTGATTCATAAATAACTACTGCTTTGCCATACAAATATGCTTTTTGTTTGACAAAATCGAATAGTAGAGAATCTTCAGCATCATAATATACTGGATAGTCAAATGCCATATCAGATTTTTTAATGCTTAAGGAATCAACTTTTGACACAGTTTTTATGGTGTCGTCTGCAGTAGTGTCAGCTTTTCTTACAAAGTGATTTTTTTCGGAACTTATATAAATATTTGCATTGGTATGAAGATTGCAGTAAAGCAAAATCGTATTCGAAAAAACTATTAAAAATGTCAATAATAGCTTAAACAAAATTTTTTTTAGCGATATGAAATTTATACCTTTGTACAATTTGCAAAATTTGGGCAAAACTAATGAAAAAAACGTTTCAATAAGTAAAACTGATATGTTTATGAAACAAAAAATATTTGTAGCTTTTTTAATCGCAGTCGTTTTGGTCTGTATTTCTGCTATTCCGGTTTTTTCGCAGACTCCAGGTAAAATGAAAGTAAAGACGGTTGTTATTGATCCCGGTCACGGAGGATCTGATCCTGGGGCTGTTGGTAAAATATCCAAAGAAAAGGACCTAACTCTAGCAATTTCTTTGAAACTTGGCAAAATGATTGAAAAGGCTTATCCTGATGTAAAAGTAATTTATACACGTTCGGATGACCGTTTCGTGGAACTATACAAACGTGCCGAGATTGCAAATAAAAACAATGCTGATTTGTTTATTTGTGTTCATATAAATGCTTCTACGAGCACTTCCCCATACGGAGCAGAAACATTCGTGATGGGTATAGATAAAACAGGCGCAAACCTTCAGGTTGCAAAACTTGAGAATTCGGTTATTCTAAAAGAAGAAAATTACCTTGATAAATATGAAGGGTTTGATCCAAATGATCCTGAAACTCATATCGTTTTTAGTTTGTACCAAAATGCAAATCTTAATCAGAGTTTATTATTTGCACAAGGCTTACAGGATGAATTTGTAAAAAAACTTAAACGACATGACAGAGGTGTAAAACAGGCTGGTTTTCTTGTGCTTTGGAAAACTACAATGCCGAGTGTGCTTGTTGAACTTGGCTTTATAAGTAATGTGGAAGAGGAAAAATATTTGAACACAACAGCCGGACAGGATGAACTTGCAAATGCAATGTTCGAAGCTTTTATTGGCTTCAAAGGTCATTATGAGGGCTCAGATTCTGGCACTGGAAATAATACTGTAAAACCAGAAAATGTGGTGGTAACCGAAACAGTAACCAATAATGTGACAAATAATCAAACGAACTCTGCGGATAATTCTGCATCTACAAACTCTGCAAATGCCGATGAAAGCGGAATCGTATTTAAGATTCAAGTTAAGACTTCGTCTAAAAAAATTGAAATTATTCCTGAAAATTTTAAGTCATATCAAAATGTTGATGTATATTTGCAGGATGGAGTATATAAATATACGATTGGTGAAGAACAAACTTTTGAGAAAATAGCTGAGCTCCATAAAAAAGTGAAAATTGATTTTGAAGACAGTTTTATTATTGCCTTTAAGAATGGAATAAGGATTCCGTTGAATCAGGCAAAGAGTGAAGTTAAAAATAAATGAGGAAATCAAATAAGCGGTTCATATTGTATGGCATTATTGGTATTGCAATAATTGCGGTAGCTTATTGGGGATTTAATTTTCTAAAGGGAAGTAAACTTTTCAGCGATACAAATTCTTACTACATTTATTACGATAGAATCGAAGGTCTTAACGAGTCAAGTCCTGTTACTGTTAATGGTTATAAAGTAGGTCAGGTATCCGAAATTACATTTTTGCCAAACGACAATTGCAGACTTTTAATTAAGATAGATATTCAAAATGAATTTTCATTGCCAGATTCAACTATAGCTCGTATTGTTAGTATGGACTTAATGGGGTCGAAAGGTATTGAACTTATTTTTGGAAAAAAATCCACATTTCATAGTCCCGGTGATACACTTATTGGTCAGGTTGAACAAAGCCTAAAGGATCAGGTGAGCGTTCAAATGCTTCCTGTAAAACAAAAAGCAGAGGAGCTAATGGTCGAAATTTCTAAAGCAATAGCTGTAATTTCCTATATTTTCAACGACGAAACTAGAGATAATCTTGAAAAGAGTTTTGCAAGTATCAAAACGACAATGAGCTATCTCGAGAGTTCAGCTTACAGTCTAGATACATTATTGAAGAAGGAATCAGGTAAAATTTCGAGAATATTGGTTAATGTTGAATACCTAACTCTAACACTTCGAGATAACAGTGAGCAGCTGTCAAATATCTTTGATAATTTGTCGACATTCTCAGATACGTTAGTAGCACTCGAAATATCAAAAACAATTATTGAAGCAAACAAAGCAATCGAAAGCTTCAATAAAATAATGGACAAAGTTAACAATGGGGAAGGGACAATTGGTAAACTAGTGCAAGATGACAAGTTGGCAATTCAATTAGAAGAAGCTGCTGAGAATCTTCGTAAACTCCTGTTTGACATTCAATACAACCCCAAAAAGTATGTTCATTTTGGACTTATCAGCATCGGTCGAACGGTAAATGTTACGGATGAATCGGAGTTGACGCCACGCGATATGAAGGTGGTTAACCGACGAAGAGAGAAAAACGAAAAAGAAGCTCAGAAAAATTATGAAAAAGAGCAGAAGAAAACTGAGAAACAAAAACCTGTTGTAAGCTCCGACGGTGCTTCTTTAGACGGCCCAGTAATTTTTATGATTCAAATACGTTCAGCTGCGACTCCTATCGAGAAAAACTCATCCGAATTAAAAGGATATACTGATGTAATTGAAATAAAATCTGACAAATTTTACAAATATTACGTTTATCAGCACGATAACCCTCAGTATACTTCTTATTATTTAAATCTGGTAAAAGAAGATTTTGCAGATGCATTTCCTGTTGCATATTGCGAGGGCAAACAACTTACTTATTCCGAGGGCATTACTCTGATTGCTCAGAAGTAAAATTTGTTATTTTTCCATTTCCTATTTCAACAATTGTCGTAACTGATTGTTTCACATTAATATTTTTAGTATTATTGTATTTTGCATAAATTATACCTTATGAATAAAAGATTTTTACTTATTGTTTTAAGTTTGTGTTTGTTCTTTAACGTAAATGCCCAGTATTTACGTGGCGATTTTAACCTGTGGGGAACCGAATACTTGATGACCAACTATTACGGTTACTATACTGCAACACTCGATGTTACTGTAGATGTAACTGATGGTGCCTTTAAAGTTGATCAGACTGGTGATTGGTCTTTACAGTGGGGATATGCAACGGAATCTTATAATCCGATTGTAAATACATCCGAAGGTCAGATGCGTGGAAGTAACTCTGGCGATTCTCCTGGTGATTTCATAAAAACACTCAGTGCCGGCAAGGTTTATACTTTCAGATTGGAAGGAGATGAAACATGGTGGAATCGTAAATTTATAATCATGGAAACAGATGATTTTCCAGTAGATTTATTGACAGTAGCTGATAATAATGCATCGGTAGGAACAGGTAATGTTTCAGTTACGGTTGAAACTTCGGCAGCATTATCTCCAGAAGAAACAATTTATATTAGATATACTTCAGATTCATGGGTTAGTTCTGATATTGTTGCTTGTTCTGGAAGTGGTACAACTTTTATAGGCGAAATTCCAGGAATGACTGCTGGTACAGAAGTCGAATATTATGCTTTTTCTTCTGCAATGGTTTTGAGTTTTGTTAGTACTTATCCCGATTTCGCAACATTAAAAGGAAATAATAACGCTGGGGCAAATTATTCATATACTGCTACAACACTTGTTCCTTACATAGTGGCGTCAGTAAGTGCAAATCTTGAAGAATACACTTTGGATAATTCTGTAATTGAGATAGAACTTTTTAACGATACCTTCGAAGATGGTGTTTTTAATACCACCAATTTTACATTAAACAATGCTCCTGCTGGACTAACAGTTTTAGGTGTGGCGTACACAGATCCTAATAATATCAGTTTGACTCTTGATTTTGATGGAACTGACTACGAAAATGATATCACAAATTTCTCAATTACAATTTCTGCTGATGAATTAACAGGAATAGATCCAGTTACAAGTAACAATCTTACAATTTTTGCTTTCCATCCAACTGAAGAAATTCAATCAACAAAGATTGTACTTTGGGAAGGTGGAGCCTCAGATACTTACTACAGCGATGTTGACTTCGATGGTCACGATTTTGGAATTATGAATATTGATAGTAGTTTATATCTTAAGTCGGGACAAGTATTTGCATGGAAAAGAACTGGTGGTGATATTTTGTCTGCTACAATGAATTATAGAATTTATAAACAGGGAGATTTGCCTGGAGCTTTTTTACAGCAAAATCTCAATTGGCATAGCGAATATGTTTCAAGTGATACTACATACCAATTATGGTGGAATGATGCTCCAGATGAAATTGATTTGGACTTATTACTGGAAAATACAGAAGGGGCATATTTTATTGAGGTTTATTTTGAAATTGAGACAGGCTTTGGTACATTGTATCAAAACAATTCTGGTGCAAACTATAAAGCTGAATTTACTTGGGAAGAAATGCCAGTATTATCTGCCAGTTCTCCACTTGAATTGAATTCTATAAACATGAATGGTGCTCAGGTTGATTTAAACCTAGCTTTTGATACTTTCATTGATGATTCTCCAGAACTCGCTGCATATTCTTTAGTTAATGCTCCTGTAGGACTCACAATTTCCGATGTATTGTTTATGGATCCATCACATGTTAAACTCACACTTGCATATACTGGAGGATTAATTTATACACAGATTGATAACATGTTTGTAAGTGTTGCTGGAACTGAATTCACACAGGGTATAGCATTGGAGAGCAATGAAATTACTGTTTACGCCGATTATATTACCGATGGTATTTATCTAAGTAAAATTGCAATGTGGGAAGGTGGAACTGACGATGTTTATTATGATGAAGTTGATTTTAACGGCCATGACTTTGGTACATTTAATTCATCTATGTCTTTTTATTTTAAATCTGGGCAAGTTTTTACATGGAAAAATGAAGTTGGAAATATAGTTTCTGCTAAGATGAACTACAGAATATATCGAGATGGTGATACCCCAGGTGCATTTGTTCAGCAGGACTTACCATTTTTCTCAGAATGGGCATCTGGTCCAAATACTGATCAACTTTGGTGGAACGATTCTCCCGAATTAACAGATATAAATCTACTTGATGGAGCTTTACCTGGAATATATTATGTTGAGGTTTATTTTGAAGCTGAAAATGGTGTTGGACAAACTCATTATAGTAATAATGAAACCCAGAATTATATTGCTAGTTTCACTTTTACCGACAATCCTGTAATCACAGCAACACCTGCTTCCCCAATTACTGAGGAAAATCTTAATGGTATGATTATTACCCTCGATCTTAACGGTGATACTTTTGCTGATGCTATTCTTAATCAGGGGAATTTTACATTAAATTTTGTTCCTACTGGTGTTAGCATTTCTGCTGTAAACTATGTGGGGCCAACTCAAGCAACAGTAACTCTTTCTTTTGATGGTACCGATTTTGACGCCGATTCTACCAACTTTAGTATTTCGGTTAGTGGAGTTGAACTTACGTCAGCAATTAATTTAACAAGTAACAATATGCTTATTACTGCTGTTGACGAAAGTGCAACTATTTTTACTCATTTGCTTACAGCAGAAAATGTAATAAGGTATCAGGGCGATAGCCAGAGTTTTTGGATTAATATGGAAATCGGTCAGGCAGAGTGGAATGGCGCGCAGATTGGAATAGGAACCGTGTCAGCAAATCCTGCTTCGTTTACTTGGTACAATGCCGAATGGTACGAAGATGGTGAAGATCTCAATAAACGTGTACATGCTGAAATTACCTTACCACAAGAAATCGGAACTATGTACTATGCTGGTCGTGTTCGAAACACAGAAATGGGACAATGGTTCTATGCAAATAATTCATTCTGGTCCGATGCTAGCATAATGAATGCTGAATATGAAATAAATACTGTGGAAGTTCCAGCTCCAATATCAGTTACTACTGAAATGCTTGACGGCACTAGAATTAGCCTTGTGTGGCAAACCCCAGGCGGGTTCGATAATATTTTCGTACTTGCAAAAGCAACCGACGCAATAACTACAGATCCTGTTCAGGGAACTGCTTATGCAATGGGAACACAAATTGATGGCGCAACAATAATTTACAAAGGAACATCCGAAGGTTTTCTTCATACTGGACTGCAAAATAATACAACTTACAATTACAAGGTATACACTCTCAATAATAATTATTACTCTGCTGGTATTACTGCAAGCGAAACTACCGACGATTCCGAAGGTTGTACATTTACAGTTGATTTAGGCGATGATATAAATGTTTGTGGAGGCAGCTCTGTTTTGTTGAATTCTGGTTTAAGTACTTCTCCGTATGGCGATTCATTAACAATAATTTTCAACTCATCGGCTTACATGGACTTTGCTGAAGTAACAAAGGTTTATATGCACTCGGGTGTTGAAATTAATGCTGGAACACAATGGGATTATGTTGTGGGAAACTGGGGCGAAGATGATGGAGTTGGTCTTATGACAGATTTAGGTGGAGGAATGTGGCTGATTAAATTTAATCCTCTCGATTATTATGGATATAGTGCAGAAAATAGTTTACTAGGAATTAGTCTTGTTTTTAGAAATGAAGATGGAACAATAGAAGCTCATAATCCTATTACAGAAGGCGATTTTTATATTGACATGTCTATTAACCCTCCTATTGCAAATCACAATTCAATAATTCCTATGTATGTGACCAGCGATATAACTTCAATCTTGTGGAGTACCGGCGCGCAAACTCCTTCAATTAGTGTAAGTTCAAATTCAGAAGTTTGGGTTTCAGCAATGGATATTTACGGTTGTGTTGGAAGTGACACTATAATTGTTGGATTACATTCTTTACCTTATGTTGAATTAGGTTTAGATCAGACTGTATGTTCTGACGTTGAAGTGATACTTGATGCAGGTGATTTTGAAGATTATATCTGGAATACGGACGCAATAACTCAACTTTTAACTGTTACCGAATCAGGTCTTTATCGCGTTACTGTTACTGATATTAACGGATGTACAGGCTTTGATGTCGTAAATATTAATCTGATAGATTATCCGGTTGCAGACTTTAGTTATTCTGTCGTTTCTGGAACAACTGTTGACTTTGCCGATTTGTCATTGAATGCAGTCTCTTATGCATGGGATTTTAACAACGATAATATTACTGACAATACAACTGTAGGCAATGTTTCAAATACCTACCCTGCATTGGGACAATACTCTGTAAAACTCACAGTTACCAATGATTGTTCAACAGATTCAGAAATAAAAACGATTTATGTTTTGAGCGTTGATCAAAACGAAATTTCAGGTCTTAATATTTATCCAAATCCTGCTTCGGAATTATTAAATATAGAATTGTCGGGTTACGACGATTTTAGAGTTTGTGTAACTGATATTTCTGGAAAAATCCTTTATGAAAAGATTGCAACATCAGCAGAGATTATTGATATTAGTAGTTTTGCTCCAGGATTATACAACATCACAATATCAACAGATGAGAACACAACCAATCATAAAATAATAATAAGATAAAACTATGAAAAAGATTTATTTAGTTGCTTTAGTCACAATTTTAAGTGCAGCATTTTTAATGGCCCAAACTCCTTGGACGGGAAGAACTTATTGTAAAATAACACTTGACACCAAATTAATGGAAGCCCCAGAATGCAGTTTGGGTGGAGGTGGAACTTACCCTGCAACTTGGGATAAGGTTTATGCTCACTTAGGATTATGTACTTGCAGTGTTAATGGTGGAACCCGTGATTGCAGTAATGCATCTGCAAACGAAAGTTTTTGTTTCTCTCAGATTACTATTTATCAGTCGGAGGTATGGCAACATGTTGTCGGCAATTGGGGAGATATAGCCGAAGATGACGGAGTTGGCCTAATGCAAACACTGGGTAATGGAGTTTACTCAATTGAATTTATTATCGAAGATTATTTCAGTAGTTCTGATGTTAGTACTGAGCAAGGTGTAACTTCGCCTGTACCTTCAATGCCATGGAATGTGTCTCTAGGTGGTAAACCTTACACTATGGGTATGGTTTTTAGAAACGTTGACGGAACTTCTTCAGGAAGAGATTTTGGTTGTAACGACCTTTTCCTTGTCGATATTCTTGGAACCCCGCAAGTTGTTCAGAGTACAAATCTCGAAGGAGCTTTGTTCCCAGCCATCGAACTCAATATCCACGATGCCTCGATTGAAGAAATAATGACTTTAAGTGATAATACTACAATTTTCCCAAATCCAGCAAAAGAGAAATTTAATGTGAGCTATAAATTGGTAAAACCAAATGCTGATGTGAGAATAACTGTGTATGATATTCAGGGTAAAGTTGTAATGGAGCAAAATCAAGGTTCTCAGGTTGCTGGTTGGTACAATTCGCAATTCAGTACAGAAAGTCTTGAAGATGGATTATATATGGTACAGGTATCACTCGATAATTTTATTGCACACACCGAAAGAATAGCAATTTCTAGGTAGTTGAAATTTTAAAAAATAGAAGATGTTAAAAACAAAAAGAATACTTCTCACACTTGCATTGATTTTCGTATTTTTCTACGGAAAGACTCAGGTAATTACTTGGGAACCAGAATTTCCGACAATTTATGATACTGTTACGATTTATTATGATGCAACACTTGGTAACGGAGTGTTGGAGGACATTGATACCGTTTGTGCTCATACTGGCGTTCTTACTTCGTTAAGCTGGAATAATAACGATTGGGATCATAAAATTGCCTCTTGGGGAGAAGAAGATTCAATTCTACAAATGGATAATCTTGGAAATAATATTCATAAATTTAGATTTTATCCAAAGAGTTTTTATGCCATACACCAGAGTGAAACTGTTACTGATATGTGTTTCGTTTTTAGAAATAAGGACGGAAGTTTAGCAGGCAAAAACGCTGATGAATCTGATATTTATGTTCCATTGTGGACGAGCTCGATGCAGGCTAGATTTACAGCTCCAGTAGAATTCCCATTAACTCCAAGTCAAGGCGAAAGTTTTACTGTTGAAGTGACGGCTAAGACTGTAGGAATGATTAATGTTTTTCATGATGGAAACTTAATTGCCCAAAGTTACAGTAGCGAATTTTCAACTAATGTAGTTGCTTCGGGAACAGGAAAACACTGGGTTAAATTTGTTCATCAATCAGGTTCTGTCACAACTACCGACAGTATTTTTTATCTTGTTCAGGACGATGTTTTTGTTCAGGATTTGCCCGCAGGAGTGGTTGATGGGATTAATATTGTTGACGAAAATACTGTGGTTTTCTGTCTGCATGCTCCATGGAAGAACAGAGTTTTTATGATTGGGGATTTTAACAATTGGCAGATTGATCCTAATTTTGAGTGTAACCGTACTCTAGATGGTCAAAGATGGTGGTACAGACTTGAAAATCTTGATCCAGATACTG
>Ga0209373_10003440_pt1 | contig 14623 bp, 9 predicted proteins | sample Higcelweek5metaG_FD_187173 | JGI IMG/M metagenome (GOLD analysis project Ga0209373, IMG submission 187173) | Freshwater pond sediment microbial communities from the University of Edinburgh, under environmental carbon perturbations - High... | ecosystem: Environmental > Aquatic > Freshwater >...
CTGCTGAACGACCTGTCCTCTACCGTCTATGATCAGCGTACACTGAACAGCGAGCTGACGCAAATGCTTCAGAAAATGCGGGAGCAGGGGGAGAAGGAAGCATAAAAATATATTTTAAGAAGGTTATGAAGGTTCTCTATAGAAAAAGTCCGGCTTTTGCCGGACTTTTTGACTGTCCATAAAGCATTACTTATTATTCAAATGCGTCCGGTAATAGGTGGCGCGGAAATGGGACGGGGACATATGCTCGTGATAGGTGAATTTCTTCAAAAACAGATTATAATCCTCATAGCCCAGTGCCGCCGCCAATTTCTGAAGGGTATACTTGCCGCTCAAAAGCATTTGCTTGGCTTTTTCCATAGACATAGTGTCGATGTAATGCTTTAGACCCATTCCTGTTTTTCCTTTGAAAACCCGTGTAAGGTAGTCCCGATGGTAGCCGAAATGCGCTGACAGTTCCTGCAGAGAAAGGGGACGGTCGGAGTTCATCCGGATATATTCCTTCAGTTCGCTGACCAGCTTACCGTCCTGTTCCTCTTCGCCGGGCAGCAGCAGCTCGATCAGCAGCAGCGTCATGAGATAATTTGCGCACTGCTCGGGATAGCGGTCACTGCCCGCATAGTGAAGCAGCTGCTTGGTTAATACCAATAGAGGATCGGTATTCAGGTTCTGAAAATGCTGGCAGGACAGCCGTTTGGTAAAGCCCTCTTCAAAAAAATGCAGCCAGTAAAAGGATACATTTTCGGTTTGCGCCGTGCCGTAATGCTCACATCCCGGCAGCAGGAGCAGGACTTCTCCCGCTTGGACGAAATAACTGCTCTCCTCTTCCGCGATGGCTACTTCACCCTGAGTGACCAATATCAGCTCATAGCTGTCAATCACTCTGCGGGGATGTATCCAGCTGCCCGATGAGATAAACTTACCGCCCGAAATATAATGTACCGGCTGGTCAAAATTTATTGCCATAGGAATCATGTCGGATTTTCTCATATTTTATATGACTTTATTCCTTTCAATTCGGTGCTTCTTTTGCTACAATTATACCAGAAATACGGAAGAATATCAATTAGGAAGGTGATTTTTATGGAGACAATAAGCAAAAGCATTGATTTTTCAACAACTAAAATAGTGAGCGGATTTTGGGCAGATAAGCAGCAGCTTATTTCTGATACTACCATTCATGCCGTCTGTGACCGCTTCAAAGAAACAGGGAGGATAGACGCCTTCGCCTTTGATTGGAAGGAAGGCATGCCCAACCGCCCCCATATTTTCTGGGATTCGGATGTCGCCAAATGGATCGAGTCGGTTGCCTGCCTTCTGCAACTGGGTAAAAATCCGGAACTGGAAACTATCGTTGATCATCTGGTGGAGCAAATAATAAAAAATCAGGATGCCAATGGCTATTTCAATATTTATTTTACTGTAATTGAACCGGAAGCCCGCTTTACCCGTCGATCCCAACATGAGCTTTACTGCGCAGGACATCTCATGGAAGCTGCGGTTGCCTATCATAATGCGACCGGCAAGGATGCTTTTCTTTGTGCCATGTGCCGTTATGCCGATTATATCGAACGGCGCTTTGTAATTGAAAAAAATACAGGCTTTCTCACCGGCGGTCACCCGGAGATCGAGCTGGCACTGGTGAAGCTATACCATGCCACAGATGAGGAGCGTTATCTGGCATTGAGCGAGCACTTCGTTTCCCTGCGGGGCAGGGAGGAACACAACGGCGCTTATTGTGACGGCAATGCTTATTATGCACAGGATCATGCACCTGCAGAGGAACAGACCACTGCGGAAGGTCACGCTGTCCGTGCGGTCTATTTTTATTCTGCTATGGCGGATATAGCGGGGGAACGGAAAAATGAAAAACTTTTCACCGCCTGCAAATCGATATTCGAAGATATTGCTACCAAAAAAATGTATGTAACCGGAGGGATAGGCTCTTCCGCATGCGGCGAATGCTTCACTATACCCTATGATCTGCCCAATCTCACCGCCTATTCGGAGAGCTGTGCCGCCATAGGTCTATGCTTTTTTGCGCAGAGAATGGCTGCCTTGGAGGCGGATTCCCTCTACGGCGATGCGGCAGAACGCGCCATGTACAACGGCTGTCTGTCCAGCCTGTCTCTGGACGGGAAGTCTTTCTTTTATGAAAATCCTTTGGAGCTGTATCCGCCGCTGATCGACAGAGACCGCAGTATTACAGTGAAAAATCATTTACCCTGCACCCGCCGCAGCGCGGTGTTTGACTGCTCCTGTTGCCCGCCCAATATCACGCGCTTTTTTGCTTCCATAGGGAATATGCTCTACTCTGTAAAGGAAAAAACGCTGTTTGTGCATCACTACATGGAGAGCACGACAGAAACCGATCAGAACGGCAACAAATTTAATATGCGGCAGACGACCGGCTATCCCTATGACGGGAAGATTCAATTTTCATTTGAGGGAGAGGGGATAGAGGAGCTTGCCTTCCGTATCCCCGGCTGGTGTGAGCATTATGCCCTTACGGCAGACGGAAAGCAAACGAATGCGGTTTTAAACAAAGGCTATGCATACATTCCCTGTACGTCAAATACGGAAGTCGTGCTGGATTTACGGATGGATTTTTTGTTTTTTGAAGCCCATCCTGCCGTAAAAGAGGACTGTGGCAAGGTTGCTCTGCAGAGAGGGCCTGTGGTCTTTTGCATGGAGGAAGCGGACAACGGCAAACTGCTGCAGGATGTTTGCATAGATACAAATGCAGGATATAAGCTGTCAAAACATCCGGTATTGGGTATACCCTGCATACAAACTACGGGCTGGCGCAGAAATGCAGAGGCTTTTAGAGGACTCTACCGCAGGCAGACAAAGGATCTGAAGTCTTGTAAGCTGACCTTCATACCGTACTATGCCTTTGCCAACCGGGAAGAGGGAGAAATGACGGTGTGGGTGCATAAAAAGTGAGGCCTTCATGGCTGTCTATACAAGGGAGCAGTGCATCCTTAATGCCTTCCATCCAGCCGACAACTACCATGAGAAGGACGAATATCGAAATAACCACTGACTTCGTGAAATCTATTCAGGGGGAAAAAGTGATTTTGCGACAAGCTGACTGATATTGGTAAGAAGGTTGAAGGCTGGATAAAAAATTTTAACGTGCTTAATAAATCGATAAAATTATTTTGGTTTTCTCACTGGTCGGGACAAACCTCTGTTCCGTTATCTCCTGATTCTTTCTTCCGCTTCATTACCCGCTGTATAAATTGATGCCGGCAGATCATCTGTGCTTTGCATAACCACAATTCAGGGTATACCATGCTCCCCAATAAAAAAATCGTTTATATCATATTTCACCATGCATTTTATGCAATATGAAACAGTGTTCTGCACATTTTGTTCGGCAGCAGCACTACAAAATGTGCTATCCTGCACTTCACTGAATTTTTTTCATCTTTACGCCAAATATATAATGAAGTATCACGATTTCCATTTGACATGATAGACGAAGAATGATAAAATTTAAAAGCATAATGTTAATAATGTTCATTTTACTTGTTAATATTGAACATTTGTATTAAATTTTTTCACGGTTACACATAAAATAACAGGAGGTTACTGAAATGGCAATACCCGTAATCATGCCCCGCCAAGGGCAATCGGTAGAAAGCTGCATCATCACCAAATGGCATAAGCAAGTAGGCGATAAAGTAGCGCTCGGCGATCTGCTCTTCTCTTACGAGACGGACAAAGCGGCCTTCGACTATGAAGCCGAAGCGGAAGGCACTCTTCTGGTACTTCTGCACCAAGAGGGCGACGATGTGCCCTGTCTAGAAAATGTCTGCGTATTGGGCGCAGCCGGAGAAGATTTCTCCACATTTACCGGCGCTGCACCTGCGGCTGCACCCGTAACAACCGCACCCGCAGCAACCGCTGCACCCGCCGCCGCTTCTGCCGCAGCAAATACGGCTGCTTTGCCGGCATCGGTAAACATCGTCATCATGCCCCGTCAGGGACAATCGGTGGAGAGCTGCATCGTGTCCAAGTGGCACAAGCAACCGGGCGACACCGTTAAGATCGGCGAACTGCTCTTCTCTTATGAAACCGACAAGGCTTCCTTTGACTATGAAGCCGAAGTGGAAGGCACCTTGTTGAAAATTCTCGGCGCAGAAGGTGACGATGTACCTTGTCTGGATCCTATCTGCCTCATCGGACCTGCAGGCACCGATGTTTCTGGCTATACTGCCGCCCCTGCCGCCGCTCCGGCAGTTGGAACCGCTCCCGTTGCTGTACAGGCTGTCCCTGTGGCTGCTCCCGTAACGGCAGCACCTATTGCCGCAACCAATAAAATTTCTCCCAGAGCCCGTCATACCGCTGAGCGTTTGGGTGTGGATATCCGTTATGCCACTCCTACCGGTGCAGAGGACAGAATCATCGAGCGTGATGTCTTCGCACTCCGTGATGCGGGCAGGATGATCAATAAAGCTGCAGAAGCTGCCTATCTCGCCAAGGGTGAGAAGCTGGAAGGCACCGGCATAGGCGGCAGAGTTTCTACCGCAGATCTGTCCGCTCCGGCGAAGATTACCGCTCCTGCGCCAGCTGCTCCCGCGGCAGCCGCTTCCATTGCCGCTCCCGCTGCTGACTATACAGATGAGAAGTTGCCCAATATCCGCAAGGTTATTGCAAAATCCATGGTTGCCTCTCTCACCACGATGGCACAGCTGACACATACCGCTTCCTTTGATGCGACCAACATGATGCAGTTCCGTGCAGACCTGAAGAAGAACGGTGAAGCGTTGGATATGAGCAATATTACATTGAATGACATTATATTATATGCCGTTTCCCGTGTGCTGAAAGATCACCGTGACCTGAATGCACATCTCCTCAACGGCGATACCATGCGGTATTTTAACAACGTCAACCTCGGCATAGCCGTAGATACCCCCAGAGGACTACTGGTACCTACCCTGTTCCATGCTGATACCATGTCGCTGACAGAGATTGCAGCTCAGGCCAAGGCACTGGCAAAATCTGCGCAGGCAGGCTCTATCAGCCCCGAGCTGCTCAAGGGCGGCACCTTCACCATCAGTAATCTGGGTTCTCTGGGCATTGAAAGCTTCACACCTGTTATCAATCCTCCTCAGACGGGTATTTTGGGCGTGAACACCCTTCAAACCCGCGTCCGTGAGGTGGAGGGAGAGCTGAAGGCTTATCAGGCCATGACCCTGTCTCTTACCTATGACCACAGAGCACTGGACGGCGCACCTGCCTCCCGTTTTCTGAAAGAACTTTGCATCGCATTGGAAAACTTTACACTTTTCCTTGCGAAATAAGGGGGATATGCATATGATTTATGATCTGATCGTTATCGGCGGCGGTCCCGCCGGTTATCTGGCCTCCGAAAGAGCCGCAGAAGCCGGCCTGAATACTCTGCTCATCGAAAAGCGCTTTATCGGCGGTGTTTGCCTGAACGAGGGCTGCATTCCCTCCAAGGCACTGCTGTATTCCGCAAAAATCTATGACAATGCTGTTCACGGTGAAAAATACGGCGTGACCGTGGAAGGCATCAAGCTCAACCACGCAGCTGTAATTGCCCGTAAACAGAAGGTAATCGATACTCTGGTCGGCGGCATCAAGATGAAGCTGAAGAAGCTGAAGGTTACTATCGTAGAAGGTGTTGCGCACATCGAGCCCCGTACCGCAGAGGGACTGAATGTTTCTGCCAACGGCACAGTTTATACCGGCGCACGCCTGCTGATCGCAACAGGCAGTGAAGCCGCAGTACCGCCCATCCCCGGTCTGAAGGACGGTCTGGCAGCAGGCTTTGTACTGACCAACCGTGAGATACTGGATATCCAAGAGGTTCCTGCCCGTCTTGTTGTAATCGGCGGCGGTGTGATCGGTCTAGAAATGGCCAGTTATTTTGTAACAGCCGGCAGTCAGGTTACCATCATTGAAATGCTGGACAAAATCGCAGGCCCTACCGATGCGGAGATTTCCAAAATACTGCAGAAAAGCTATGAGAAAAAGGGTGTCAGCTTTAAGCTGGGCGCCAAGGTTGTCGAGCTTACCAAGACCGGCGTTATTTATGAACTGAATGGCGAAAAGATTACGGTTGAAGCGGACAAGGTTCTTCTCTCTATCGGCCGCCGTCCTTCCAGTGCCGGACTGGGACTGGAGAATATCGGTATCGAAGCTGTCCGCGGCGCTATCAAAACCGACGAACAGGGACGCACCGGTGTTGCGGGCGTTTATGCCGCCGGTGATGTCAACGGTCAGATCATGCTGGCTCATGTGGCTTACCGCGAGAGCGAAGTCTGCGTCAACACCATGCTGGGCAAAAAAGACATCATGCGTTACAACGCTGTTCCCAGCGTGATATACACCAATCCCGAAGTGGGCTGTATCGGTGAAACCGAAGAAACCGCCAAGGCGAAGGGTATGGATGTAGAATGCGTCAGCCTGACCATGAACTACTCCGGTCGTTATGTTGCCGAAAACGAAGGCGGCAACGGCATCTGCAAGCTGATCATTGACAAAAAGTACAATAAGCTGGTCGGTCTGCATATGATCGGCAACTACAGTTCAGAGATTATTTACGGTGCCGCAATGATGATCGAGACCGAAATGCGTATCGATGACATCAAGGAAATTATCTTCCCGCACCCCACTGTCAGTGAGGTTATACGTGAAGGTTTATTTGAATATCACGGTTAATATTTAAGGAGGAAAATTAAAATGCCAAAGAGTCAATATCTGGATCCAGCGGTGATGAGAACACCCGGTAAAATTACCTTTACAGACATCCCCGTCAACCAATACAACAAAACCATCAAGCAGGAAAGCAAGAATTTCAAAAAAGCTGATTTTATGCGTATCTTCCGCGATATGGCTATCATTCGCGAGTTTGAGACCATGATCAACCTGATCAAGACCACCAATGAATACAACGGTGTCAGCTATAACCATCCCGGTCCGGCTCATCTTTCCATCGGTCAGGAGGCTTCCGCTGTCGGTCAGGCTTATTTACTGGATAAGGACGATTTCGTGTTCGGTTCTCACCGCAGCCATGGCGAAATCATTGCCAAGGCATTATCCGCCATCGAAAAGCTGTCCGACGAAGAGCTGATGCAGATCATGAAGGATTACGCAGGCGGCGTCGCACTGAAGGTTGTAGAGACCAGCGGCAAGTTTGCTTCTGTGAAGGATCTGGCGAGAGCTTATATCCTCTATGGCTTCCTGGCTGAGATGTTCGCCCGTGAGACCGGTTTCTCCAAAGGCTTGGGCGGTTCCATGCACGCCTTCTTTACGCCTCTGGGCATCTATCCCAACAATGCCATCGTAGGCGGCTCCGCAACCATCGCCATGGGTGCTGCCCTTTATAAAAAAGTAAATGAAAAGAACGGTCTTGTTATCGCCAATATCGGTGATGCTTCTCTGGGCTGCGGTCCTGTTTGGGAGGCCTTCAACATGGCGGGCATGGATCAGCTGACACAGCTTTGGGATGACGCGCACAAGGGCGGCATGCCTGTGATCTTCAATATCTTTGACAACCAATATGGCATGGGCGGTCAAACCCGCGGCGAAACCATGTCTTATGATTTCCTTGCGCGCATCGGCGCAGGTATGAATCCTGACCAAATGCACGCTGAGCGTGTGGACGGTTTCAATCCTCTTGCTGTTATTGATGCTTATCGTCGCAAGAAGACCATCATTGAAGAAAAACGCGGTCCTGTACTGTTAGACATATTGACGTATCGTTTCTCCGGTCATTCACCCAGTGACTCTTCCTCTTATCGTACCAAGGAAGAGATCGCAGCATGGCAGGAGGTCGATCCTATGATCACCTACCGTAAGACTTTGGTAGAGGGCGGCGTAGCCAATGATACCGAATTTGATGCTATTCTTGATCAAGTAAAGGCTGAAATGACACAGACCTTAAAGCTTGCTATTGATGATAAGCTTTCTCCCCGTATGGATATGGTCGCCAAGCCTGACCAAATTGCCGATCTCATGTTCTCCAATCAAAAGGTGCTCAGCATGGACACCGCCAGAAAAGCGGATGTACTTCTGGAAAAGGGTCAGGATCCCAGATCGCTGAAAATCGCGGCAAAAGAGCGTTTCGGCATCGTGGACGGCAAGCCTGTATCCAAAAATAAAGTGTACCAGCTGCGTGACGGTATCTTCGAAGCGGTTCGTGACCGTTTCTATGAAGATCCCACTCTGGTCGCATATGGCGAGGATAATAGAGATTGGGGCGGCGCATTTGCTGTATATGTAGGCTTAACCGAAGCGATTCCCTATCATCGTTTCTTCAACAGTCCCATCTCCGAAGCAGCCATTGTTGGCTCCGCAGTAGGCTATGGCTTGTGCGGCGGTCGCGCTCTGGTAGAGCTGATGTACTGTGACTTCGTAGGCAGAGCCGGTGATGAAATATTCAATCAAATGTCCAAGTGGCAGGCAATGACAGCCGGTGTATTAAAGATGCCTGTTGTGTTGCGTGTATCCGTCGGTTCCAAATACGGTGCACAGCACTCTCAGGATTGGTCAGCACTGCTGGCGCATATCCCCGGTCTGAAGGTTTGCTTCCCTGCAACGCCTTATGATGCAAAGGGTCTGATGAATTCTGCCTTAACAGGCACCGATCCCGTTGTATTCCTGGAGAGCCAACGTATCTATGATGTGGGTGAGCTGTTCCATGAGGGCGGCGTACCTGAAGGCTATTACGAAATTCCTTTCGGCGAACCCGACATCAAGAGAGCCGGCAAGGATATTACCATTCTCACCATCGGCGCAGTGCTTTACCGTGCTCTGGATGCTGCCAAACTGCTGGAGGAAAAATACGGCATCAGCGCAGAAGTGATTGATGCACGCTCCATCGTGCCCTTCAATTATGAACTGGTATTGGAGTCTGTGAAGAAGACCGGCAAGCTGGTATTGGTAGGCGACGCCTGCGACAGAGGCTCCATCATGAAGGAAATGGCGCAGAATATTTCCGAAATGGCCTTTGATTATCTGGACGCACCTCCTGTAGTAGTGGGCGCGAAGAACTGGATTACTCCCGCTCACGAGCTGGAGAACGCCTTCTTCCCGCAGCCTTCCTGGATTCTGGATGCTATCAATGATAAGATCATGCCTCTGCCCGGTCATGTATCCACCCAGAGCTTTTCCACACAGCGTATGCTGGAGAACAGCAAAAAGGGCGTTTGATTAGTTCAATAAAAATGGTATATGTATCCTGAAACATCGTGTTTTCATCGTATGAAGTATATATAAGACCTGCCGAACGGTAATAAAATCCCCTTAGAGCAGACACTTGAAACAACAAAGAGATTTCAAGACTACACTAGGGGGATTTTTCTATGTCTAAAAGGAAGCAAACATATGAAGAAGATTGGAAGCGGCAAAGAAATAAACCTGCAAGCCGTAGCAGAGTATCTGTCGGAGCAAGGCAGATAGGAAGAAATGTGCAAGAAGCATAAAATATGCAGTCCAAAGCAGCTCAGGAACCGGATAAAGGTTATAAAGAATTCAGGAATCACAGCGGTTCCGGAACGGAATGTTGTGGCACAATATTTAGGTAATAAAAAATAGCAACCGGGATTCCGTTAATCAAAAAGTTTACTTTTGAAGTATCTATGGAAGCAATATTGGGAGAAATAGGATGGATACGCAAGGTAAATTAATGAAATTTTTAACAATTATTTGTAAACAGTTCAGGCGGGATATTGTAGTCAACCCTTGGATATGTTAAAATCATGGTAAAGACAGGGAACATACAATCTAAATAGTGAGGGAGGGTTATCATGAAAAAACGGCTCATCGTTATTCTATTGGCCTTACTCCTGATGTTCGCTACAGCGTGCGGCAGCAATAAATCAGCGTCTGCTCCCCAACCTACTGCCGGAACGAACGGTTACACGCAAGAGATGGATACCAGCAAAGCAACAGCTGCTCCCGAAGATGGAACTTATCAACGCAAAATCATTAAAAACGGCACCTTGGATCTAGAAACGGAAGATGTGACAAAAGCGTATGCGAGCATACTGGCCTTCGCGGAGGAGAACGGCGGCTACGAATTCAAACATGAAAAATCCGTCCGTGATGACTATGTCACCATCACCGCACAAATCAAAATCAGTCCGGATAAGCTGGACACGCTCATGAACTATGCCGGCAATGCCGCCATTGTCATCAACAGCACAACCGCCAGCGATGATGTCACCAGCGATTATTACGATACCCAAATCCGTCTGGCTACCCAGAAAAAGAGCTTGGAAAAGTACTATGAATTCCTGGAAGAAGCGACTACCATCGAGGATACCTTGCGTGTACAGACCGAAATCAACAATCTGACCCAAGAGATTGAAGTGTTGGAAGGCAAGATCAAGGTATGGGATGCGCTGGTCAGTGAATCAACTCTGGATCTTACCATCAGTCAGGTCAACGACCCGCAGAAGCCGAAGGAGGACATACAATGGAATGCCCTCACATGGTCCAGCATGGGCACAATGATCAAAAACGGCTTCATCAGCGTCTCAAATGTACTGGTTTCCATACTCCAGTGGATCGCTATCATACTGCTGTCCATTTCGCCCTTGCTGATCATCGCCGGCCTTATACTGTGGATCGTTCTGCGCAAACGGAAGATGCGCAAATCAAAGCGTCAGCAAGCACAAAATCAAAGTATTCCTCCGCAAAATCCAGATGTTTCTGTGCAAAAGTAATCGCATGGTGTTGCAATAACAAAACAGTGAAAGGGGCTGTTTTGCTACAGCCCCTTTGATTAACAAACTATTCTTGCGAACAGGTGGTTGTACATTCCTGTACCAGTTCCACATCAATGCTTGCAACAGAAGGAAGATTTCCCGTTCCTTCATAAATAATATTTTCAATATCTAACGGTGTAACATTTGTCAGGGTATTTATTATGGTGGACACACCAACTACTGAACTCGAGATAAGAGTGTAACTAATCGATTTTATAAAACTTCCGCCAAAGGGTATCAATGCGTTTCTACAGATAATATCAATACTGATCGGCCCGTCGAGATTTACATTCAATGGGATAGGTGTTTGTGTTCCGGCATAATATGCTTCACACCCGTTGAAACTTTCAAATAATACCGTTACTCCGGAAGGTATTCTCATCCGATCAAATATATCAACAGTTACATCCGGAGAATTGCCGACACTTGAAACGGTGATAGTAAAGGTGCCAATACTTCCTTTCGTGGAGCAACACTTGTCGGCGGTTAGTTTTACAACATCAAAAGAGGTTGCGCACAGAGCAGACGATTCTGTATCAAGCGCAGCGGCTCTTGCCATATTGTCGATAGTATAACTGCCGGGACTGGCAATATTGATAATCGGTATAGAATAAGTTACCGTAACTCTGCCGCCGGGTTCAATAGTGCCAAGGTTACCGGTTATTGTTATCTTTCCGCTTACACTGGTGTCAACGGAGAGAGTAGAAGGGGATACGGTAACCGTTCCGATTGATAAGACAGAAGGGATAAATATGATATCTTCAAACTCAACCAGATCAAGTGAGCCTTCTCCTACATTGTCAACATTTACCGTATATTCGATTGTGGCCTGATTATTATTGATGACAGTGTCACAATGTTTGGATACGAGCAATTTACCATCAGGAGCACATCCGGGAACAATAAAGCACCCGCTACATCCGAAAGTATAAACCACTGTTGCGGCTTTCACACTGATAGGCTGAATTTCTTCCGGATAATTTCCTGTTATACCGATACGGTATTCAACACATACCCCTTTGTCAAAGCGGTCATCTGTTACTATTTTTAAGAATTGAAACCCGTCTGGTGCCGGGCCAAAATTCGGGTCGTTTGTAATCAGTTCAAATGAAACAACTGTAAAATTACCGCATCCGTCTATTTTTTCTTCTACAGTAATATTAGCGGCATTGATTTCAGCACAAATCGGAATTCCAATACCGCTGATTCCTCTTGTTGTACTGTTGCAGTCAGTCAAAAACTTATACGTCCAGAACGAAGTGTTAAGATCAAGGACAAAAGCGGGATTGTTAACAACTGCTCCGGTTGGAATGGCCTGACACTGTGGTTGAATAACAGCAATTCCATTTTGCGATTCACAGCAGCAAATAATGGAATATGGTGAACATTCACAAGGTTGTGCGGGACTTGCCATAATAAAATCTCTCCTTTATATATTAGGTTGATAAGGATTTTAATCTTTAATAGGTTATGTGAATGAAATATATATTGTTCTTATAGTATGTTTTACATAGTAATAAATAAGTTCAGCTTTACAGCATTGAATTTTTTATACATGTTCTTTTATGAACCTTTACTCAGGTAAAAAATCCGAACACGATTTAAAGCTGTTTATACGCTTCGCACTGGCGAAAGCGTTATCAACTTCAGCATGGAGCTGTTGCCGAACTACTCAGTATCATACAGTGTATGTATATTACAGCAGAAAAATAAAGCAAAGCAGTCAAAAAATGCATTTAAAAAGCAACTGCGCAGATAATATTATTACAGAGATTACACAAAAATAATTTCTTGGAAACAAAACTTGCTAAGATCACAAATACAGTCAATTCCATGTTAATAAGCGTAATACTATCTTATAAGAAACAGTATCATAAATTCAATGGAAAACATATAAAATCAACCCTTTTATCGAATTATATGGCTATTTCCAAATCAAATCAGTATAATTAAAATACTTAAATAAATATTTAAAATTTGCAAAAATAAACCCCCCGCTCACAACAAAGCAGGGGGTTTTTATATAAAAACTATAAAATTAAGCCTTTAAAGCCTCTTCAACCGCCACAGCCACAGCAACGGTTGCGCCGACCATGGGGTTGTTGCCCATACCAATGAGCCCCATCATTTCCACATGAGCGGGAACAGAGGAGGAGCCTGCGAATTGCGCATCGGAATGCATTCTGCCCATGGTGTCGGTCATGCCATAGCTGGCAGGACCTGCGGCCATATTGTCGGGGTGAAGAGTGCGTCCTGTGCCGCCGCCGCTGGCAACGGAGAAGTACTTCTTGTCATGCTCGACAGCCCATTTTTTATAGGTACCGGCTACGGGGTGCTGGAAGCGGGTGGGGTTGGTGGAGTTGCCCGTGATGGACACATCCACTTTTTCATGAATCATGATAGCCATGCCTTCATTCACATCATCGGCACCGTAAACCTTGACCTTGGAACGGTCGCCGTCAGAGAAAGGCTGCTCTTTTACAATATTCAGCTTGCCGGTTGCATAGTCATACTGTGTCTCCACAAAGGTAAAGCCATTGACACGGCTGATGATATAAGCAGCATCCTTGCCCAACCCGTTCAAAATAACACGCAGGGGCTTGGTGCGTACTTTGTTGGCAGATTTGGCGATACCGATCGCGCCCTCTGCGGCGGCAAAGCTTTCATGACCTGCCAGGAAGCAGAAACAATTGGTTTCTTCCCGGAGCAGCATAGCGGCCAGATTACCGTGTCCCAGACCTACATCACGCTGATCGGCCACAGAGCCGGGGATGCAGAAGGTCTGCAGACCGAGACCGATAGCCTCAGCTGCTTGGGAGGCTGACTTACAGCCTTTTTTGAGTGCGATGGCTGCGCCCAAAGTATAAGCCCAGACAGCATTATCAAATGCGATAGGCTGTATGGAACGCACAATGATATCTGCGTCAACGCCCTTTGACAGCGTATATTCCTTCATTTCGTCCAGATCTTTGAAGCCGTATTCCTTGAGGCAGATATTAATTTTGGCGATTCTTCTTTCATATCCTTCAAAATAAGCCACTTTAAGCACCTCCTTATTGTTTTCTGGGGTCAATTACGGTCACCGCTTCTGCAAAGCGGCCGTAAGTGCCGATATTTTTCTCATAAGCTTCTTTGGTATCTATGCCTTTTTTGATGGCATCCATCATCTTGCCCAGGTTTACAAAACGATAGCCGATGACTTCATTATTTTTGTCAAGACCCACTTCCAGAATATAGCCTTCCGCCATTTCCAGATAGCGAACGCCTTTGTCCTTGGTGCCGTACATCGTGCCTACCTGAGAACGCAGACCTTTGCCCAAATCCTCAAGTCCGGCACCGATGGGCAGTCCGCCCTCGGAAAAAGCAGTTTGAGATCTGCCGTATACGATCTGCAGGAAAAGCTCTCTCATAGCAGTGTTGATTGCATCGCAGACCAAATCGGTGTTCAATGCCTCCAGAATGGTCTTGCCGCCCAGTACTTCGGCAGCCATTGCGGCGGAGTGGGTCATGCCCGAGCAGCCCAGTGTTTCAACCAGCGCTTCCTCAATAATACCGTCTTTGACATTCAGGGTCAGTTTGCATGCGCCCTGCTGCGGAGCACACCAGCCAACGCCGTGGGTCAGACCGGAAATATCCTTGATCTCCTTCGCATATACCCATTTCCCTTCTTCGGGTATGGGAGCGGATTTATGCCTGGCACCCTTGGCGACACAAATCATTTGTTCAACCTCGTGGGAGTATTGCATAGTTATTCCTCCTTCGTCATATTGTTCTTATGTATTATATCTTTTTTTATTCAAACGGACAACCGATTTATTTCAGAACGCAGCAGCTTTGCACATAAAAATGCAAGACATAGCCATGTCCGTATG
>Ga0209373_10003441_pt1 | contig 14617 bp, 11 predicted proteins | sample Higcelweek5metaG_FD_187173 | JGI IMG/M metagenome (GOLD analysis project Ga0209373, IMG submission 187173) | Freshwater pond sediment microbial communities from the University of Edinburgh, under environmental carbon perturbations - High... | ecosystem: Environmental > Aquatic > Freshwater >...
ATGAATCTGTTCCCAAACCATCCTGATTGGTTACCATCACCAGCTCGTAATAGAGGTTTTTGGCAATGAAATACAGGTTTCGGAAGACACCCGGGTAAAACTCCAGTTTTTCCAGACTGTCCAGTTGGTAATCTACTGGTGGTTCAATTACCAAGGTTCCGTCGCGATCAATAAATAAAGCCTTTTTCATATTCTTTTATAATTTCCAATAATGAATAATCAATATCGAATATCCAATTATTGGGGTAGTTTTGACTTTGCTGTTTTTACACTTTTTGCGAAAATAGCTATAAGTTCTTCGTTCTCTTTGAGAACAGGAAGTAATTGTTGTTCTAGCAATAGCCTTTTTCGTAAAATTATTTTTAAACAAACTTTAGTTTCACGTAATTCTTTCAACAGAATCTGAACTTTATGGATAAAATCTTTCTGAGATTCTGCAGATTGTACTTCACCATAAAGCAAGGCTGGAGCAGTGCAACTCCTGATTCCTTGATTTCCTAAATGATTGGCCAATTTTGTATTTGGTAATTGTTCAATTAAGTCGCTAACCAAAATGGCAAAATCAATTAGGCGGTCTTCCAAATCAAATTTCTTAGCTTCCATTTTTGTTTTTTATTGGTTATTGAGTATTGACTATTCGATATTGGATATTTATTTGGGCTAATTTATTCTCTTTAGTTTATCGATCAGCTCTTTATTTTCTTCCGGGCTACCAACTGTAATTCGCAAGCTTCCTTCGCAAAGCGCCACTTTCGACCGGTCGCGAACTATCACTCCTTCGCTCATCAAATAGTCAAATATCTTACGCGCTCCATCCATTTTTACAAGCAGGAAGTTGGCATTGCTGGGATAAATCTTTTCTACAAACGGAAATTGTTTTAGCTCTTCCGCAAGTTTAGCTCGCTCTTCAATAATTGTTTTTACCCAGCTATCTTTTTCCTCAACATTTTGTAACGACAGCAATACCCGTTCCTGTGTAAGCGCATTGATATTGTATGGATATTTGATTCTGCTCAAAACAGCAACGATTTCAGGTGAGGCAAAAGCCATTCCCAGACGGATACCAGCCAGTCCCCATGCTTTGGAGAAAGTCTGTAAAACCACCAAATTGGGATATTTATCCAGATCGGAGAGCAGGGTAGTGCCAGGTGCAAAATCGATGTAAGCTTCATCAACAATGACCAACCCGCCGAAGCCGTTGATAACCTTGATTATTTCATTTCGGTCGAGGCTGTTGGCTGTTGGGTTATTTGGCGAGCAGAGGAAGATTAGTTTGGTGTGTTCATCGGTAGCTGCCAGCAGTTTTGATGCTTCAATCTGGTATTCTTCATTCAACAATACTTTTCGGATTTCAATGTCGTTGATGTCGGCAGAAACGGTGTACATGCCATACGATGGTTCCATAATTACCGAATTGTCGATTCCCGGATTGCAAAAGGCACGGTAAAGCAAATCAATGGGTTCATCGCTACCGTTGCCCAGGAAAATCTGGTTAGGCTGCACCCCTTTGATCTCGGCTATTCTTGCTTTCACAGATTGTTGGTAGGGATCGGGATAACGATTGTAGCCTGTCTTGTATGGGTTTTCGTTGGCATCGAGAAATACCGATGCGCTACCGCTAAACTCGTCGCGGGCGGAGGAGTAGGGTTTAAGGTTTAATATATTCTTCCGAAGTAACTCTTGCAGTGGTTTCATAAATTAAATATTATTTCAATTTGAAGCGTTGAATACAATTGGACACAGTTGAACACAATTGAATTCGGTGCATGTTTATTTTTTCTCTATATTTTTTTCAAGTGCTTTAATATAGTTCCAAAGTTTAACTTTTAGGTTTAAGCACTCACTTTCCAATTTTTTAAAAGTGGGTTCATCTATAAGATTACGTCTGAATGCTTTATTCAGATCATTAATCGTTTCATAAAGAGAACCTCTCGCAAAAAGACAAAATCTACGATTATCTTTTGCAGAAAGCCTTCCAAAACCTTCGGAAATATTTGAATCGATTGAATCAGCCGCATCAGTCCATTGTCTCCCCAATCCATTTTTTTCAAAGTAATTCCATTTCAGAACGATATCCCAAATACTATCTCCTATTTGGTTGGCTAACTTATAAATCGCCAATTCTTCAACTTTCATTTTTGGATTTTTTTAATTGTATTATTTATCCAAATAATTTGCGCCAATTTCGTTAAAGAATGTTCTATAGTGTTCAATTTTATTCAACCGTTTTCAATTGTGTCCTACTGTATTCTCAATGTTGCCGCATTCTTGTGTGCAAACAAATGTTCAGCTTCGGCCATAAGTTCAATTACCGGCCCCAAGTTTTGAATTCCCTCTTTTGTAATTTCCTGAAAAGTAATCTTTCGGATAAAACTATCGAGGTTCACTCCACTATAACTTTTTGCCCATCCGTTGGTCGGTAGGGTATGGTTGGTTCCCGACGCATAATCGCCGGCGCTTTCGGGGGTATAATTTCCAAGGAAAATTGAACCCGCATTGATGATCTGCTCCGAAATTTCACTATAATTTTTCATTTGAATAATCAGGTGCTCCGGTGCATACAGGTTCATCATCTCTATCATTTCGTCTTCAGTTTTAACCAGAAAAATCCGGCTATGGTCAAGTGCTTTCAGAGCGTAATCCATTCGTGGCAACACGGCAAGTTGCTTTTCAATTTCGAACTGAACATCGGTGATTAACTTTTCTGAAGTAGTAACCAAAATCACCTGGCTATCGGCTCCGTGTTCGGCTTGTGATAACAGGTCGGCAGCAACAAAAGCAGGATTGGCGGTTTCATCGGCCATGACGGCTACCTCGCTTGGGCCGGCTGGCATGTCGATAGAAACATCGCTCATGCTCACCAACTGTTTGGCAGCGGTTACATATTGATTGCCGGGACCGAAAATTTTGAACACTTTAGGAACACTCTCTGTTCCGTAGGCCATCGCACCAATCGCTTGAATTCCACCGATTTTAAATACTTTGGTTATGCCCGAAAGTTTGGCGGCAAACAAGACGGCTGCCGGAATTTTTCCATCTTTTTGAGGTGGAGTGCAAAGTACAATCTCATTACAACCTGCAATTTGAGCGGGAATTGCAAGCATCAATACAGTGGAAAAGAGTGGGGCAGTGCCTCCCGGAATATACAATCCCACTTTTTCAATGGCCACACTTTTTTGCCAGCACTTCACGCCCGGAGTAGTTTCAATTACCTTGGTTTCGAACCGTTGCGACTCGTGAAACTTACGGATGTTTGATGCTGCTTTTTCGATGGCGATTTTCAATTCAGCATTGAGTTGTGCCACACCATCCTCAATTTCTGCGTCAGGAACAAGTCGCTCATCCAGTTCAACTTTGTCGAATTGAACGGTGTATTTTTTTACTGCTGCATCACCGTTGGCTTTCACATCATCGAGCACCGCTTTCACCTTTTCGTTGAGTGAAGCTGTTTCAAAGACCGGACGCTTCAACAGCTGCGGCCAGTCTGTTTTATTTGCGTTCTTTATTACTTTCATTTTTTTGGTCATTAGTCAATAGTCATTAGGAAAAAGTCATTTTGGAAAAGAAACTTTTCTAATGACTAATGACTTTTTCCTGTTTTTACATAATCATCTTTTCAATAGGCAACACCAAAATTCCTTCGGCACCCAATGCTTTCAGTTTTGAGATGTTTTCCCAGAAGAATTTCTCTTCAATCACCGAATGTACCGAGCTCCATCCGCTTTCGGCCAATGGCATCACGGTAGGACTTTTCATCCCCGGGAGCATTTCACAAATCAGAGGAAGCTTACTGTTAGGAGCATTCAACATGATGTATTTCTTTCCTTTCGAGCATTCAACCGATTCAATCCGGAAAATTAATTCATCTAAGATTGCCTGTTTTGCAGGCGATAAATTTGGCGTTGCAATTAAAACTGCTTCCGAAGGGGTAACTACTTCAACTTCTTTCAACCCGTTTGAAACCAGCGTTCCGCCTGAGCTTACAATGTCGAAGATTCCATCAGCCAACCCGATACCCGGAGCAATTTCAACTGAACCATTGATCACATGAACGGCTGAATTTACCTTCTTTTGTTTAAAGAACTTTTGAAGAATGACAGGATAAGATGTGGCAACTGTTTTCCCTTCAAACCACTCCACTCCGTTATACGTTTCGCCTTTCGGAATGGCCAGTGAAAGTCGGCATTTGCTGAATCCTAACCGTTTGACGAGCAATACGTTCTTTTCTTTTTCGAGCATTTCGTTTTCGCCAACAATACCCACATCAGCAACGCCATCAGCCACGGTTTCAGGAATATCGTCGTCGCGCAGATAAAGTATTTCAACAGGAAAGTTTTTGGCGGGCGATAACAGCTGACGCTTGCCAATGGTCAATTTAATTCCACATTCCCGGATGAGTTCTTCCGACTCTTCATTAAGCCGGCCTTTGGTTTGAATCGCAATTCTTAAAATATCGCTCATAATCTGAGTTTTTTACAAAAATAAAAAAAGGCTCACCAAATTTGGTAAGCCTTTAAAGTTATCTAATATCTTAATTGAGTTCAGACATATTCTTGGCAGCCTACCGCATTTGCAGGTTAAGATGGTGGCCGTGATGATGTCTGAATTGATTTGTCATAGTAATTATGTAATTATCGATGCAATAATAGTTATAATTTGAAAGTCTGCAAATGGAAAAGTTTTAAATTTTTTCGTAGTTGATCAGAAAATTAACATTAAATAAAAAATCATTTTATATAGGATTGAATTCCATATTCGAAGATTGTATTACAGCCATCTAATAACTTATGATATTTCCTTTGCTTGAGTCAAGGATATTGCTGTCAAAATTATCTTCCAACAACAGATTGTAGGTTTGAGCTTCAACGGTTATTATCAAAATGGAATCAGATAAGACTTAAAGAAACTGTATTAATGGCATTTATTATTACCTATAACCAAGTTCGAAACGAAATAATCTTTTTTATCGTTTAAAATATTCATTTCCTTCGAATACAATGGAATACATCTTTTTATTTAAGATAAGGTTGTTAAATGTAAAGAAAATTTTGTAACTATGTAATTAATAAATGGCAACTTACAGAATGAATATTACATATCCGAAAATTATCATCCAATCAATATAAAGTTTTAAATCATGAAAAAAGTTTTAAAAATATTCTTGTCATTTGCATTAGTACTTTTTGTTACCAATTTGTTTGGACAAATTGCAGTTACAAAAACCGATACGATTTATATTCAACAGGATACTTTGGTGTTAAGGTTAGATAACCACAGGGGTGATCTGTTATGGCAATATTCTAAAGATTTGACAACTTGGAATACTGTTTCTAATACAGAAGGCGATTCATTGGTGTTGCACCATGTCGATTCCGGTGGGTATTACCGTGCTAAAATTGTGTATGGGACTTGTGACCCGGTTTATTCCGATACAACTATAATTGTTTATACCACACCAACCATAGAAACCTTACCCGTTTCTTTAATTTTGAAATACTCGGCAGTTCTGAATGGCTCAATTGTCTTTGATGGGGGCTCTAGTATTACGGAGAGCGGATTTTATATATGCAAAAATAAAGATTCAATAGCCAGCGGCATTAAAATTCTATCTGAGAATAATGTTCAAAAATTTAATTCTACCATCTCTGATCTCGAACCTGCCACCAATTATTTTATCTGTGCCTATGCAATAAATAATGTTGGTACAATCTATGGCGATACTGTTAGCTTCAAAACGGATGAATTGGAGATGATTGCTTTTGATTTGAGAAATGATTCTCTTGGTTGGGATTCTTGGGCAATTGCTAGGGACGGAAGTAATTTTTTTGTGAATTTTAATGGACAAAAACCTGCATCGGTTTATTTTCAACCCGATATTATTTTTGATGGATATAGTATCTTCTTTAGTGATAATGGGCTGCCTTCAAAAATGGTGGTCGATAGTACTATTTATCTGTTTGATAATTATAGGGATGGTTTATTCGATATTGCTTTAATCTTACCAAATGGATATATTCAAATTTATAGAGATGTACAGAATGGTATTGACCTTAGTCGGTATTCATTAAAAAGCCTAAAATCTTCTCAAAGTAATGATTGGCTTCTTTATGGATTAGAAACTGCAGGCCAATTAATAGGTGTTGTAACATGTGTTACTGGTCTTCTTGCATTGCCAACAGGTGTTGGTACCATTCCCGGTGCAGCGTTAGTTGTAGCCGGGTGTAGCGCTACCGTTCTTTCATTGGTTACTGATGCTCTTTTAGATGATTATAGTTTTTTGGGATTGTCGGCAAATACTGCCAGTGGCATTTTTGATATTATAGATTGTGCCGGTGGTGATGTAATGGCTTGTGCTACATCTATTGCAGGATCTGCTCTTGGAATAACACAAGAGGCAATAATATATTCAGATGATAATGATGATGTTGCAACTGCTGATGAGTTACTTGTTTCTGATGAAGGTACTTTTACCGACAGACGCGATGGAAATACTTATAATTGGGTTACAATTGGAGATCAAACCTGGATGGCTGAGAATTTGGCTTATTTACCTTATTACATATATGAATGGTCGGATGACGAACCTCGTTATTATGCAGGAATAAGTAATGAAACCATTTATGGTATCTATTATAATTATGCTGCTGCGGAGGACGCTTGCCCGGCAGGATGGCATTTGCCAGAACAGAACGAATGGATTACTCTTATTGAATTTTTAGGCGGTACATCAACAGCTGGCGGTAAAATGAAATCGACAGCTGTGTGGAACAGCCCCAACAGTGGTGCTACAAATATCAGTGGCTTTTCTGCATTACCCGCAGGTTTGATGAACAGTGGCCATGTTTATCAACAATCATATGGATATGGTTGCTATTGGTGGAGCACAGATTTTTGTTCTGGAACAGGATTTTTCTCGATAGAACTACGTTATGATTCTTCTTCAATATCATCATATTGTGCCAGCAGTCAAATTGAACAGGCACTTACAATTCGTTGTGTTAAGAATTGATTCAAGGTTTTTAAATTTTATATCTAAAAAAAATGAAAACAAATATATTTCTGACAATAAGTCTTTTCTTAACATTAACAATTCAGGCACAGGTATCGAAAACAGTTAATGTTGCAGCAGGAGGATTAACAACTACTTTAACTGCTCAGGAAAAAAGCACGGTTACAAATCTAACTGTTACCGGCACGGTTGATGCTCGTGATTTTAAAACCATGCGTGATGAAATGCCCCTGCTGGCGGTTATCGATATCAGCGGGGTTACGATTACTGCCCATAAGGGAGAGGGAACATATCCTTATTCAACAAGTTTTTCATACTCTTCAAACGAAATTCCCATATATGCTTTTGGAGCATCAAATCCGGTCAATGGTAAAAAAAGTCTTGTGCAGATCATCATCCCTAATTCTGTCACTGCCATTGGCGAAGGTTCTTTTAGCGGATGCAGCAACCTTACAACTATCAATATCCCTTCATCGATAAATAAGATTGGCGATTCCGCATTTCGTGAATGTGCTAGCTTAACCGGCACATTTACCATTCCTTTGGGAGTTACCATCATTAATAATTTAACTTTTTCAGGCTGTAAAAGCTTAACTTCTATTGTTATCCCGGCAGGTATAACTTCTTTGGGACAATATGCTTTCTGGAATTGTACCAATTGGGTGGGAAATATCGTATTGCCTGCTTCATTAACTACAATAATTCAAGGGGCGTTTAATAGTTGCACCAGCTTATCGTCAATATCATTACCCGCAACAACAAACACAATAGCTCCCGATGCTTTTCAAAATTGTGGCGGTTCGATTACTGTTAATGGAAGCAATCCAAACTATTCGAGCGACAATGGTTTGTTTTTCGATAAAAATAAAACAACTCTGTTTTCATGTCCTACATCAAAGAGCGGAGATTATACCATTCCATCATCGGCAACCTCGATACAGTCCTACGCATTTTATGGCTGTGGAAGTTTAGCTTCGGTTATTGTCCCTGCATCGACAACAACAATTAACAATAATGCTTTTTACAAATGCAACGCATCTATAATCGTTGATGAGGGTAATCCAAATTATTCAAGTACAGATGGAGTATTATTCAATCAGTCAAAAACGACCCTGGTACAATGTCCTGTATCAAAAACCGGGAACTATGTAATACCATCAACAGTTGAAACAATAGCAGGAAGTGCATTTAAGGAATGCAATCATTTAAGTTCTGTAACAATTCCGACTTCGGTTACTTCAATTAAGGGAGGAGCCTTTTGGAATTGTTCCGGTCTTATGGGAACCTTAGAAATTCCATCTTCACTAACTTCTATTGAATCAAATGTATTTGAAGGTTGTAGTGGATTAACCTGGGTGATCATTCCTTTATCAATTACATCTATTGGTAATAATGCTTTTGATGGTTGTACTGGTATACCTTCCATAAAAATACCTTCATCGGTAACTTCATTAAAAGCCAGTGCATTTTGGAATTGTACCGGCTTAACAACTATAACTATCCCGTCATCTGTAACAGAAATAGGATGGAGCGCTTTTAGGCAATGTATTAATCTTAAACAAGTTATTTTTGAAGGGAATGCCCCAACAATATTTGACAATACTTCTTTTAATAATGTACATACTAGATTTAAAATATTATACAAACCTACCTCAACAGGTTTCACAACCCCATTTTGGAATGGGTATCCATGTTACCCTATCAATGATCCACCTATTGTAAATGCTGGCTCTGATCAAACAGTAATTGAAGGTGCTTTGGTAACCCTGGATGGCTCTGCTACTTCTGACCCTGATGGCGATAGCCTAACGTTTAAATGGTATGCTCCCGGAAATATTGTTCTGAAAAATGATTCTCTACCTGTGACTTCGTTCAAAACCATGCAAACCAAAACGGATAATCAGTTTGTTTTTTGCCTTGAGATTAACGATCACTGGGGTAATGTAGTACGCGACAGCGTGACCATTACTGTAAAACATCTGACACGTAACACAGTCGTGATGAACTTTAGTCAACCTGCTGAATTGAAACTAAACATTTCACAAAATACCTTCGATATTCTTCCCGATAGTCTGTTGGATTTACATCAAAATATTGAAGTTGAAGGCGGCAGAGTTCCTTACTCTTTTCATTGGTATACTTCAATGTGGCAGGGCGATTCGGTCACCAACTATTTGTCTGTTTCACCTGTCGATACAACCATTTATCATTTACTGGTGTATGATGACAATGGTTGTTCTGCATCTGATAATTTTGCAGTAAATGTCATTCATCCGTTACAGGTTATTGCTGAAAAGAATGATGCAGGCTGTTTTGGAGCCAGAAATGGTTCTATAAAACTAACGGTTTCTCAAGGAAAATCACCCTATACTTACGCATGGAGCAATGATGAAACAACTTCAGAAATAAACGGACTTGCAGCTGGACGATATCAGGTAAAAGTCTCCGATAATATGGGACAAACATACAGTCAGGAATTTGAAATATTTGAATTGCAGGAATACAATACAAGTGTAGACGCTTCCATTTGTGAAGGGGAAGGTTATTACATCGGAAATAATAGTTATTCGTTGTCCGGTCAATATTCTGAGACTCTGACATCAATTCATGGTTGCGATAGCATCATTGAATTGTCATTGACGGTCAATCCGCTCAATAGCAGTACAACCGAAGCCTCAATCTGTAACGGTGAATCTTATCTATTCCGGGATAAATTATATAATCAATCAGGCCTTTATTCCGACACGCTTATCTCCTCGTTAGGTTGTGATAGCCTTTTTAATCTTCAGTTAACGGTGAACCCTTTACCTGAAAAACCAATCATCACTGTGAATGGAGATTTATTGACCAGTTCTGCCACACTTAACCAGTGGTTCGAAAATGGAGTAGGGATTTTTGATGCTATTGATCAGCAATACTCTATCAATAAATCGGGTAATTTTCATGTAGTAGCATATAATGAGAAGGGGTGTTCTGCTATTTCAGATACAGTTTCTCTTATTTGTTCCGATACTCATCAGATTGATAAAATAAATTTTGATTGCTTGGTATACCCAAATCCTAACAATGGTTTATTCAAGTTGAAATTGAGATCAAAAGAAAACTTAGATTTAACTGTATCGCTTTTCTCAGTTTATGGAAAAATTATTTTGTCAAAATCGATAAATTCTGCTCAAAATAATATTGAAATCCCGATGTTTTTCAGTCAATTACCAAAGGGTATATATATGCTGAAGGTAAGTTCCGGACGAAATATTGTTAATAAGAAGATTGTAATACAATAAGGATTAACATTAAAAGCTTTCGTTCTCAACAATAAAAAAGAGGGTCTCAACTAAATCACTTGGAGCTCTGATTAATTGTGATATGTTAAGTTTTCTATAGTTACTCCATCCATTGATTTAATGTCTGCAGGAATAGCCCCATTATCATTTATGAAGACGACATACCCTTTTTCAATCAGATTGATAATTTGATTCTTGTCGGGCATGTATTGATATACTGTAAAATCGGTATAGAACATGGCTTCAACTGCTTTTTCATAATTCAACAACACCCCATTTTTAATTTTCCTGTCGTTCAGCTTTTTTATGTCTGCTACCCACTGTGGATTTCTGTCTCTGTTTAAAAAGGGTTTCATTCTCTCGATGGTGAATCGCACTGGGAACGCTATGAACAAAATCAAAATCAAATTGATGAACCATTTTTGATTGTGGTTTTTCCTGTAGTCGGTTAACATGATCCAGAACTCAGCGGTCATAAGAAAAAGGGCAGGAGAGGTGAAAAGAAGATAAGCAGGCAATTTTGTTTTTGTAAACGAGAAGAAGAGAAACGGGATAAAAAACCATATAAAAATGGCAAAACGATTAAAATCCTTAGAATTTTTGAATATTTTCCAAACAAACCAACCTAACGGTAAATAAATCAGGTCTCCATAATTAATTCTAATTCTATCTACAAAGTAATGAAGAGGTCCTGTTTGTCCATCAAGTGCTTCGGTGATGTGTTTCAAGTTGAACGTTGTCTCCCAATTTGCTTCAACTGGGAATGCATGATAGATGTATAGTTGCCAGGGAAGAAAAACAGCAATACAGCTTAAAACCAAAAGAATAAATTGGATAACGATCTCTTTGGTGTTCAGTTTTTTTGAATGGATGATCATTAAAAGCCAAACCGGAAGTATAATCAGTGCGGGTAACCACTTTGATAAAATGGCCGCGCCAATGCTCACTCCGACAAGCAGATTAAAAACAGGTTTCTTTTTCTGGATAAATAAAATGATGAAGAAGACAGCTAATTCTACAAAAAAGAGGAAAAAAATATCTGTGTGGTCGGTTGCCAGTCTGCCTCCGGTCAGTTCAATAATCTGTCCGTTGATAGAATAGAAAAAGGCAGCAAGGAAACCAACTTTTTGATTGAAGAAATAGATGCCAATTTTATAAATCAACCAGATACCAAGCGTTGTTAAAAGTATTGATGGAAGCCGCAATGCTATTTCGTTGACGCCAAAAATCCACATACTTGCTGCCATTGCCCACAGAGGTAACGGTTGCTTGTGTACCCAAATGTGATTAGCGGCCCAATTTTTATAATCGTATGGAAGTACCGGATTATCATAGAGTGTAGGGATCAGCGGATGTTGAATGAGGTTTTTTGCAACCAGCGCATGAAATCGCTCATCCCATTCATGCAGGAAAAAGTCGGTCGACATGTAGATACGAAGTGCCAGGCCGCAAATGATAAGAAGGAGAATGGCGATTGCGAAATTATTTTTTGATTGTTGCTTCCAGGCGAAGAAGTACCCGGTTGTGCAAAAGATAATTGTTACAATTCCCCATAAAATATTGTCCATAGACTTTCAATAACAGAATAATCCCTTTTATAAATTTTCTCAATTTGAAAACGCACTTATATCCCATTTATCCTTCAAATTCTTCAACGCCTCGGGGTTTACTTTCAAATTATTGGGAACAACATTTTCAACACCGAATTCATTGGTTGGTTTTCCTTTAAGTAGCTCGGCAGCAAGATTTCCGGCAATCCGACCCACTTCAATATATTGTGCACCAACCCCAAACAGGGTATTGCCGTAAATTTTGTAGGGATTGTTGGTGAAAAGTGGAATCTTAGCCGTGGTAGCCGCTTTAACAAGTTGATCGATTCCGGTTTCCACAACATTATCGCCACCGAGCCATAAGGCTTCTACCCCACGTGCAGTAAGGCTCATTGCAGTTTCGAGTATTTGTGTTGAACTTTCAACACTCATTTCTATCAATTCAATCCCTAGCTCCTTACACTTCTTGCGGGCTAATTTAACGCAGGCTTCTGAACAGGTTTCGCTGGTACACCAAACCGTACCCACTTTTTTCAAGTTGGGGTTCATTTGTTTGGCGATTTCGAAAGCTTTTTCAACAGGTTGAAATGTTCCTATGCCAACTAAATGCTTAGGATGTTGATTTGTAGCGCTTCCGGTAATCCCAACGCCTGAAACGAATGGATCGGTAACCGCGCAGAAAACATGAACTACGCTTCCCTTTTTATTGGCGTTGGCCATTACCTGCAATGCCGGGGTGCTGATAGTGACCACCATATCGAATTTGCTGCTTACAATGTTTTGAGCAATCGTATTTGCCGTTGGCATATCGGCTTCAGCGCAAAACCTTTCGATGTTACAAGTTTTCCCGTGAATAAATCCCTGGCTGGCAAGTGATTCAATAATGCCCTTTTCCGCATCGTCGAGAACAACTCGCGAAGCAATTTTGAATATGGCAATTTGTTTCAGCTCCTTCTTTGGTTGCGATTTTCGGTTCCCGAGGTCGAGGATTAAAAGTATTCCTGCGGTGATTAGAAGAGCAATGATTGCGCGCAATATTTTTGAAAGTTTCATCTTTATACAAGTTGATATTTTACAAAATTCGCAAAAAATGTTAATTATTTATCAAAAAGCTGCTTCATATTTTATTTTGATTTTCATTCCTTTCTAAATCTTTCGATATAATGTTCATTTCAAATTCAGAAAAGCTAATTGATCTCATTATTCGTTCAAGTTTTGTTTTTATTTTATTGTTTTGTATATTGAATGCGCGATAGTGAATGATCATCTGTACCTTTTTTACATGTCGATTTTTTATTAGGAAAAAATAAAAGAGATGAATTTTAGGGAGCAGTTCCTGTTCTCTAATATTTATTTGTTAAATTACTTTATCCAATCTATGACGTCGTATTTGAAGAAATGTGTGTTTTTTTTGTTGCTTTTCCCCACAATTAGGGCGTATTCACAAACTGATACAACCTTGCACAAAAGAAATCATAAAAGTATTTCTGTTAGTTATTTGAAGGGAAATATTATTACCTCTACCAAATTTTTGAGAGGCGATAATCTAATAGGGATGCCTATAAATAAATACCAATCGGTTACCATCAATATGCTTTGGCAAAACTCCGGTTACTATGATTGGCAAAAAGTTTACAGGGCACCTTATTATGGAGCAGGTATTTCTTTGGGAGATGTTTATGATCCGCTTGAGGTTGGATATCCGATCTCATTTTTTGGTGTTTTAGGTATTCCGGTTAAACGGTGGAATAAACTGGAAATCTATTCTGAATATCAGTTTGGATTAGCTACAAACTGGAAATGTTACCATCCTTTGCATAATCCCAAAAACATGAATGTTGGTGCTCATTTCACATTTCACGTCAATATTGGGATGAGTGCTTGTTATTCCCTTTCAAACAAACTTGATATAGGTGCAGGATTTAATTTTGTCCATTTCTCAAACGGAGGTGTTGAACGTCCCAACAAGGGATTTAATATTTATGGGCCTCGGGTGGAACTTAAATACCACCTGGATGAAAGACTCCGACGTGAATCAATTGTATTGCCAGGAAGACTTGAGCGTTCAAACGATTTGTTTTTTATGATTAGTAGTACAAGGTTTCAGATGGATGAAACTGTACCAAATACCGATTATTATGGATTGGGCGGATTTAGTCTGATCTATTTTACACAACTTTCGAATGCGATTAGGCTCGGTTTTGGCGCTGATCTTAACTGCTGGAAATTATTAAGTCCCTTGCCCAGTGTAGATTTTGAGCGCAAAGGATTGAAAAAGTCACTCGGGTTTATTCTTCAGCCTGAAATAATTTTTGACAAACTAACCTTGGTTACCGGACTTGGAATATATGTTTTGCATCCGAGATTTGGTTCTTTCAATGAAATATATCAACGATTAGGGATTCGTTATGAATTTTACAACAACATGACAATGGGGATGAATGTTAGAGGACGCGATTTTTATCGTGCTGAATACATGGAATTCAATTTGGGATACCGTATTCGGTGGAAGAAATGAAGCACCCATTGATTTTTGGAATTGAAAAGGGACGGGTTTTGTTACCTGTCCCTGAATGTAAAGGATATTTTAAATGTGTTTACACGTAATATTCTTCCAATAATGCAGCTACTGCCGGGTCAATATAGTCTTTTTGACGGAGCTCATCGAAAAGGGTCAGCAAGTCGTTCACCTTCAGTCTTTTTTTGTCTTCACCTTTAAAATCATAAGCGACTCTTCCCTGGTGCATCATAATGATACGGTCGCCCAGGTTAAC
>Ga0209373_10003442_pt1 | contig 14614 bp, 10 predicted proteins | sample Higcelweek5metaG_FD_187173 | JGI IMG/M metagenome (GOLD analysis project Ga0209373, IMG submission 187173) | Freshwater pond sediment microbial communities from the University of Edinburgh, under environmental carbon perturbations - High... | ecosystem: Environmental > Aquatic > Freshwater >...
ATTCTTGTGAATTTTTCAGGATAACCGGTTGAAGTTTTACATTTCCAGGCTTGTAGACTCCGTGAACATTTCCAAAAGCTGCAGCAATGGTGAAATTGGGTGAAACCGAATGCAATACTTCATATACTCTATTAACATCTTCGGGCTGGGTGTATAATAATTTATTGTCAACATTATTATTGTCGACCCCATCCTCTTCGCCTCCGGTAATACCAAGTTCAACCTCAATAAATTGCCCCATTTTATTCATCCTTTCAAAATACTTATGGCTAATTTCGAGATTTTCATGAAGTGGTTCTTCCGAAAGATCGAGCATGTGAGAACTAAACAGTGGTTTCCCAAATTTTGCAAAGTGTTCTTCGCTAGCATCTAACAAACCGTCAATCCATGGCAATAATTTTTTTGCCGCATGGTCTGTATGAAGGATCACCCTTACACCATAAGCTTCAGCAAGTGTATGTACATGCAATGCCCCGGCTATTGTTCCCAAAATAGCCGATTGCTCGCCATCAAATTTTAATCCTTTTCCTGCATTGAACTGTGCCCCACCATTTGAAAACTGAATAATGACAGGGGAATTTACCAGCTTGGCAGCTTCTAATACTGCATTGATTGAATCGGAACCAATAACATTAACAGCAGGTATCGCAAATTCATTAGCCTTAGCATAATCGAAAATATATTTTAAATCGGACCCGGTAACAACACCTGGCTTTACGACATCAGAGATTTTTTTCATGGTTCTTTCAATTTAGATTTAACTTTATCAACACAACGCCATTAAAGAAGGATTGTTTACAAGATACATTAGAAAATTGATATTTACAGCGAAAGATTGTTAAGTATATTTTAATACCGTCGGGTGAAAGTAATAATGTTAAATTTTTGAACTATTAATCATTAAAATTGTAGTATTAAAATTGAACTCGAAAGAAAGTTGTTGGATATATACCTAAATTTTTACTTTTGCCTTCAATTTAAAATTACATTTTTTAGATAAAACAATATTAACAACTAATATCACACAAATGGCAGTTAATTATAAAGAACTCGGTTTGGTAAATACCAAAGAGTTATTCCAAAAAGCGATTGAAGGCAAGTATGCTATTCCTGCTTATAATTTCAATAATATGGAACAAATGCAAGCTATTGTAGCTGCATGTGTTGAAACCAAGTCGCCGGTAATTTTACAGGTTTCGAGTGGGGCACGTAATTATGCAAACCAAACTTTACTTCGCTACATGGCGCAGGGAGCCGTTGAATATGCTAAAGAATTGGGGCAAAATATTCCAATTGTTTTACACTTAGACCATGGTGACACCTTCGAACTGTGCAAAAATTGTATCGACATGGGTTTCTCATCAGTAATGATCGATGGATCACACCACTCATACGAAGATAATATCGCTTTAACTAAGAAAGTTGTTGAATATGCTCATCAATTTAATGTTACAGTTGAAGGTGAATTAGGTGTATTGGCAGGTATCGAAGACGAAGTTTCTTCTGACCACCACACCTATACTGAACCCAAAGAAGTAATTGATTTCGTTTCACGCACTGGTGTCGATTCTTTGGCAATTTCAATTGGGACTTCACACGGAGCAAACAAATTCACTCCAGCACAATGTACCCGCGATGAAAACGGAATTTTAATTCCACCTCCATTACGTTTCGACATTTTAGAAGAAATTGAAAAAGAAATACCCGGATTCCCTATCGTATTGCATGGCTCATCGTCAGTTCCACAGGAATATGTAACAACCATCAACAAATACGGCGGTGCATTGAAAGATTCAATTGGTATCCCTGAGGATCAATTACGCAGAGCTGCATCTTCAGCTGTTTGTAAAATCAATATTGACTCTGATGGTCGTTTAGCTATGACGGCTTCAATTCGTGAAGTTATGGCTACAAAACCTGGGGAATTCGATCCACGTAAATATTTGGGACCTGCCCGCGAGGAGTTGAAAAAATTGTACATGCACAAAAATATCAATGTTCTTGGATCAGCCGGAAAAGCCTGATTTTGAAACAATTTAAACAGAGCCGCCATCTTTAATCGTAAGGATGGCGGTTTTTTTTGTTTTAAATAAGAATATACTTCTTCATTAAAACCAAAATTGTTGTAAATTATTACTGCATTTTAGCGGTCTGCACAATGAAGTGGTCAATTATAAATTTTATATCCATCTCTTTACTCATAACGTGCTGCTTATTAGCCCCAATTTATTTGTGTGCCCGGGAATCGGGAATTGCAGACCCTATTCTAACTGATTCTATAAAGATTGATCAGTTGCAAACAATCGCCTCCAATTTATTTATGAGAGACAACCCAAAGTGTATTGAAAAATTACAAGAAGCCCTGGCAATCTCAAAAAAAAACAGTAACACTCTTAAGACTGTTGAAATAATCTTCTCCATTGGTAAAGTCTATGACTATATGAATCAACTCGATCTGGCTGAAGAATCTTATAGAGAGGCTTGCGAGATCGCATTTTCCATGAATGAAGATTCTTACTTCTCTATAATCGCTAACAATTTTAATGTTTTATATAAACGACAAAAAATTTCGAAGAAATCACTCGATAAATATTTGCAGTCTCTAAAATCTAAACCTGCCAACATAATCGCATTTATCTACATCGGGAATATTTATAATGAGTCAAAAAACAAGACCAAAGCAGAGCATTATTATCAGAAGGCGTTTAAAATGATGAAAGGTGATAGCTCGGAACAAAGTATCAACGCTTACCTTGAGTTGGGAAGAGTCTATTTAAACCAATCGGATTTAAAAAAATCGCAAAAATTACTTGGGGAGGGTTTTCGTATTGCTCAGAAAAAGGATTTTCCTGAAAAAGAATTGCAATTCAAATACTATCTGGCAGTTTTAAATGATTCACTTGGAAACAAAATTCAGGCATTAACCTCTCTGCAACAAGTATCTGACGAAGCAATTAAAAAAAATAATAGTCAACTGGCAATTTTATCTTTATCATCACTTTCGAACATTTATAAAGAAATAAAGGAAAATGACAAGAGTATAAAATATAATATTGAATCGTATAAACTAGCCGATTCCCTAAACCTTATCACATCAAAAAAAGAATTGGTTAAAAAAATTAGTGAGTTTTATGAAAAACAGGGCGATTACAAACTTGCACTGTCGTATCATAAGCAACTGGAAAGACTGAACGACAGCTTATTCAACACCGAAAAATACAGGGTGACATCGGAATTGATTTTCAAAAATGAAACTTCGGAACAAGACAAAGAAAACCTAATACTTCAATACAAACTCAATTATAATCAAAAACTTTTTCTTTATGCCTCTGTCTTTTTAACCATCTTTTTCATACTTCTGATCATTGAATTTCTTCTTTTTCTGCGGATCAGAGGACTGAATTTCAGATTAAAAGACCAAGTGATTATCATCAAGAAAAAAACCGAAGAGCTTGAAATAGTCAATAAAAGATTGAACCGCACCTTTTCAATTATTGGGCACGATTTACGTTCACAAGTCAGTTCGATCATATCATTTTTCGATTACCTCGAAGTTGTTCAATTCGATTCATTTCAACCCGAGCAATTAAAAATGGCCCAATCAACCCAACGCGACGCGATGAATGTGCTCGATTTGCTTGAGAACCTACTCAACTGGGGTAAATCACAATCACAAAGAATAAACTCTGGTATAACTACATTCTCGATTAGCGCGATTGCCGAAAACGTAGAAGAATACATCAGACACCGGGCAGAACAAAAGAAAGTCCGTTTTGTAACCGAAATAACTTATGCCGGGGTTTGTCATGGAGATAGCAATATGATTTACACCGTATTGCGAAATCTCGTAGCAAACTCATTAAAATTCACACCTCCCGGAGGTCAAATTACCCTTTCGTCAAGGTTGGATGATACAATGGTCGTTTTTGAGCTAAAAGATACTGGAATAGGAATGAGTCAAGACGTTATCAATAAAATATTTTACCGAAGGGAATCATTTACCAGTCATGGAACCAACAATGAATTAGGATCTGGTTTAGGATTGGGCGTATGTATTGACTTTATAGAACTACACCAGTCAAAATTAATTGTCAAAAGCGAAATTGGGAAAGGAACTTCTATCTCTTTCAGCCTTAAACAATAAATGAATTCAATTTGAATTGGTTAGAAAGGATAACCAATGGCTATGTTAAAATTCAAATCAGAAGTCTCGAATGACCTTCTTCCAGGAATCCATCTCTCACCCGATAATCGTGAGGGATCTCTTAATTTTAAACCCAAATCAGCTCTAAAAATGAAATAATTGGTTACCAGACGGAGACCAGAACCAGTACCTACTGCAAACTCGTCATAAAATCTGTCAAATTTAAAAACAGCTCCTTCCGGGTTATCGTTGCTGTTGTTTATAGCCCAAATATTACCTGCATCGATAAACAATGCCCCTTCGAGTATCCAAAACAACTTAAACCGATATTCAATATTTGCTTCCATCATAATGTCAGCCGATTGGTTTGGATCTGTAGCTCCACCGGAATATGTACCAGGGCCAAGAGTTCGAACTTGCCAAGCCCTAATCCCGTTAGCTCCCCCTGTGTAATATCTTCTCTCGAAGGGTATTACATTAAAATTACCATACGGGAATGCGACCCCCAAAAAAGCTCTCGTTGCAATTGAGTTATACTTATCGAACCGATATCCATACCGATATTCAAAGTCTCCTTTCAAATACTGGGCAAATCGCGTGTTGAAAAGTTTATAATAGGTCGTATTAAATTCAGAAGATGGGTCTTGTGAATTATACTTTTCCTGACCCGTCAATGAGCTAAATAGCCATAGTGCATTCCCCGCAACTTCAAGATTCATTCTAAAATATTGATAATCTGGTCGCTTTTTAATGTCCTGATTGTTATAAACAAAACTGTACGATGTTGCCGAAATGATATGATCGGTATAACTACTTCTGATACTTAAATATTTGATGCTATCTAAAAAAGCTTGATTTATACGGGATATATAGACCTGGTTTAAATCGATCAGATTCAGGGAATGGCTATGTGTAGCTCTTGACTTCCATTGATAGCCAAAAGTTGCATTGACAATTGTACGGGTATAATTATATCGCTCTTGAAAGTTATAGGATGCAGAAAACGAAGTAAATGGCATTGAATATAAATTCATTTTCTTTTCATTGACAGGTAGCCAAAAGCCCGGAAGCGATAACTTAATAGCTGTTCCCACCTCATTCATTACAAAAGTACCAACCTCGGTAAGTTGCCGTTCTGTTGCACCCCGTAACGTAATATCAAAAATTTCACCACCTCGAATTAAATTTCGGTGCTGATAGTTCAAATTTCCGGCGATACCAAGGTTTGCCGAAGTTTTAGTACCTTCTGTATCGGAAGTATAAGTACCCTCAATGTCGGAAGTATTCGTACCCTCAATATCGAAAGAATAGTTTTGTTTGACTTGCATAGGAAGCAATATTTTCCCATTCAACCAACCCTTTAAACTATCGCCTCTCAATGGATCTTCAACAAACTGAATATTAACAAATTTAAACTGTCTGATTGAATAAAGGTTATTCTGTGTCCTTTCCTCTTTTGACTTGCTATACAAATCTCCTTGTTCCATTTCAATAGTTTTTGAAATAGTTTTAACCTTCAAAGGAATTTTCCCTTTATGCAAAAAAGTATATCCAGCCAAACTAGTCGTGTCAGTAAAATCTTGAAAATTGACAGAACTTATTCCTTTTTGGGGGGTGAAGATGTTTATTGAATAATCATTTATAAAATATTGTTTGTGTGCAATCTCTTTTGAAGGATCAGAACTTAAGCGAGGGTTTTCTACCGTCATTTCAATATCAACCTGTAAAGGAGAAAGAGTAGAATCTACCTTAAAATGAACATATTCATTCACGAACCGATAAAAACCTTTATTATTCAGAACCCTGGTAATTCTTGACCGTTCCTGATTAAGTACATCCACATCGAAGATGTCTCCTTTTTTAATCAACGATTCATCAGTGCTCTCCAGAATGAAATCTTTAATTCTTAAATCTTTAATATCATAGTTAATGTTCCGGATAAGATAAGGCTTACCTGTTTCAATGCAGTATGTTACAAAAGCTTTCTTCTTTTTAAAATCAACTTTATTTGAAATTTTAGCCTGATAATACCCTTTATTAAAAAGATATTGCTGAATTTGCATCGACGACTTTTCATTTAAAATCATGTCATATATAGCTGGAGGTTCGCCAATATTTCTCAACCAACTTTTTTGTTTTTCTTTTGGTGAAAGGTTATAGAGCCACAAGTGAAATTTTAAAAAACCCAAGATTTTCAGGTTCTCTTCTTGTCTGACGTATGAGGAGAGTTCATCCTTATTAATCTGCCTGTTATCAATCTCATAATTAATATCACTCATCAAATATTTATCTTCGGGCACATAGCGGGTCATATTACAACCAACAAACAGGAATGATCCCAAAATCAGCAGAGGGAGCTTTCTAACTATATATTTTGCTTTTTGATTCACAGTAGTACAAAAATAGCAAACGTATTGCTTTGAAATCAAACGTAGCAACTATAATTTAGTTGCGTTAAGTATATTTTATATGATCAGCAAAAATAAAATTAAGTTTTTACAATCGCTATCGCGAAAAAAAACCAGAGACGAATCGGGTCTTTTCATTGCAGAAGGTGAGAAATTGATCACAGAGTTGATTGAATCAGGCTTTCAATTTGAAATGATTGTTACCCGTGAAGATCGTTTTGATAAATTTTCTGATATTCATTGTGAAAAACTTATCGCAGGCAACGATGAGTTTAAAAAAATTAGTTTGCTTTCTACACCGTCATCTGTCGTTGCTGTATGTCGACAAAGAATCAACACGATAAAGGATGATGACCTAAAAGATGATTTAACCATCGTACTCGATGCCATTCAGGATCCGGGCAACTTTGGAACGATAATTCGCCTGGCATCGTGGTTTGGAATTGCTCAGATTATTTGTTCTGAAGATACGGTTGAATGTTACAACCCAAAAGTAATTCAGGCTACAATGGGAGCTATTGCCCATGTAAAGATTAATTATACCAACCTCGACAGCTTTTTAACTACATCGATTGAAAAAGGCAGGATTGTTTATGGAACCTTTATGGAAGGGGAGAATATATACAAAACGGACCTTGCAGAAAATGCCATTGTTGTTTTTGGAAATGAAGGAAAGGGCATTTCAAAGGATTTACAGCAAATTATTCCAAATAAGCTATCGATCCCATCGTTTCAAAATAGCAATAAAACCATTGAATCACTGAATGTTTCTATTGCCGCATCCATTGTTTGCTCCGAATTCAAAAGAAGAGGGATCTGAACAGTTTAAGACTGTAGTATGTTAGCCACTTTTTCGGCACATCGCTCCCCATCAATTGCAGAAGAGACAATACCTCCCGAATACCCCGCACCCTCTCCACAGGGGAATATGCGACAGTATTTCACGTGTTCAAAGGTGTCTTCATTTCTGGGAATGCGAACCGGTGAAGAAGTCCGGGATTCAACACCCAAAATGATTGCTTCATTTGTAATAAAACCTTTTGCTTTTCTTCCTATTTGTTGAAAGCCTAACTGCAGACGATCGCAGATGAAAGGTGGTAACCATTGATGAATATCCGAAGAAATAATTCCAGGGTGATAAGAAGTAGAAGGCAGTGAATTTGAATGAGCTTTAGTTAGAAAATCCGTTAGCCGCTGAGCAGGAGCTATTTGAGAAGACCCAGCCATTTTGAAGCATTTTCGTTCCAGCTCTTCCTGAAATTTCAATCCAGCCATTTCCCGATGATGCGAATAATGTGCTAAATCTTCGATTCGTACTTCCACAACAATTCCTGAATTGGCAAATATTCCATTTCTTCCCGATGGCGACATTCCATTTACAACCAATTCTTCTGAAGCTGTAGCTGCCGGGACAATGGTTCCACCAGGACACATACAAAAGGAATAAACCCCCCTCCCATTGACTTGTTCTGCGAAACTATAAGTTGCTGCAGGCAAATAGTTCCCTCTTTGAGAACGTTTATATTGAATACTGTCGATCAGCTCTTGTGGATGTTCAACTCGCACACCTACCGCGAAATTTTTAGCTTCAAGATGAATGCCGTTTTCTCTTAACATGGAATAAATATCCCTTGCTGAATGCCCGGTTGCTAAAATAACGGCGTTAGCTTTAATTGAAGTTCCATCGAGAAGTGTTACGCCAGTGACACTATGACCGGATAATAACAGACCGGTAACCCTACTTTCAAAATGAATTTCTCCTCCGGAATCGGCAATGGTTTGTCGAATTCGTTTGATAACTCCTGGCAATACATTCGTCCCTATATGAGGATGTGCCTCAAAAAGAATTTCATTCTGAGCTCCGTGAAAATGAAATACTTCAAGAACCCGATTGATATCACCCTTCTTCTTTGAACGGGTATACAGTTTCCCATCAGAGAATGTACCAGCGCCACCTTCACCAAAACCATAATTCGAATCAGGATTGACACCTTCGTTGCGATGAATCGCTGCAATATCCCTTTTCCTCGAACTTACATCTTTCCCCCGTTCAAGAATTACCGGTTTAAATCCCAGCTCAATTAAACGAAGAGCTGCAAATAATCCGGCCGGGCCTGACCCAATAATTAAAACCTCTTCTTTATTTGCGACATTCTTGTATTCCGGCCTAAAACCAAACTCATTTGCTGGAAGTTCATCAATAAAAACCTCTACACCCAAATTAAACTTAATACTTCTACCCCGTGCATCAACAGATTTTCTTATAATTCGTATGGCTGTAATTTCTTCTTTCTGAAGTTGAAGTGAACTTGCAATCAATTCCTTAATGAGTTTCTCATCAGAAGCTTGCCAAGGTTCTACGTTTATATTTATTTGCTTTATCAATGTGATAATATTTCTTTTAATGACGGACTAGCAAGTTTTTGCAAATTATTCGAAATGAAAACTAAGTGTAAATACATTTGAAGACAGCTTTTTAAAGGCCATTTGATAGTACTGATTTTGAGGGGATTTTGGAAGTTTGGGCGAAAGGTTGTTCCCAATGCCAAAACTATATTTTAATTCAGTTGAAAGTCGAAAAAATTGAAGATAAAGATCCCAACCCATTCCTGCTTCTAATGAAAACAAGGTCTTCCTTAATTGCACCAAATCATCGGTAGCCGATTTAGAAATGTCATATCTCAGCGCAACACCACCCAACATGTATGGTCGATGATTAACAATCCTTTTTGATTTATACTTCACCATCAAAGGAAAATCGAGATAAGTAGCCCGTACCTGGTTTTCCTTCTGAACTCCGGGTATCTTAATGTCGTGAATTGGAACGTTATAAACCATTTTACGGTTTCCAAAAGATAGTCCGGGAATGAAACGTAAATCTAAGTTTTCTGTTAATCGCAAATTTGAAACGATCCCAACAGTAAACCCTGGCACAATTGATGCAACATCCGATCGTACAACCCTGTTCACTGAATCAATTTCGGGTCTGAACAATTTTTGTACAGAATCAATATTAAACGCCGGATTATCGTTTAATGTGTTGTAATGTGTGAAACTAAAATCCATGGTATTTATACCCAACGTAAAACCAAAATGGATTCTTCTGTCATCGAAGGTTGTCAAATTTGGAATCGCAAACCTCTGGGCAAATACCCCGGAGCAACTACACAATAATGTTATAATAAAAAATATACGCTTCACTTACATGTTTCTTTTATAAACATCAATTTAAATAAATTATTGTTTTAAGTTATGATTTCTTTGTCCCGATGTAAAGTGTTGCTATTTGAAACGTCTGAGGTTTGAAAACACACTTTTCATATCCACAACGATTTAAAATCTCGATCATATTCTCTCCAAAAGGGAATTTTTTTATTGACTCGGGCAAATAGTTATACGCATTTCTATCTTTAGAAATCAATTTTCCAAAGAAAGGCAAAACGATTACAGAATAAAACCGGTAGAATTGTTTAACCGGGAAAACGGTTGGTGTAGAAAACTCTAAAATCAACAATGGTCCTCCACTTTTTAAAACTCGTAAAATCTCAATTAAACCTTTTTCAAGGTTTTCAAAATTTCGGATGCCAAATGCAATAATCGCGGCATCAAAAGAACCATCAGGAAAATTTAATTCTTCTGCATCACCAATTTGTAATGAAATGATATTCTCAAGGTTTTTATTCGCTATTTTAAGTGAACCAATATCAATCATATTGGAAGACAAATCAACACCCGTAATCGAAGGAATTCCCTTTTCTGCGGCCATGATTGCCAAATCAGCAGTTCCCGTAGCTATATCGATAACATTTTGAGGATCAAACTTTTTTAATTCACGTATTAACCGTTTGCGCCATAAAATATCGATTCCAAAAGAAAGAAAATGGTTTAAAAAATCATAATGACGGGCAATGCTGTTAAACATTGCCCGTATTTCGGACTTTTTTCCTTTTGGAGTAGTATTTAAATAATCCAATTGAATATTTTTTATAATGTTTCTGACATCTTATCTGTAAAACCATACGAACAGTCATCAATCCTAATTTCACCTTTCGTAACATGCCCTAACGCAAAGAAAGGAATATCAGATTCGAACAGGAAATCAACAAATTCATCTTCTTTATCGCTGCTTACACTAACAATAATTCGCCCCATAGCTTCTCCAAACAAGAAGGCATCTGTCCTGATTTCCGCCGCTGTTGTAATATCAAAACCTAAACCTTTCATCCAACATGCCCGTAATAATGTAAAGAAGATACCTCCTTTTGCAACTGGACTTGCACTATTAATCAGATCTTTGGAAATTAATTCCTTAACTATATTAATAATTTTAGTTTCAAACTTTAACTCGAATTCAGGAAGGGGTGATTCTGTTACTCCATGATACAATTCAAGATAATCAGACGTAGTTATATCGTCGGTCGTTTTTCCTATGAGAAAAATAGTATTACCCTTCTTTTTAAAACTCTGACTAATTTTTTTTGCTTCACCATCTTTCGATGCAGGCAAGGTGCCAATTAAACTCACAATCATTGTAGGAGATTGAAAACCTTCTTCACCAAAGAAATCGAACCTGATTTTACGATCTGAGATTTGTAAATTGTATGCTTTAGCAGCATTTTCCAATCCAATTTTTGCTCCTGAAGCAATGAATTGTTCATTTGGGTCACTGAAGTTAATATGATATAACATCGCTGAGACAGCTACGGGGGTGGCACCATAACAAACCATTTTACGTGTTGCTCTCGAAACAAGTATCTCTGCGGCTTTTTGCGGATCACTCTCAAGGTGATGATGCATCGCATGGGTGGTCATTGCGAGCAACTGGGTTCCATCTTCTAATTTAAAAATTCCTGATTCATCGGTATCGTTCCCAATATTCTTTGGATCAGGTATTGCATCGGTGAAATCATTAAAATAATTTAACGGTGTTAAGTTCGGATTCACCATCAAAGAGTAAATGACATCATTAATATTTTCGGGTTCAGGAATCTGATCAATATCGAAATCCCGGATTTCTTGCTTTTGTTCCATGGTTTTGTATTTAAATTCTTTACAAATTTAATGAAAGCTTTGATTTTACAAGAGTGAAAGAAAAATGAATTTAATAATCGATAGAAACGGTTAAGTTTATGAAAGAAAAAATCTAATCTTTATCTTAGCTAACGTTTTAAACCGTTAGAAAGATGAAGAAAATTGCTTTAATAACAGGCGCTACATCGGGTATTGGGAAAGCTACTTCACTCCTTTTAGCAGCAAATAATTGGGATGTTATCATTACTGGTCGCCGTGAAAATTTGTTACTTGAACTGGCAGAAAAGATTCGACAAAACAATACAAGTAAGGTATTTCCTCTTGTCTTTGATGTCAGAAACCGTGAAAATGTAAACGAATCAATTGATTCATTACCCGAAGAATGGAAGAGAATTGAGCTTCTGGTAAATAATGCCGGTCTTGCCTCAGGCTTCGACCCTTTAAACGAAGGCGACGTTGAAGATTGGGAAAAAATGATTGATACCAATATGAAAGGATTGCTTTATGTCTCCAGAAAAGTTGCAAATCTAATGCTCCCTTGGCAAAAGGGTCAAATAATCAACATCTCTTCAATTGCTGGCAAAGAGGTCTATCCTTCTGGCAATGTTTATTGTGCTACAAAATATGCTGTTGAAGCGTTAACCAAAGGGATGAGACTCGACTTTTTAAAATACAACATTAAAGTTGGATCAATCAGTCCTGGAATGGTCGATACCGAATTTTCACTTGTGCGTTTTCATGGCAATGAAGAAAGAGCTTCAAATGTATATAACGGTTTTACCCCTCTTTCGGCTGAAGATGTTGCAGAAGCAATACTTTTTATGGCCAATCGCCCCGAACATGTTAACATTGATGACATTATAATTATGCCAACAGCACAGGGTTCAACCCGCGATGTGAAACGCAAATAGTTTCGTTTATAAAAATCCTTGAGCCTTCAGAACCTTGATTAATTTTTCAGAAAAGAATTCGTTATCCGCTTTTTTGTATCTGACATCAGTAAAAACTTGTGCCAACGATTTCTTTCCATTGTCAATCACAAATTGGATATTTTCAGGTAATGATTCCTTCTTCTTGTAATAGGAAGAAATATCTTCAGCAGAATAATCTTTGTAAATTTCATCATGAAGAATAGCATCCAAGGGTAGTCGATCAGTCTGAGCTGGTATCTCATCGGGCCATCCAATAGTTAATGTTGCAACCGGAACCACTCCTTTCGGAAGATTTAGTATTTCAATGATCTTTTCCGCATTATAAATGGTCGTTCCAATGTAGCATATTCCCAAACCATGAACTTCAGCGGCGATCGCTACATTTTGAGAAACCAGCAACGCATCAATTGCAGCCGTTATAAACGAAAGAAAGTTGTCATACCCGGGGATTGCATCATTCAGATCACACCACTTGTTAAAACGGTTAAAATCGGCACAGAACGTAAGGACGTGCGGGGCTTGGCAAATCATCTTTTGATTGAAATGCGCAGGCGTTAACTTTTCCTTTAACTCTTTTTGAGTGGTATTAATAATGGAATATACCTGCATATTTCCGGTTGTTGAAGCTCTGCACCCTGCATTGAGAATATCTTTTAACAATTCCTCATCAACAAGCTCTTGTTTGTATTTCCTTATGGACACATGATTCTCTAAAGCACTTAACAAATTCATAAAACGATTTTTTTAAATTATTCAACAGCAATGTTTCATCAAATTAATGGCTGATGCTCATTTTGCAAAGTAAATTCATTCTGTCTTAAAAATTTATGCCACGAACAAAAAATAAAAAAGGGAGACCTATGGCCTCCCTTTTTTAATCAATCAATTCGGTATTACCTCTTAATAATCCTTTCCGTTTTGGCTATACCATCTACAGTGTGCAATGAGATGAAATATACGCCGCTACGCAATTCACTAGTCGGGATTGTATTGTTAGGATTAATAACTTCTTTTACAAGTTGTCCAGCAATGTTGGTAATCACAGCTTTTGTAACTACAACATCGTTAGAAACTGATAAAGTGATAAATTTATCGAATGGGTTCGGATAAACTTTAATAGTATTTGCGAGGTTATCAACTCCATTAGCTGATGACCAATCGTAAATATCTGTAGCAAGAACCTTATAAGCTGCAGCAGCAGGTACACCAATACCAGTTACTTCATATTTATAGTCTTGTTTGTATGCATAAGTTCCAAAGATTGCATTACTGATCGTGTAATTTGTACCGGCAACTGATGCTATTGCCCAGTCTGCAGTTGAACTTGCAGTACCAGTTGTAGCAACGCGTCCAGTAACTTTTACTTTAACGCCTTCATACATTTCTTCCAACGAAGTAGATGGACCAACAGTTAATGGGTTAACAGTAATTACCTTACTAATGAAAGTCATACTTTCAATAGTACCAACAGTAGTTAAACCGTCAACTTCAGAAACAGTACCAACTATTTCAACAGAAGTACCTTCGCTTACATCAGTTGTCGTGCTGCTTACAAAGACACCACCCCAAGCTGCATTTGCATCTTGAATGTAGAATCCGTTGCTAAGCACAGCTGTAACAACACCCTTTGTACGAACTCTCGTTCCTACTAATGGAGAAGTAGCAGCTTGACCTTGGATTTCTTTGATTGTTGAATAAGGAAGAACTGGGATTGCTTCAACAGTTACAACATTAACTGATTTGCCCATTCTGCCAGAAGCATCAAATCCGTAAGCAATGTATTTGCCAGGAACTAAACCTTCAACATCAACATTCACTGAACCAGCCGTTGTTAATACAGCAGTAACTGCTTTATCAAGAGCAATTGCAGCTATTAACGCTGTTTGGTTAGCAGCAACACCTTCTTCAGCGAGGAATACAACGCCAGCTTCGCTGCTAGTAATAGCAATCGGATCAGCGGTACCATCGTTCTTAGCAGTTACTGTTGGAACAGACACAATAGGATCTGTAAAGTCACCAGTTGTGAATATCCACAAGTTGGCATCTGTGATTCCGATAAATGAATTACCAGCTTCATCAGTAATAGCGCCTTGAGGAAT
>Ga0209373_10003443_pt1 | contig 14613 bp, 12 predicted proteins | sample Higcelweek5metaG_FD_187173 | JGI IMG/M metagenome (GOLD analysis project Ga0209373, IMG submission 187173) | Freshwater pond sediment microbial communities from the University of Edinburgh, under environmental carbon perturbations - High... | ecosystem: Environmental > Aquatic > Freshwater >...
AAATTCTTGAAACGCCCGTCTTTCGTTTTTTTGAAGAGAAGGCGCGCGGCAAACAGGACGATGTTTTGCTTGAAAGCGAAAGGCAAGGATTGATCCGCACCTATTTTGCTCTGGATCGCAAACTGCGCGCGGTTTGCCTGCGTTTAATGCGTGCGATGAAAGATTACGAACGACGATGAGGGAGAAGCAGGCTGAGAACGTTTAGTCCTTTTCATACAAATCGTTTTCGATCAAGTCGCCAAGACGCGCATAGCCCTGAGCCGAAAGATGCAGCGCATCAGACGCGTAAAGCGAGGTGTCGGGGTTGCCGTCTGCTTGGCGAAAGGCGTCGCTATAATCGACAAAATGGATCGCGGGCGGTTGATCGCAGGAGGCAAGCTTTGCATTGACGGTTTTAAATTTGACGTCGTCTCTCAGGTAATCGCCGCGCGGCAAAAGGCCAATGAGCAGAAGGTGGGCGCTTGGCGCTTGCTGGCGCAGCGCGCGCAGGTCAGCGGTGATGCCACCAGCGATTTCTTCGGCAGAGCTGTGATTGTTCGTGCCGATCAAAAGGACAATGTTGGCGGGCGCATAGCGCAGCAGGTCGCCGTTTTCAATTCGCCATAATAGGTTTTGCGTCGTGTCGCCGTTCATGCCGAGATTGAACGGCGCAAAGGCCGCAAAACGTTCGGCAAAACCGCTATATTCCCAAAGCTGGGTTAAAGAATCGCCGAAAAAAAGCGTTCGATTTTGCGCGGAAACGCCTTCTTTTTGGGCGTTATAGCGTTCTTTCCAAAAGGGGACAGCCAAGCGGTCTTGCGCTTCTTGGGCTTGCGGTGCGGCATCGATCAACGCTGCGCAGGCGGGGGGAAGCATGGGCTCCTCGGTGGCCAGAGCCGGGGCTGTGCCAAGACCAAGAAACAAAAGCGACAGGAGGAAGGTTTTATTCATGAGGGCTCGGAGAAGAAGAAAAAAATGAGGATTTTTTTTACGCTATCCTTCTTTTTCATAAAAAGCCAGAAGACGGCCTTCCGCCAGAACGTGAACCTGCCACATGCGCGTGGCCGCATGCGCGGAGCATTTTTCGCTAACGTTTCCGTTCCAACAACCTTGCCATCCCGGGGTACGCTGCGTGCGCAGGGCGATTTTTGCGAACGGCCATGTCATAAAAAGCAGCGTCATTCCGGGACGTCCGAAGGACGGGCCCGGAATCCCATTTGGTTTTTTTAAAAGAAAACAGACCAAACGGGATTTCCGCTTTCGCGGAAATGACGGTGGTTCTTAATGAGGACGTCCTTGCGAGCGACTTGTCGCGCCGAAGCCCCGTAGGGGCGTAGGGGGAAGCGAAGCAATCCAGGACTATAAGAACAACCGTTTGTTTTATTGGCCCTAGACTCCCGCCTGCGCGGGAGTGACGAAGGAGGTAATGGTATAGACGTTCTCAATAATCGCCCCGCGCAGGCGGCGCGCCCGGCGTCTGAGGGAATGTTTATTATATGGCCGAAGGCCCCATTGGGCTAATCGTGATTGTGTTTAGGGCAGACCAAACGGGATTTCCGCTTTCGCGGAAATGACTGGGGTATGGAAAAGGCTTTGCCGTTCGCAAAAAACGCCCCAAGCAGGCAGCGTCATTGCGAGCGAAGCGAAGCAATCCCGGACCGTAAGAACAATCGTTTGTTTTATTGGCCCTGGATGCCCGCCTGAGCAGGGCGGTTGTTGCGCATGTCATTGCCGTTACCTTCTTCGTCACTCCCGCGAAAGCGGGAGTCTAGGGTCACAAAAGCAATCGTTTGTTTTATTGGCCCTGGATGCCCGCCTAATGCGGGCATGACGGACGTTATGAATGGACATGCCGTTCTCAATAATCGCCCTGCGCAGGCGGCGCGCCCGGCGTCTGAGGGCGTATGTATCAAGTATCGAGGAAGCTGCGGAGCTTGCGCGAGCGTGAGGGGTGCTTGAGCTTGCGCAGGGCCTTGGCCTCAATCTGACGGATACGTTCGCGGGTGACCGAGAATTGCTGGCCAACTTCTTCCAGCGTGTGATCCGTGTTCATGCCGATACCAAAGCGCATGCGCAGCACGCGTTCTTCACGGGCGGTGAGGGTGGACAGCACGCGGGTCGTTGTTTCGCGCAGGTTACCGAGGATCGCGGCATCCAAAGGCTGGATGGCGTTTTTGTCTTCGATGAAATCGCCAAGATGCGAATCTTCCTCGTCGCCAATCGGCGTTTCGAGCGAGATCGGTTCCTTCGCGATTTTGAGCACTTTGCGTACTTTTTCGAGCGGCATATGCAGCTTTTCGGCCAATTCTTCCGGCGTCGGCTCGCGGCCGATTTCGTGAAGCATTTGGCGGCTGGTGCGCACAAGTTTGTTGATCGTTTCGATCATATGCACCGGAATGCGGATTGTGCGGGCTTGATCCGCGATGGAACGCGTGATCGCCTGACGGATCCACCATGTGGCATAGGTCGAGAATTTATAGCCACGGCGATATTCGAACTTTTCGACCGCTTTCATCAGGCCGATATTGCCTTCTTGAATGAGATCGAGGAATTGCAAACCACGGTTCGTGTACTTTTTCGCGATAGAAATCACGAGACGCAAGTTCGCCTCGACCATTTCCTTTTTCGCGCGGTTGGATTCGCGTTCGCCTTTTTGCACCGTCATGACGATGCGTTTGAAATCGTCAAGCGGGAGGCCAGCTTCGTCGCAGATGGACGAGATTTCAGCGCGCAGACGATCGGTTTCGCCTTCGTGGCGTTCGATGAACTTCGTCCAGGCCTTGGCATTGGCGGGGACAAGCTTGATTTCCGGCGCGTTCGCGGGTTTGCCCTTGGCGGCGTCTTTCAGTTCTTTGGCTGTCTTGCCTTCGCCTTTTTTGGCGGCGGGCTTCGGACTAAAGACGTCTTCCAGCCAATTGCGATCGAGCTCGTGGCCAGCATAGCGGGCCAAGAAATCTTCGCGTTTGACACCGCTGTCGGTGGCCAGGCGCAAGAGGCGGCCTTCGATGCCGAGCAGGCGGCGGTTGAGCGTATAAAGCTGTTGGACAAGCTGTTCGATGCGGTGATTGTTCAGGCGGATCGTGCGCACCTGATCGACGATATCATTCTTCGTCTGCTCGAATTTCTTGTCCGAAGCGGCCGAGATTTCCTCGCCCTTTTGGACGGCGGCATGGCGCTGGGCCTGCAAGCGGAAAAGCTTGGCATAGGTCGCGGCGATCTTGTCGAAAGTCTCCATGATCTGCGGACGGAGCTTTTCTTCAAGCATCGAAAGCGAAAGATTTTCCTCTTCGTCACCGTCGCCTTCGAACTCGCCTTCGGCTTCGTTTGCTTCCGCTTCGGGTTCCACGGGTTCGGCAGCTTCGACTTCGCTGCCTTCTTCGATCATGTCGCCTTCGCTGCCCGGCCCGCCGCCATAGGTGGCTTCAAGGTCGATGATGTCGCGCAGGAGCAACTTGCCTTCGTTTAAAGCGTCGTGCCAGCCGAGGAGGGCTTGAATGGTGAGCGGCGATTCACAAATGCCGCCGATCATCATTTCGCGGCCCGCTTCGATGCGCTTGGCGATGGCAATTTCGCCCTCGCGGCTCAAAAGCTCAACGGTGCCCATTTCGCGCAAATACAGGCGAACAGGGTCGTCCGTACGGCCGACTTCGGTTTCGTCAACGTTGCCCTTGGTTTCTTCTTCGGAACCTTCGGCGGTTTCGCCTTCGGCCTTGGCCGGGGCTTCTTCGTCTTCGCCGTCGATGACGTTGATGCCCATCTCGGAAAGGGCCGCCATCGTATCTTCGATCATATCCGAATTGATCTTGTCTTGCGGCAGGACGGCGTTGAGTTCGTCGATGGTGACGTACCCGCGCTCCTTGCCGCGCTTGATCATTTTCTTGACCGCTTCGGACGTAGAGTCGAGCATGGGGTCTTCGGCTTTGTGCGCTTCTTGTTCTTCGGCCTCGGCGTTTTTGCTCATCGGGGCTTTGGTCGCGACTTTGCTGGGCGCAGGCGCGGGAACGGGCGCAGCGGCCTTGGGTTCTTTTTCTTCAACCGGTTTGGCAGGCTTGGCCGCTTTCGCGGGCGCCGCTTTCTTGGGTTCTGGTTTTGCAACTTTGGCTGGCGCAGTTTTAACAGGCGCCGCTTTGACTGGCGCGGCTTTTGCGGGCGCGCTTTTCGCAACCGGCTTGGGAGCGGGTGCTTTTTCTTTTTTGGCGGGCGCTTTGGGCGCGGGCTTAGCCGCAGCCTTTGGCGTGGGCGTTTTCTTTGGCGCGGGTTTGGCCGCAGCCTTCACCGGGACGGCCTTTTTCGGCACCGGTTTTTTGGGCGCAACTTTCGCTTTAGCTTCGGGCTTTTTAGGCGCGGGCTTTTTAGCAGTCGCCTTAGCGGCAGCGGAAGTTTTTGAAGTTGTTTTTGAAATTACTTTTTTGGCCATGGTCTAACTCTCGAGACGTTTCCCGGTTCAAGATAAAGGCGCGGTTAGGTCTTCGACCCCCGCGTCGGATTCCTGCATTGCCGATTCGTGCGCTAAAGCTTCGGCTTGATCGCGCAACGCCATCATGCGGGCAAGGGCGGCGTCTGATTTCTCTTGACGCCAAAGACGGCTTGCCTCATGAAGTTCGGTTTGAAGCTGTTCTTGTAAATATTTGTTCCAGATGGACTTCCACCCCTGCCGTGCCTGCTCAAGTGGGCGATCTGGACGCGCAAAGCCGGCATGAACATAAGTGGCCTCGGATAGTACATCCGCCAGGCCCGGTGCGCCGCTCTTGCTTCCATTCCCTTGGGACAAATGGCGATAAATAGCCCCCACGTCAAGGGTTTCATTCGTATCGCCTTCGAAAAGAACGACAACCTGTTGCCGCAGCGCCTCTAAAGAGGCGTCGGAAAAGCCGATTCGGCTCAGTTCCTCGCCAAATTCGTTATAAAGCTCAGGATGGTTAACCATAAGAGCCAAAAGGATTTTTTCTCGTAAAAGGAGGGGGCTGCGCGGCTGCGGACGTGGCAAAGAGTCGCTTTCGGAAAAAGAACGCTGGCCCGGCCGGTCTTTCCAATTTTTTTTCACACCGGTAAAGCGGTTGTTTCGGGGCGTAACGGTTGCCTGCTCGGCCGAGGGCCAATGAAAGAGGTCGGCTAAGCGCTTTTCGATATCGTCCTGATACAATTTGCGCAGGCCTTCGTCTTTGATCTGTAGAATTTTCTGCCGGATGGCGCGGCTGGCGGTCGCGCGATCTTCGGGCGTTTGCAAACGGCGGTTCGCCATCGTCAAATCCCACAGCATGTCGGCCATCGGTTTTGCACGGTCAAGGATGGCCTGCATCGCGGCGGGGCCTTGGGCCTTGATGAGGCTGTCCGGATCGTCAGGCTCCGGAATATACGCAACGCGTACGGTCTGCGCCGGGGTTAAAAGCGGCAACGCGCGTGCGACGCCACGCGCGGCAGCCCTATAGCCTGCGCCATCGCCGTCAAAGCAGAGGATGGGGCTGTAATCCTGCGCGGGGTCGCGGGCATCCAGCGGGGGCAGAAGCTTCCAGATCAAAGCCAGCTGATCTTCGGTCATCGCCGTGCCCAACGGAGCCAGCGCGCCGATGAACCCGGCTTCGACCAAGGCGATCACGTCCATGTACCCTTCGACGACAATCAAAGGTTGTCCCTGCGCAATCGCCGCGCGCGCGCGGGACAGGCCATAAAGAAGCTTGCCTTTGTGGAAAAGTGGATGATCGGGCGAGTTGAGATATTTCGGTTCGCCTTCGCCCATTACGCGGCCGCCGAAGGCAACGGTCTGACCGCGCCGGTCGCCTACTGGAAACATTAAGCGATGGCGGAAAAAGCTGTAATGATCGGGGCGGTCTTCGGCTTTTTTGATCAGGCCGACTTCCAACATTTCGGGAAGCGTAAAGCCTTCGTTTTGCAACGTGCGGATGATGGCCTGTGCGTCGGTGGGGGCATAGCCCAACCGGAAATGCGAGACGGCGTCTTCGCCAAGGCCGCGCTGTTTCAAATAAGTCCGCGCTTCGCGGCCGCCAGGCGCACGGAGCTGCTCTTCAAAGAAAACCGTCGCTCGTTCCAAAAGCGTGATCAGCTTTTTGGCTTTGTCGAATTTTTCGCGTTCGATGGGCGTATCTTTGGGGACGGGGATACCTGCCTGCGCGGCCAGTTGTTCGATGGCTTCGGGGAAGCTCAGATGATCATAGCGCATCGTAAAGCCGATGATGTCGCCGTGCGCGCCGCAGCCAAAGCAATGATAAAACTGCTTGTCGTCATTCACATAAAAGCTGGGAGTCTTTTCTTTGTGAAAGGGGCAGCAGCCTTTGTACTCGCGCCCCGAGCGGACGATCTTTGTCCGTTTGCCGATAACCTCAGAGAGAGGAAGTCGCAAACGCAGCTCATCCAAAAAGGCGGGAGGGAAGGCCATTAACCATAAGTCTCCAAAAAACAAAGACGACTCGATCTTCTAGCGCGTTTGTGGCAAGGTTCAAAATGTTTCAGGTTATTATTTTAAAGGAGGGGTTCTTCTATGAAGATTGATCGTGAATCTTATAAAGACTTTATCCAGAAGATGGATGTTAAAGATCTGGCTCCTGAGTCTGTTTTAAGCATTGCCGTCGCCGTTTTAGGACGAACCATCCATGAAATGAACCAGAATGGTTCTTTGCTTGTTGTTGATCCTTTGAGCCAATATTCCTCTTATGCCTCGGCGCGATATATTGGCCTTAACTCGTTTCTGGCCGTTTTCTATGCCAAAGGGCCGCGCGTTTCAGTTTCTCATCCAGCGCTTGAGATTAAAGTGGTTCCTCATGAGCAAAAGGCGATGGAGCCCATAGGGGGACCGGCCGATTTGGTCATCGATGGCAAAGTTTTCCTTACGCTGAAGAAAAACGGCATGACTTTGGGCGATGAGGCTGTTGAGGCCCTTGTTGCTAAAGTCAACGAAGCGTTGGCTAAGGCTGAGCCTGCGCCGCCAGCCAAAGGGATTTGTTTCCAAGGCGCAGCATTGGCTCAGAACGAACGATAAAACATAAGGAATAAACCCTTGGTTATTTTTCAAGGCATCGACGCAAATAAGCTCATTGCGAGCAGCAGATCTTTCGTTGGCAACAAAGATTTTCATACGAAAGATTACATCGGGCATGTGTTTAATAATTTGTCGCATCTGATCGCTGAACGGACAGAATGGCCGTCTTTGACGGCAGAAGTTCATGACGGCGAAGATGGAACGCTTATGTTTTGGGCTTTTGAGAAAAAGGCGAGCCGTGAGGTTTCGTTGAGCTTCGTGCCGCGCGCCACCGGTAAAGCGGTCGTTCAGGTGAAAGCCCGTGAACATGAGCCGCGCGTTTTCTCGCAGTTTCCCGAAAGAAATGGTTATTTTTCGGATAAGCAGCTTCGTCAGGTTGTCGCGATGATTAACGACATGGCCGGAAAAAGTTGCGCGTTATAAACACCCCGTAAAACAAAAAAGGCGGCTGTTGACGCCGCCTTTTTTATGAAGCCAAAGAGCGTTAGCCGCCCAAAAGGCCCTTGATAATCGCACCGGCCGCGGCAAAGTCCATCTGGCCTGTGTAATCTTTCTTAAGCGCACCCATAACTTTGCCCATGTCCTTGATGCTGGCGGCGCCTGTGGCGGCAATCGCCTTGACAGCGGCGTCCTTGATGGCGGCTTCGTCCATTTGCTTGGGCAAAAAGCGTTCAATCACAACGATTTCGGCCTGTTCTTTGTCGACCAAATCCTGACGATTGCCTTTTTTGTAAAGCTCAATCGATTCGCGGCGCTGTTTCACCATGCCTTGGAGCAGGGACAGTATGTGCGTTTCATCGATTCCGTCCATATTCCCCGTCGAGCGGGCGGCAATATCGGCATCCTTAAGCTTTGCCATAACCATACGGACGGCGTCTAAGGTCGCCTGATCGTGGGCGCGCATGGCGTCTTTCATCGCGTTTGTGATGTTTTCTCTGATCATGATCCTGTGAATCCTTTTTTGTCATTTCACTCTTGCCAAGGAGGGACGGGTTAGGCATAGTCTGGGCCGTTTGAGCCGAAAACCCCGAATAAACCGGAAAAGCCATGACAACGAAGCCCTCTTTGCAAGAACGGGATAGCACAGACTTGCGTGATTCCCAAACTCTTCTCCCCACAGCGCTCCTCGTTCTATCGGATGGGAGCGTTTTTTATGGTTCTGGTTTTGGTGCCGCAGGCCATGCGGTGGGCGAGGTTTGTTTTAACACCTCGATGACGGGCTATCAGGAAATCCTGACCGATCCCAGCTATGCCGGGCAGATCATCACCTTTACGTTTCCCCATATCGGCAATGTCGGCACAAACGGCGAAGATATCGAATCCGCGAAACCCGCCGCGCGCGGCATGATTGTGCGCGATCTCCCGACGCAAGCTTCGAATTGGCGCTCGACCCAAACCTTGGACGCGTGGCTGAAGCAAAATAATTTGATTGGTCTTGCTGGGCTTGATACGCGGGCGCTGACGGCGCGTATTCGCGACGGTGGCGCGCCAACGGGCGTGATTTGCCATGCGCCGGATGGCGTTTTCGATTTGGAGGCCTTGAAGAAAGAAGCCGCCGCTTGGCCGGGCCTTGACGGGATGGATCTAGCGATCACCGTGACATGCAAAGAAAAATATGAATGGCAAGGTAACGTGTGGGGTGGGGAAGCCGTTTCAACGCGCCATCACGTCGTGGCGATTGATTATGGCGCGAAGCAAAACATCTTGCGTTGTCTTGTCGGCGCAGGCTGCCGCGTGACGGTCGTTCCGGCAAAGACCAGCGCCGAAGAGATTTTTGCGCTGAACCCCGATGGCGTATTTCTTTCGAACGGGCCGGGCGATCCGGCTGCGACGGGCGTTTATGCCGTGCCTGTCATTCAGAAAATTTTAGAAAGAGGCTTGCCGCTTTTCGGCATTTGCCTTGGCCATCAAATGCTCGCTTTGGCGCTAGGCGCTAAGACAACGAAAATGCCGCGCGGCCACAGAGGCGCAAACCATCCGGTGAAGGATTTGCAAACAGGCAAGGTTGAGATCACGAGCCAGAACCACGGCTTTATGGTGATCCCGGACACATTGCCCGCGAATGCGGAAATCACGCATGTGAGCCTTTTTGACGGTTCAAATGAAGGCCTGCGGCTCAAAGACAAACCAGCTTTTTCTGTCCAATACCATCCTGAGGCCTCGCCAGGCCCGCACGATTCTCATTACTTGTTCGCGCGCTTTGTGGAGATGATGAAGAAAGGGGTCGGGGTTCAGGATTCAGGGGTCAGGACATCAAAATGAAAGTCTTGAGCCATAAAGATCTTGAAGTCTGGCAACGCTCAATGAACTTGGTTGCCGATGTCTATCTTCTAACGAAGACATTCCCAAAAGAAGAACTCTATGGGCTTGTGAGCCAAATGCGCCGGGCCGCCGTTTCTATCCCTTCAAATATCGCGGAGGGAAGAGCCAAAAGAAGTACGCGTGATTATATCAGGTTTGTCAATATTGCCTATGGATCAGCAGCAGAATTGGAAACGCAAATGCTCATAGCAAAAAGATTGGAATTCGCTGTTTCTGAACGAAGCGATGCGATTTTGTCAGAACTTTCTGAAATTGGAAAAATGTTGAACGGCTTGCTTCTGAGTTTGGAGAAGAAAATTTCTTCCCTGACCCCTGAATCCTGACCTCTGAACCCTGGTGATCCTATGCCTAAACGTACTGACATAAAATCCATCTGCATTATCGGCGCTGGCCCTATCGTGATTGGCCAAGCGTGTGAGTTCGATTATTCCGGCGTGCAAGCGTGCAAAGCTTTGCGCAGCGAGGATTACCGGATCATTTTGATCAATTCGAATCCGGCGACCATTATGACCGACCCTGAGGTTGCGGACGCGACTTATATCGAGCCGATCACGCCGGAGATCGTGGCGAAGATTTTGGCAAAGGAAAAGCCTGATGCGCTTTTGCCGACGATGGGCGGGCAAACGGCCTTGAACGTTGCGATGGAGCTGGCCAAAAATGGCACGCTCGACAAGCTTGGCATTGAGCTGATTGGCGCGAAGCGCGAGGCCATTGAAAAAGCCGAAGACCGCCAGCTTTTCCGCGATGCGATGGATAAAATCGGCCTCGTCAGTCCGCGCTCGCACGTCGTTTATTCGCTGCAAGAAGCACAAGAAGCTTTGGCAGATATTGGTCTGCCCGCGATTATTCGTCCCAGCTTTACGCTCGCCGGAACGGGCGGCGGCGTCGCGTATAACAAGAGCGCGTTTATCGAAATTGTCTCCAGCGGTTTGGCGGCCAGCCCCGTGCACGAAGTCCTGATCGAGGAATCCGTCCTCGGCTGGAAAGAATATGAGATGGAGGTCGTGCGCGATACCAAGGATAATTGCATCATCGTGTGCTCGATCGAAAATGTCGATCCGATGGGCATTCACACGGGCGACAGCATCACGGTCGCGCCCGCTCTAACGCTGACGGATAAAGAATATCAGATCATGCGCAATGCCTCGCTGGCAGTTCTGCGCGAGATTGGCGTTGATACGGGCGGCTCAAACGTACAGTTCGCCGTCAATCCCGAAGATGGCCGCATGGTCGTGATTGAGATGAATCCGCGCGTGAGCCGTTCCTCGGCTTTGGCGAGCAAGGCAACGGGTTTCCCGATTGCCAAGATCGCGGCGAAATTGGCCGTCGGTTATACGCTGGATGAGCTAATGAACGACATCACGGGGGTGACCCCGGCCTCGTTTGAGCCGACGATCGATTATGTTGTCACGAAAATTCCGCGTTTTACGTTTGAAAAGTTCCCCGGCGCCGATCCGTATTTGACGACGGCCATGAAATCTGTGGGCGAGGTGATGGCCATTGGTCGCACGTTCCAAGAATCCCTGCAAAAGGCTTTGCGTGGGCTTGAAACGGGACTTGATGGTTTGAACGAAGTGCTGGTCGATAAGCCATCGGATATTCGTTCCTATCATGCCGCGTTGGCCAAGCCGACGCCTGATCGCATTCTGGTCGTGGCGCAGTCGCTTCGCGCGGGCGTTAGCGTCGAGGACATTTGCACGATTGCGAAATACGATCCTTGGTTCGTGCGTCAGATCAAAGAAATCGTCGCGGCGGAACAAAAGATCAAGGCCGACGGTCTGCCTCAAACGAAAGAAGCTTGGCTGAAGATCAAGAGCATGGGCTTTGCCGATGCGCGTTTGGCTGAGCTGGCTGGCGTGAAGGCGTGCGACGTTGCCAACGCCCGCCGCGCGCTTGATGTGAAGCCTGTTTTCAAATGCATTGATACCTGCGCGGCAGAGTTCGCTTCGAAAACGCCGTATCTTTATTCGTGCTATGAGCCCGCGTGCGCCTTTGCGGCCCCCGCGTGCGAAGCCAACCCCAGCGAGCGCAAGAAAGTTATTATTCTCGGCGGTGGGCCAAACCGCATCGGGCAGGGGATTGAGTTTGATTATTGTTGCGTTCATGCGGTTAAGGCGCTTCGCGCCGCCGGACTTGAAGCGATCATGGTCAATTGCAACCCGGAAACGGTTTCGACGGATTATGATACGTCCGACCGTTTGTATTTCGAGCCTCTGACGGGCGAAGATGTGGTTGAGGTCGTGCGCGTTGAGCAAAGCAAGGGCACGCTTTTGGGCGTGATGGTGCAATTCGGCGGGCAGACGCCGCTGAAGCTCGCCAAATCGCTGCAAGACGCGGGCATCCCCATTTTGGGCACGACGCCGGACGCTATTGATCTGGCCGAAGATCGCGAACGGTTCCAAGTTTTGCTGCAACAATTGGGATTGAAACAACCGCCAAACGGTTTGGCGCACAGCGCGATTGAAGCCGAAAGCATCGCGGAAAAAGTTGGCTATCCGATTGTGATCCGTCCGTCCTATGTTTTGGGCGGCCGCGCGATGGAAATTGTCTATGGCGTGGAATCCCTGCGCCGCTATATCGAGCAAGCCGTGCGCGTTTCGGGTAACAACCCCGTCTTGATCGACCATTATCTGCAAAACGCCATTGAGATGGACGTGGATGTTGTGGCCGACGCCAACGATGTGTTCGTTGCGGGCGTTATGGAGCATATCGAACAAGCGGGCGTCCATTCGGGCGACAGCTCGTGCGCCTTGCCGCCTTATTCGCTGCCCGACGAAATCGTCAAAGAAGTCGGACGGCAGGCCAAAGCCTTGGCCCGCGCCATCGGCGTTGTCGGCCTGATGAACGTGCAATTCGCAGTAAAGGATGGCACGATTTATATCCTTGAGGTTAATCCGCGTGCCAGCCGCACGGTGCCGTTTGTGGCCAAGGCCATCGGTACGCCGATTGCCAAATGGGCCGCCCGCGTGATGGCGGGCGAAAAGCTGGCCGATCTTTTGGCGAAAGAAAAACCGCTTGAAGTCACAAAAGAACGCTTTGCCGTGAAAACGCCGGTCTTCCCGTTCGCGCGTTTCCCGGGGGTGGATATCGTGCTGGGCCCGGAAATGAAATCAACGGGCGAGGTGATGGGGCTTGATCGCGACTTTGCGCTCGCCTTTGCCAAGGCGCAGCTCGGCGCCGGGCTCAAGCTGCCAGCGCAGGGCATATGCTTTATCTCCGTCAAGGACGAGGATAAGGCGGGCGCTATTCCCCTCGCACGGCGTCTTGTCGAAATGGGCTTTAGCATCATCGCGACGGGCGGGACGGCTCAAACCCTTATTGAAGCAGGGGTACGCGTCCGGCGAGTTAATAAGGTGTACGAAGGCCAGCCCCATATCGTGGATTCCATGCTGAACGGCGAGGTGCAGCTGGTCATCAATACGACTGCCGAAAGCGCGCAAATGCTGGCGGACAGCTATAGCATCCGCCGGACGGCCCTGATGGAGCGAATCCCCCATTATACGACGATGCCGGGGGCGAGGGCGGCCATAGAGGCCATTTCAGCCCTCCGGTCGGGAACGCTTGAAGTCGAATCGCTTCAGTCGTATCTTAGGGGGGCAAATCGTTAACGGATTGAGCGCGGTCTCCTCTTCGTGCGAACCAGCGCGGAAGGGGAAGCGGACGATTTGCCTTTTGTTTTCCCATAAGCAGGCGAGGACGGATTATGACCGATAAAGTACCGATGACCACGGGCGGCTATAAGCGCATGGAAGAAGAGCTGAAACAGCTGCGTTCGGTCGAAAGGCCCGCTATTATCAAAGCTATAGCTGAGGCGCGCGAACATGGCGATTTATCAGAAAACGCCGAATATCACGCCGCGCGCGAAAAACAGAGCTTTACCGAAGGCCGTATCCTCGACCTTGAAGATAAAGTCGGTCGCAGCGAAGTCATCGACGTTTCAAAGCTTTCGGGCGATACCGTTATGTTTGGCGCGACCGTGACCGTGGTGGACGAAGAGACGGACGAAGAATCGACCTATCAGATCGTCGGCGAGGAAGAAGCCGACATCAAGCGTGGCTTGGTTTCTGTTACTGCGCCGATCGCCCGGGCCTTAATTGGCAAGAAAAAGGGCAACAGCGTTGAGGTTCATACGCCCAAGGGGCTCAAGACCTACGAGATCTTGAAGATCGCCTTTATCTAAAAAAGGCCTGAGGCAGGCGGCTGCGGCGCAAGCGTTTGAGCTTCCTTTCAAAAAGGAACGCGAGAACGCTTTCCCTGCCGCGCGCTTTCAGCTAAACCTTCTCGCGCCGAATCCCTTTTCTCGATCCTTGAGCTGCCTGCCATGGAACACGTTAATACCCTCATCCAGCAAAACGGCGATCTTTTCTACCTGATTACGTTCATCTGGACGGCCTTAGAGGGGGAAACGTTTGTGATCTTTGCCGGGCTCGCCGCGCAAAGGGGGCTCCTTGATTTCCGTTTTCTTTTGATCGCTGCGGCTTTGGGAAGCCTGTTCGGCGATCAAGTCTTCTTTTTTATTGGCCGCTTTTTTGGGCGGCGGGTCGTGCGGCGCTATCCAAGCCTTCAACCGAAGCTTGAGAAGATATTTGGTATTCTTGAGAAATATTCGACATCCTTTATCTTGTCCTATCGCTTTATGTATGGCGTGCGCAATGTGAGCGCGCTTGCCATCGGTATGAGCAGTCTGTGTTGGCGGCGGTTTTTCCTGTTGAACAGTTTGGCTTCAACGCTATGGGCGCTTGTCTTCTGCGGCGGTGGATACCTTTTTGGCGACATCATGGAGCGGCTTGGCCTTGGCGATGAGAAATCCGTCAATTTCGAAGTGCGCAATTTCATGATCGCGGTGCTGGGGCTTTTCGTTCTGGTGATCGCCTTAAGGTATATTCACGCCAAAACCCGGAATAAAAACGGGGGAATCGACTTTAAGGGCCCCAAAGCCTGAAAAAGAGGGATCTTTTCTTTAATCCATTGTTTTTTCTCGTTAAAAAAGAGGCCCTTTCTGGGCGTCTAAGAAAATATGCTTAGAAGCACAAGTAAAAAATATGTGTGCAATGCGTTAAACTTCTGGACAGCCGCAAATCCACGTCATAGAGAAAGAGCCTCCTGAGCGAGGGCGATTCCCTTGGCGCTTGCGGGCTCTGGCTCGCGATGCGCAAGGCCAGAAGGGTCCTTGGCTCGTTTGTACCAATCGAACAGAAGGCTTTGTAGATCATGAGCGATATCGAAGAACGCGTGAAAAAGATTGTCGTCGAACATTTGGGTGTCGATGCCGCGAAAGTCACGGAAAACGCCAGCTTCATCGATGATCTGGGCGCTGA
>Ga0209373_10003444_pt1 | contig 14611 bp, 12 predicted proteins | sample Higcelweek5metaG_FD_187173 | JGI IMG/M metagenome (GOLD analysis project Ga0209373, IMG submission 187173) | Freshwater pond sediment microbial communities from the University of Edinburgh, under environmental carbon perturbations - High... | ecosystem: Environmental > Aquatic > Freshwater >...
GATAGAGCCGAGAGAAGGTTTATATTTGATAAAAAATGTTCAGTAATGTAAGCCAATGACATAAACGAATAAATTATTAATGCTTCAATATTCAAATTGACAAACATTATTTTTGTAGGGGCGATTCATGAATCGCCCGTCAACGTTGATTATAACAATCTATCTGCTAACTTTTAATTATAAATATAAAATATTCCCAAAAAACTTATAATCTTGATTATCAAATATTTTGAGCGATTCGTGAATCGCCCCCACATTTAAACTTTTATTATTATCTAAAAACCAAAACTTAAATCAGAATAAATTGAAATACCAGGTTTTCCAGGTAAAGTATTAATGTTTTTTCTTACAAATTCTGGGTAATATATTTTATTGTTTAATAAATTTACTCCATAAACGCTTAGAAGTATATCTTCATTTAATCCCAAATTAAGAAGTTTGTTTATATTTACACTAACTTTTGCTGTCAAATTATTAAATGGAGTAACTTCTGGATTTAAATTTTTTACATTTGGATTTACATTAGCGACATTCCCAACCATTCCCATATATGTATTAAAAATTCCAACTGAAAAGCCTAAATCAGAAGCATAACTAACGCCAAGCTTACCCATCACATTAGGAATTAATGTTGCATTTTTAATTTCATTATTTAATATATTATTCTGAAAAGTAAATGAACCAATAAGAAATAAATTTCTTATTGGAACTATTTTACCTTCAAATTCAACTCCTTGACCTGAAAGCTCTCCTTTATTTGTATAAGTAACTTGAAAATCTTTTTGTGCAATATCTGTTGGTGTTGTTCTTGTAATTAGCTGTTTTTGAATATTATAAAAATAAGTACTGGAAAGCTGATAAAATTCAGTATTGTAGAATAACTGAGCATCAAAAGATGTTATTTTTTCTGGTAATAAATTTTTGTTTCCAGTCAAAACAGGAGGATCTGACATACTTGTTTCGGCTTCATATGGAGCTCTGAATGCTTGATCATATAAAACTTTTGCACCAAATTCTGGTGTAACATTAGCTATTATTGCTAATCTTGGAACAAAATCAATATTTAGATTTGTTGCTTTATTAACTTGTCCGCCACCAACCAACTTAAGAAATGGGAATGGTCTATAATTAATTTGAGAGTAACCACTTAACCATGTATCAAAATAATTAGGAACTCCTCTGTTTTGGTCATCACCTGGCTGTGTATTACCTGTAAGAAAATATGATGTTCCTCCAACAAGTAAGTCAAGATTTTCATTAAATACATAATCACCTGTAAGCTCAAGCAATAAATCATTTGTAAGTCCAAATGAATCACCTGTAGGAACAGCATATCTTAAACCTGTATTATTATAAGTAAGGCTTAAACTAGTATTTAGTTTTTCAAAAAAATTATCTGTATAAGTTGCATCCATAAATACTCTTGATGCTTGTGTATTACGATTTCTTAATTGTCTATCTTCTCCTGGTGAAGGATATGAAATAAGAGGAAGTACTCCTAAACTTGATTATTCTGCTCATCTTTTGCCTTAAAATCCCAACCATCATTTTTTAAAAATTTTAGACTTGTAATAAAATTCATATCTTCATCAGAATATGAGGCTGTTCCTGATAGTTTATTTGTATTAAATGAACCATATCCTACATTAATGTTTGCACCATTTTTTTGTGGTTTTTTGGTAATGATATTAATAACTCCAGAATAAGCATTAGAACCATATAAGACAGAGCCGGGACCACGAATAACTTCAATTTTTTCGATAGTTTCAAGAGGAAATCCCAAAAGTAATGATGAATCAAGACCACCAAAAAATGTTTCTCTTGTTGGTCTTCCATTTATAAGAATTAAAGTATGTACATTATATTGTACGGATAAATCCCCTCTTATTGAAATTAAACTTTGTGGATTGAGATAAGAACCCAACATAAATATACTTGGAACTCTTTCAAGAACTTCAATTAAATTATTCGCACCAAATTGTTCTATTTCTTTTGAGGTAACAACTGTTACAATTCCGGGAGTTTCAGAAAGGCTTTCACTTTTTTTTGAAGTAGTTACAACTTCTGTCTCAAGTAATTCTTCCAATGACAATTTTGCCAAATCTTCGTAAGATTCTTCTGCAAATGCTGAGCCAATAGGATAGAATAAAAATAATGATAATGCTAAGGTGATACTTTTTTTACTCATTAATTTTGAAATTACCATGAGACATCCTCCTGAAATAAAAATAAATAATTTTTGCTAGAGATTCAATTATTAGTATAAGTAATAAAACATAGTAATTAGAATATGTGTAAATTGCTTATTAATAAATGAGGTTTATTGCCGATTGCAAAAAATCAACAATAAGGTGTTAAATAATTATGTTGAGTTTCTATTTTTTTTATGTTTTTATAATTATCAAAAGTATTTTAAATTTATCTTTTGTAAAAAGGGTATAAGGCTCATTTTTTGCATTATAGTCATTTGACCTGCTTCATATTTTTATTATAAATAAAAATTTATTAAATCATCTTATATATATAATTTTACTCTAAATTCATAGATTTTTATTTATAAAATAATTATCTTAAAATAATATTTTAAAAATTTTAGTTTTAGAATTTATAAATATTAAAACTATAATTATATCTTCTTTACAGGATTTTTTTCTAAAAGTAAGTTTTATAACTTTTATTAGATTTTTTTATATATTTTCTAACTAAAAAATGCTATAGGTAAAATTATAAAAAACAGAATAGTATGAAAATTTTTAATTTTTAAAAATCTAAAACTCTATAGCTTATACTTACTGTATCATTTGAATTTGCTATATGAATTTTTGAAAAATTTTCAAGTGATTTTTGAGAAAAAAGAAGCTCTTCATTAATTTTTTTATTTTTTTCTTCTGCTACATAATAAGCATCTCTTATGTTTAAAAGATATGCTAGAGCAATTGAACCATAGGATAAAACAGTCGTAGCACTTTTTACGCTTTCTTGACGATTTGCATATCTTGGCACCATAAAAGCTAAAGCTACAACTAATAATGTTGTTCCACCAGCCATAATCCATGCACCACGTTGAACATCTCCTGCATAGATTTGACCCAATCCAAAATATACAGAAGAAAGCATAAGAGCTTTACTAGGGTCAACTAATTCATCACTTAGAACTTGTCTTTCTTTTTGCATAAAAGGAGATAGGTTATATTCATATTCCAAAGCATCTGGATTTGAAAAATCAGGTGTTTTATTATTGGCAAATGCTTTACCATTAAAACAAAGTGAACATACAAATATAAGTGAAAATATTACAGATAATATTTTTTTGCCCATTTTTGAAATTTGTCTCTAATAAAAATAATAATATTATAATATCATAATTCTAAAAAGGATAAGATAGTTGATTGATTAAATTTTGATATACAGAATCAGATACAACATTAACATTAATTCTACCTACAGTATAAATCAAAGCCAAATAAAAAATAAATATACTAATAATTTTAAATTGTGGTGTGTTTAAAACTTTGTCATAGGCAACTATAAAAACAAAATGTGTTATGGGTATATAATATCTGCTAATATCTTCATGGAAAACAAATAAATTAAAAGCATAAAAAACTAAAGAATAGACAAATAAAGTTGGATAACGCCATAGAAATAATAAACCAACTCCATAAACAGAATAAAAAATAAAATAAAGCTCTGAAGCATGAGCAGAAAAGTCGTATGAATAAGCACGATAAATGCTAAAAAAGTGTAAATCTATTAATTTTTTATTCCAGTGAAAATATGCAAGAAAATCACCAAATTGATATTGATAAAAAAGAAATGTTAGAAATAATGGGATACCAATTATTGCCAATAAAGGTATTTTTTTATATCTTCTTGTTCTCAGAAATTCAATAAAGTAAACAGCTATAAGTAATATACCTACAATCCTAGTAATACTAGCCAAAGAAGCTAGTATCATAGCAAAAACAATTTTATTTTTTCTATAAGCAAGTAATGATGCAAAAACAAAAAATAAAAACATTGGTTCAGTTGAGCCAACATTATGATATATAAGCCATCTAATAGGTAAAATAGTTGAAATTAGAGCAGAAAAGAAAGGATTTTCTACACATTGATATTCTATCAAAAGAAAATAAAAAGTAATTGTGGCAAGAATAGTAAAAAGTAATGTAACAAAAATCATTGATACAGGATATGTCATAAATGAGAATAATCTTATGAATAAAGGATACATTGGTAAATGACAAGCAAAATAGGCTTGTGTAGTTCCATAAGATGTAAATGGATGATTTAATGGTATATGATATAAAGTTTTTGCAACTTCTATATAATTTGGTCCATCCCAATATTTTACAAGAAGGGTTTTATCACCCAACTTAAAAAATATAAGAAGAAACGTAAATAATATAAAAGATATTATTAATAAAATGTGCCCTTTTCTTGTATTAAGAAAATCAAATAATTTATCAGACCTACTCATAATTTTTACTAATCTATTTTTCCTACCATATTTTCTGGTCTAACAGCTTTATCATATTCTTCAGCAGTTAGTAAGCCTAATTCTATTGCAGATTCTTTTAATGTTATATTATCTTTATGTGCTTTTTTTGCAATTTTGGCAGCATTGTCATATCCAATAACAGGATTAAGTGCTGTTACAAGCATCAAAGAATTTTTGAGATGCTTATCTATTACACTATAATTTGGCTCTATACCGATAGCACAATTATTATTAAATGATTCACAAGCATCAGCAAGTAATCTTATGGAGTTTAACAAATTAAATATTAATACAGGTTTAAAAACATTTAATTCAAAATTTCCAGACATTCCAGCTATATTTATTGTTGCATCATTTCCCATAACTTGAGCACAAACCATTGTCATAGCTTCTGATTGAGTTGGATTAACTTTACCCGGCATGATTGAGCTACCTGGTTCATTGGCTGGAATTATTATTTCTCCAATTCCAGAGCGTGGACCTGATGCAAGCCATCTTATATCATTTGCGATTTTCATTAATGAAGCAGCAAGAGTTTTTAATGCACCACTAGCAAATACTATAGCATCATGACCAGCAAGAGCTTCAAACTTATTGGGAGCAGAAACAAATGGAAGATTTGTAATATCAGAAATATGTTTTGAAACTTTTACAGAAAAGTCAGGATGAGCATTTAGACCTGTTCCAACAGCAGTACCACCAATTGCAAGCTCATAAAGACCATTGAGAGAATAATTAATTCTTTCCAATGCATTATCAAGCTGTTGAACATAACCAGAGAACTCTTGACCAAGTGTCAAAGGAACTGCATCCATAAGATGAGTTCTACCAATTTTTATTATAGTTTTAAAAGAATCAGATTTTGCCTTAAGGGTATTTCTAAGTTCTTTTACCATTGGCATAAGACGATAATATATTTGTTCAGCTGCTGCAATATGCATAGCAGTTGGGAATGTATCATTGGAAGATTGTCCTTTATTTACATCATCATTTGGGTGTATTGGTTTTTTACTTCCAAGTTCACCGCCAAAAATTTCAATAGCTCTATTAGAAATTACTTCATTTGCATTCATATTTGTTTGAGTCCCACTTCCTGTTTGCCAAACAACTAAAGGAAAATGCTCATCTAATTTGCCTTCAATTACTTCATCAGAGGCTTGTATAATCAAGTTTGATTTTTCTTCTGAAAGATAACCTAATTCGTTATTTGTAATAGCAGCAGCTTTTTTGAGAATACCCAATGCTCTTATTACTTCTCTCGGAAATCTATCACCACCAATTTTAAAGTTCATAAGTGAACGTGCAGTTTGTGCACCATAATATTTATCATTTGGAACTTGAACTTCACCAAGACTATCTGTTTCTATTCTGTGATTCATAAAATATACACCTCTGAAACTGAAATATGATGTTAATTTTGACAATGAAATTATATCTTAGAGGTATATTAGAGTCAAATAAAAATAAATTTTCTAACGACCAAATATTTTAAACTCAATTAATTTATTTTCCTTATATATAGCCATAGAATAATATAAAAGATTGGAATCCATATTTTCAAGATACATATAGATATATGTTATATCTCCTTTAGTTGTATTGTAAAAAAATTGGTCTGAAATTTTCATCAATCTTTTTTTTGATATATTTTTATCTGTATATAATCGTATTTTATAGCTATATCTTATTATTTTAGATGTTTTATTACCACCAAAAGAAGTATCTTCAAACGATATTACATCATAGGTTATTTTTTCTTCATTCTCATTTTTTTCCCAAGTAAATATAAATAAACCTAAAAGACTTATAAAAAGAAAAATAATGAGAACAATTATCTTTTTCATTGTGAAATAATTCCAAACTTATTTTACAAATCAGTCAATAAAATTTTAAAATTGGCAAAAAAAATATAATCTATTACTATTATACGAGTATCATCAAGATTAAATAAAGAATAATTTAAAAATTAAAAATTAAAGTAAAATACTTAATTTTTTGTATGATATACTTTTTTTAGAAAAATATAGAAACATAAAGAATTAGTATAAAAAATAATGAAATTTGTAGATACCCATGCACATATAAGTATGCCTATTTTCAATGATGATATTGAAAATATTATCAATCGAATTGATGAAAATTTAGAGTTTGTTGTCATTCCATCTGTTGATTATGAAAGTTCTATAACTTCTATAAACTTTGCAAAAAATTATCCAAACAAATTTTTTGTAGGAGTAGGTTTTCAACCAGAAGAAGTTACAAAATGGAAAGATGAATATTACTTAGATTTGTTGCAATTTGCAAAAGAATTACCAGTTGTTGCAATCGGTGAAATAGGTCTTGATTATTATTGGGATACTTCTACAAAAGATATCCAACATGATGTTTTTAGAAAACATATAAATTTGGCAAGAGAAGTAAAATTACCTTTGATATTACATAATAGAAATGCTTATGATGATATGCTCAAAATATTAAAAGAAGAAAAAGCTGATGAAGTTGGTGGAATTTTTCATTGCTTTTCAGGTGATTATGAGTTTGCAAAAAAATGTTTAGATTTGGGATTTTATATTTCATTTGCAGGAAATATTACTTTCAAAAAAGCTGAAGACCTAAGAGATATTGCAAAAAAAATTCCATTGGATAGAATTTTGATAGAAACAGATTCTCCATATCTGACACCTATGCCTCATAGAGGTAAAAGAAATGAACCTTCTTATGTTCGATTTGTTGGAGAAAAAATTGCAGAAATTAAAAATTTGACCCTTGAAGAAGTTGCAGAACAAACAACAAAAAATGCTCATAATATTTTTAAAATTTAATAATTAGAGAGGAAACTTACTTTGTCAACAATAAGTCTTTGTATGATTGTAAAAAATGAAGAAGATTTTTTGTTGGATTGTTTGAAAAGTTTTGAAGATGTTGTTGATGAAATAATAATAGTTGATACTGGTTCAACTGATAAAACATTAGAAATTGCAAAAAATTTTGATGCACAAATATATAATTTCAAATGGGTAAATGATTTTTCTTTGGCAAGAAATGAATCCCTAAAATATGCAACAAAAGATTGGATTCTCATTGCAGATGCTGATAATACTCTTGATGAAAATTCAATACCATTAATAAAATCATTAGTTGAAAAAAAAGACGTAATTGCCTATTTTATAGACGAATATTCATCTTTTGAATATGAAGAAAAAGAATTAGGTCTTTTTGATTCAATTTATAGAAAACTCTTTTTCTTTAGAAATCACTTAAATATTAAATTTGAAGGAATTATACATGAGCAAGTTTATCAAAATATTTCAAAAATAATAGATGAAAAACCTGATTATAAAATATTAAATAGTAATATAAAATATTTTCACTATGGATACACAATAGAAGGAATAGAAAAAAGGATTGAAAGAAATACAAAATTGACTGAATTATTACTAAGCCAAAAAGACCTTCCTTTGGATTGGATGATATATCACAAAACTGGTTTAGCAGAATTAAAAATGAAAATAAAAAAATATGATGAAGCAAAAGAAATTTTTTTGGATGTATTATATAAAGCTGAATTAATAAGAGAAAGACAAAATGAAAATTTTAAACCAACATTTGGTTCCTACTTTGGATTGGCTTATATATATTCAAAAGAAAAAAAATTTCAAGAAGCTATTAATTATCTAAAAGAAGCAATAACACATTATCCAGATGCTCCATTTACATATTATTATATTGGTATTATGTATTTAAAAATAAAAAATTATTTGGAAGCTATTAATTATTTTGAGGCTTGTATAGAGTTTGGGAAAAAAGGAAATTTTAATAAATTTATTGGGTTTAATTTAGATGTATTAGATGTTTTTCCATATTTGGGTCTAGCTTTTTGTTATGCAAAACTTGGTGGAGTTGAAGATGCAAAACTTTATCTTAATAAATGTCTTGAGCTTAAACCTAATTTTTTTCAAGCAAAAGAAGCATTAAAGATTTTATCTACAGTCAAAGAACCCAAATTTAAATTTTAAAAAGTATCCAAAAAACTAGAAAGTTCACCATTTAGACAATATGAACAAATATAATTTTTTTCTTCTTCTGATGAAATAGAAATAAATTTTTCATCTTTTTTAATTTTTCTATTACATTTACAACACTTTAGTTTAGATATTTTTTTTAATTTGAAAGATTTACTTATTTTTATAAAATGAGGTAAAGAATGCATTAAAAGAACATCTGGAGGGTTATTTTTAAATTTTTTATTTTTTTTCAATAGTTCAAGTATTCTTTTTTCTTCAAGTGCGTTTTCTTCAATAAGTATTTGAAATTCTTTATCTTTTTGAATATTTGAATTATTTGATTTTTTTATTGCATCAGCAATAATATTATTATCAAAATTTTGATTTATCTTTTCAAGCATAATTTTAAAATTACCTCTCAATTAAATTTTATCATAATCATAAAAATAAGAACTTAATTAATTACGATATAAGAAGGTAATCATTCTTAAAAATGAAAATTTTACCTAAAATTTAATCAAAGAATAGATTTATTTTATTTTGCAATAAAAGCTTATTGTCATATAATTTGAGTTATAGTATTTTTTATTTTATATAAAGAGAGATACTTCATGAAATCGTTTGAAAATATGAAAATTACCAAAAAACTTTTAATAACATCTTTTATTGCATTAATACCAATTATTTTACTTTTGGGTGCTTTTATTTTAAATGCATATCAATCTATTAATGTTACAAAAAATCAACTTAAAGGCATTCAATACATAGAAACGTTATCAGAATTAGAAATAAATGCTCTTGATTATGATTCAAATTATAGAATCTTTAGCATAACAAAAGATGAACAAATAAAAAAAGATATTGATTCTTTAACAAATTCAATCAATAAAAATTTTGTAAAAATACGAGAAATAGATAAAAAATATTCTTCGTTTAATGCTTACAACATGATTAATAACCTAGAAAAAGAATGGAAAGGATTAGAAAATACTAAAGTTGAGCTTGTTGATTTTAAAGGCATGGATTTTGTTACTAATATAAAAAAAGATATAGAATATATAGGAAATAAATCTGGTCTTATTTTGGATACAGAACTTGATACATATTACCTAATATCAACAATTATTCGTCAATTACCTCGTATAAATGATTGTCTTTATGAGTTACTTGAAACAGATAAAATTGTTGTAGCAAAAAATGAATTAGATGCAGATTCAAAAATAACATTTAATAAAAATAAAAATAATCTTGATTTTGAATATAGTAAGTTAAATGATTATTTAAATTATTCTTTTGAATATAATAAAAATATAAAAAATCAGCTATTTGTTTTATTTGAAAAATTACAAAAATCTAAAAATTTATTTTTGGAAAGTTTAAACAAAAAAGATGATATTGCATTAGAAAATTTCACATTGGAAAATAGTCAAGAATTTCAAAAATTAGGAAAAGATTTTTTAGACTTAAATATTCAATTCACAAAAACAACATTACAAGAATTAAATAAACTATTCAAAACTAGAATAAATAAACAAATTGGTTCTATATTTTTATGGGTTTTTATAATTCTATTGATTTTAGCAATTGCAATGTTTTTTATTCTTTCAATAATAATGGGTATAACAAATTCTATAGAAAAATTAGATATTGCTAGTAAATTGATTGCAAATGGACATATTGACACTTATGTCCAAATTGAGAGGAATGATGAAATTGGAAGCTTGGCAAAAACATTTAACTTTATGATTGATAATATAAAAGCATTAATGAATAATCTCAAAGATGAAAAAAAACAGCTTGAAGAAAAAGAAAAAATTTTGCAAGAAAAAATACAAGAGTCCTTAATCTTGGCAAAAGAAATTAAAATTGAAAAAGAAAGTGTTGAAAATAAAATTAGTGAAGCTGTCCAAAATACAGAAGAGCAAAAAGAATATCTTGCAGATAGAGCAGAAAAATTACTTCTTGCAATGGATAAATTTTCAGAAGGTGATTTGAGAGTAAAATTAATTGCTTCTAATAATGATACAGAGTTAATAAAAAGAATTTATGGTGGTTTCAATAAAACAGTTTCTAATATTTCCAAAATTACAAAACAAATAATAACAGCAATAGAAACTATTGCCGAATCTGTAAATCAAATTAAAGAATTTTCAGAAACAATATCTTCAGCAACTCAAGAACAATCAAGTCAATCTGGACAAGTTGCTGCTTCTATAGAAGAAATGACTCGAACTGTATATGAAAGTGCTGATAGTGCAAAAATGACTTCTGATGCTGCAATAAATAATGGAAAAGTTGCCAAAGAAGGTGGCATTGTTGTAAACAGTACAATTCAAAAAATAAGAGAGATTGCTCGTGTAGTAGAAGAATCGGCAAATATGATTCAAAAACTTGGAGAATCTAGTGTTGCAATAGATGAAATTGTTGCTGTTATTGATGAGATTGCAACCCAAACAAATTTACTTGCTCTCAATGCTGCAATTGAAGCTGCTAGAGCTGGTGAACAAGGAAGAGGTTTTGCAGTTGTGGCAGATGAAGTGAGAAAACTTGCAGAAAAAACAACAACTGCAACAAAAGAAATTGCTAGTATGATAAGAAATATTCAAAATGAAACACAAAGAGCTGTTATCTCTATTCAAGATGGAACAAAACAAGTTTCTGAAGGTTTGGAATATTCAGAAAAAACAGGTAATGCTTTGGAAAAAATTGTTCAAGAAACAAATACTGTTGTTGATATGATTGCCCGAATTGCTGCTGGAACTGCACAACAATCTCAAGTAACCGAATCTATAGCAGAAAATATTTTTTCTATATCACTTGTTTCTCAACAAACTGCAAATGACATAGCCAAAGTTGCTGATTCAACTGATGACTTAAGCTCTTTGACTGAGAATTTACAAGAATTGATGTTACAATTTAAAATCGATTAAATAATTATTATAAAATTTTGGAGAATTGTACAAAATGAAACAATACAACGATAGCAATTGGCAAAACTCAATGAAAATAAAACTTGACTATAACAATGCTATGTTTAATACAATTGGATACTCTGATGGTTTATCATTAGACCTAATTAATACAGTATCTGAAAATATAAATAAAATAGCCAAAAATATAGAAAAAAAAGAATGTAAAGGTAATGACTTTCTTGGCTTTTTGGATTTACCAAACCAAGATGAAGCTACACTTGATAAAATTATTGAAGAAGCAAATAGAGTCGCAAATTTAAGTGATATTTTTGTCGTTTTGGGTATAGGTGGTTCATATCTTGGTGCTAGAGCATTGACAGAAGCATTACACTCACCATATTATAACGAGCTATCACGTGAAAAAAGAAATAATAAACCAAGAATTTACTTTGAAGGTAATAATATTGACACAGACTCAATAAGTCATCTTTTTGACTTATTACCAAATAAAAAACCTGAAAGTTTGGGAGAATCTTTTTCAATCAATGTAATATCAAAATCAGGTGCAACACTAGAAACTGCTGTAGCTTTTAGATTATTTCAAGCAAAAGCAAAATCACTTTATGGAAACGAACATAATAAATATATTGTTGCAATTACTGATGAAAAAAAAGGTTTACTAAAAACTATTGCAGATAAAGAAGGTTATCCAACATTTGTCATACCTGATAATGTTGGTGGTAGATATTCAGTTCTAACTACTGTTGGTCTATTCCCATCTGCAGTTGTTGGAATTGATATTAAAGAGCTTATTGCTGGTGCAAAGTATATGAAAGAGCTTTGTAGTAATGAAAATATATTTGAAAATCCTGCATTTATGTATTCAGCAATTCAATATCTCTTTTATAACAATAAAGGAAGAGATGTTTCTGTAATGGCTTGTTGGTCAAAAGCTTTAGAATTTTTTGGTTATTGGTATGATCAACTTTGTGCAGAGAGTTTAGGTAAAGAAGGTAAAGGTAGAGTTCCAATTACTACAGTGAATACAAGAGATTTGCACTCAAGAGGTCAACAACTTCAAGAAGGTCAAAAAGATACTGTTGTTACAAATATTTTTGTGGAAAAAACCCATAGAAATATAATAGTAGAAAAAGATGAAGAAAATCTTGATAAACTAAATTATTTAGAAGGTAAAACATTAAATTCTATGTTATTTGGAGCAATGGAAGGCACAAATTATGCATATTCAAAAGATAAAAGACCTACTATGAATATAATGATTCCAGAAATAAATGCTTTTACAATGGGACAACTATTCTACTTATTTGAATATGCAACTTTGATAGAAGGCTATCTAATGGATATAAATCCACTTGATCAACCAGGTGTAGAATCATATAAAAAATTCATGTTTGCAAATCTTGGTCGTGAAGATATGAAAGCATACAAAGAAGAATTTGATAAAAGAGAAAAACCTCAAGATAAATATATTTTATAAAATATAATAATCAAAAAAAAGAACTAACTTTTATAGTTAGTTCTTTTTTTATTTTATTTATTCTTGATATTATTTAATTACATTTATTTTTCTTTCTAATTTTTTTTGGAAAAATATTTTTTTTAATACCTCCTAATTTCATTAAGTTTTTTATTTAAAATTTGATTATTATTTACAAAAAAAATATTTTTGATTATCATATTGTAATTAGGGGGTTAATGAAAATATGAATATATTAAAAACAAAAAATGTTCTAAAAAAACTAGCATTACCGATACTAGTTTCCAGTATGTTTTTGGTTGGATGTCAAAATTCAGTAAAACAAGCAAAATTAAACTCAACGACAAGTAATGTCACTTCAGCTTCCACAACAAATAGAATAAAAGCACCACAAAAATCTTTTATGTGGGGTGTTTCTACAGCTGGTTATCAAGCAGAAGGTTATGACAATACAAGTAATTGGTATAATTGGGATATTTTGGGTAAGACTGTTCACAGAAATGCAAAAGGAACAGACTTTTATAATCGTTATAAAGAAGATTTAGATTTGGCAAAGGGTATGGGAGTCAATGGCTTTCGTTTTAGCATTGAATGGAGTAGAGTAGAACCTAGAAAAGGTTATTTTGACCCACAAGCTATAAAATATTATAAAAATGTTTTAAAAGCTGCAAAAGATAGAGGAATGACTCCTGTTGTTACATTAGTCCATTTCACATATCCTCAATGGCTTATGGATAAAACACCAAATAGCAATAATACAGGTTTGGAAAATCCAGAATTTATTCAATTTTATCTAAGGTATGTAGATCGTGTTGTTCAAGAATTTGGACCAGATGTTAAATATTGGATTACATTTAATGAGCCAAACATTTGGGTACCTCTTTCATATCTAACAGGTTCAACACCACCGGGAAAACATAATCCATTGGCAACAGTAAGAGCATATTGGAATGTGATGAAAGCTCACTCAAAAGCTTATGATTTGATTCACAGACTTGATTCTGATTCAATGGTTTCATCTAATGTATATTATTTATTTGTTCAACTTGGAGCAAAAGTAACTCCAAGTGATGATGCTAATAATGCAGAAACATTTTTAAATTCAGATTGGTTTTATGACACCATGGAAACAGGAAAATTTCCAATAAATCCAGACAAGATATTTGACAAAGGTACAGAAAAAGTAGATTCACAAGTTGGTCTATTAAAGAAATTTGATTATATAGCTTTTGATTATTACTATAGATATACAAGCATAAAAGAAATGTTGGATTCTGCAAGACCTTGGCTTGTTCCTTTATATCCAGAAGGTTTATATGATGCAATTATGTATTATCATCGTAAATATAAAAAACCAATCCTGATTGCAGAAAATGGAATGGCTACAGAAGATTTAAAACCTCGTTCTGATGGTTGGAATCGTTCTGAATGCATTGTAAGCCATGTTTATTATATGGAAAAAGCTATAGCAGATGGTGCAAATGTTATAGGCTATTATCATTGGTCTATTACTGATAATTATGAATGGGGACAATATACGCCAAGATTTGGTCTTTATTCAATAAATGTACTTCAAGACCCAACGATGAAAAGAGTTCCAACTCCTGCTGTAGATGTATATAAGAATGTTATAAAAAATAATGGTGTTACATCTGAATTGATGGAAAAATATTTCAAAATGTAATTAAAATATTTA
>Ga0209373_10003445_pt1 | contig 14610 bp, 10 predicted proteins | sample Higcelweek5metaG_FD_187173 | JGI IMG/M metagenome (GOLD analysis project Ga0209373, IMG submission 187173) | Freshwater pond sediment microbial communities from the University of Edinburgh, under environmental carbon perturbations - High... | ecosystem: Environmental > Aquatic > Freshwater >...
AGACAAGCTTCTTTTCGCACCTGAAAACGGGAGCGAAAATGAACAGGATCTGCTCAGACTTACAGAGTCAGATATGGAGACAAGACTCATTGCCGAAGCGTCTGCTCCTGAGAACGGCGTTGTAATACCCCCGGCTTCACCTGAGACTGCTGAACATCACCCTGAGGTTCACGAACCTGTCAGGGAGGAGAAGAGGGAACGTGCCTACGATTTCGAAGGCATTGTTGCCAACACCGGCGTACTGGAGATCATGCCCGACGGTTACGGTTTCCTCCGCTCACCGGATTACAACTACCTCAGCTCACCTGACGACATTTACGTATCGCAATCACAGATCAAGCTCTTCGGACTGAAGACAGGTGATACAATCAGGGGGACAATACGCCCGCCGCGTGAGGGTGAAAAATACTTCCCTCTCATAAAGGTTGAAGAGATCAACGGCCGTACACCTGATTTCATACGTGACAGGGTTCCGTTCGATTACCTTACACCTCTCTTCCCCAACGAGAAGTTCACGCTTTGCAGACCCGGCGAGGGCAACCTCTCTGTCCGCATAGTTGATATGTTCTGTCCGATAGGCAAGGGTCAGCGTGGTCTTATTGTGGCACAGCCCAAAACCGGTAAGACAATCCTCCTGCAGGATATTGCAAATGCAATTGCAAAATTCCACCCGGAGGTCTACCTGATGATACTGCTCATCGACGAGCGTCCCGAGGAGGTCACCGAGATGGCCCGTAACGTAAATGCCGAGGTAATTGCATCAACCTTTGATGAACCTGCCGAGAGGCACGTCCGCATTGCAACAATTGTCCAGGAGAAGGCAAAAAGGCTTGTTGAGTGCGGCCATGATGTTGTCATCCTGCTTGACTCGATAACCCGTCTTGCAAGGGCCTTCAACACAATCGCCCCGGCATCCGGCAAGGTGCTCTCAGGTGGTGTCGACTCCAACGCCCTGCATAAACCGAAGAGATTCTTCGGCGCAGCCAGGAACATTGAGAACGGCGGTTCACTTACTATAATCGCAACAGCGCTGACTGACACCGGCTCCAAGATGGACGATGTGATCTTTGAAGAATTCAAGGGTACCGGCAACATGGAACTTCAGCTCGACCGCAAGCTCTCCAACAGGAGAATCTTCCCGTCAATTGACATTCCGGCTTCAAGCACCAGGCGTGAAGACCTGCTTCTTGACAGGAACATGCTCAGCAAGATCTGGATCCTCCGCAATTACCTTACTGACATGAATTCAGTTGAAGCGATGGAGTTCCTGCGTGACCGCATTACGCAGACCCGCTCCAACGAGGAGTTCCTCATTTCGATGAACAGTGAGTAAGATTCTCATCAAAAATGAGTACATTTGCAGTTTATTTTTTTAAAGGTTATTTGATCAATAATTACTTCTAATAAGAAATGGCAACGAAAAAATTCATCACTTGTGACGGCAACCAGGCAGCATCGCACATAGCCTATATGTTCAGCGAGGTAGCCTGCATCTATCCTATTACCCCATCATCCACCATGGCAGAATATGTCGATGAGTGGGCAGCACACGGACTGAAGAACATGTTCGGTGAAGAGGTAAGGGTGGTTGAGATGCAGAGTGAAGCCGGTGCCGCAGGAGCAGTTCACGGTTCACTGCAGTCAGGTGCACTGACAACAACCTATACCGCATCACAGGGGCTTCTTCTGATGATCCCCAACATGTATAAGATGGCCGGAGAACTTCTTCCCGGCGTATTCCATGTCAGCGCACGTACAGTGGCTGCACACGCCCTCTCAATCTTCGGAGACCATGGCGACATTTACGCAACACGCCAGACAGGCTTTGCCCTGCTTGCAACCGGAAGTGTTCAGGAGATTATGGACCTTGCGGGTGTGGCACACCTTTCGGCAATCAAATCAAGGGTGCCCTTCCTGCACTTCTTCGACGGCTTTCGCTCATCACACGAGATACAGAAAGTCGAGGAGATGAGCATGGATGATATGAAGAGACTTGTTGATGTGGATTCACTCAGGGCATTTCGTGAGAGAGCCCTCAACCCTGAGAAGCCTGTCACAAGGGGAACTGCACAGAACCCTGACATCTTCTTCCAGGCCAAGGAGGCATCAAACCGCTTCTATACAAATCTTGACGATACGGTCAATGAATATATGGAGGAGATCTCCACGATCACCGGGCGCAATTACAAACCATTCACATATTACGGCGCTCCCGATGCTGAGAACATTATAATCGCAATGGGATCCGTCACTGAAACAATCAAGGAGGTCATTGACTACCTCGCAGAGACAAAAGGTGAAAAACTTGGTCTCATCAGTGTTCATCTCTACAGGCCCTTCTCGGCCAAATATCTGTTCAATGTCCTCCCGAAGAGCGTGAAGCGCATCACAGTGCTTGACCGTACGAAGGAACCGGGTGCCGGCGGCGATCCTCTTTACCTCGACGTAAAAGATGTTTTCTACGGCAATGCAAAACAGCCGGTTATCATTGGCGGCCGCTACGGCCTCAGCTCAAAGGACACCACACCCGCACAGATGATCTCCGTCTTCGAGAACATGAAGAAGGATAAGCCGATGAACCAGTTCACGGTTGGAATTGTTGACGACGTGACATTCAGGTCGCTTCCTCTCCTCCCCGAGATAAACGTAAGCCACAAGGGTACCTATTCCGCCAAGTTCTACGGTATAGGTTCTGACGGAACCGTGGGAGCCAACAAGAACTCGATCAAGATCATCGGTGAGACAACTGACAAATACTGCCAGGCATACTTCGCCTATGACTCAAAGAAATCAGGAGGTGTGACTACCTCGCACCTGCGCTTCGGCGATCATCCCATCCGTTCGCCCTATCTTGTCAACACGCCCGACTTTGTGGCATGCCACGTGCCGGCTTATCTTGACAAATATGACATGCTCAGGGGTCTCAAGAAAGGCGGAACCTTCCTCCTGAACTCCATCTGGGATGCAGAGGAGACAAAGAGCAAGCTTCCTGATCATATGAAAAAGTATATGGCTGAGAACAAGATCAGCTTCTATATTATAAATGCTACGGCAATTGCTGAGGAGCTGGGGCTCGGAGGCAGGACCAACACCATCATGCAGAGTGCCTTCTTCAAGGTATCTGAGGTCATACCGTACAAGCTTGCAGTTGACGAAATGAAGCATGCTGTCATCAAGGCTTACGGCAAGAAAGGCGAGAACGTTGTCACGATGAACAATGACGCTATTGACCGTGGCGGTGATGTCACTAAGGTTGAGATTCCGGCTGAATGGGCAAAGATTAAGATTACTGCAGAAAAGGCCGATGCAGGGAAGCCTGCCTTCATCCGTGAAGTTGTGGATGCAATCAACGGCATGAGGGGTGATGATCTGCCGGTGAGCGCATTCGTAGGTCGCGAGGACGGTACGTTCCCCGCAGGAACAGCCGCATATGAAAAGCGCGGTATCGCCGTTAACGTGCCCGAGTGGCAGATGGACAAGTGCATTCAGTGCAACCAGTGTTCATACGTGTGCCCTCATGCTGCAATTCGTCCCTTCCTCCTTACCGATGAAGAGCTGGCAGCAGCACCGGAAGGTACAACTGCCAAGCAGGGTATCGGCAACACAAAGACCCACAAGTTCAGGATCCAGGTCAGTGTCTATGACTGCACCGGCTGCGGTAACTGCGCAGATGTATGTCCTGCCAAGGAAAAGGCTCTTATAATGAAGCCGCTTGAGTCACAGCTTGAACAGGCCGACAGGTGGACATATATGCATGAGAAGGTCGGATACAAGGAGACAATCGTTGACAAATTTACGAACGTCAAGAACTCGCAGTTTGCACAGCCTCTCTTTGAGTTTTCAGGCGCTTGCGCAGGCTGTGGCGAGACACCTTACATCAAGGCCATCACACAGCTCTACGGTGACCGCATGGTCATTGCAAATGCCACCGGATGTTCGTCAATCTACGGAGGTTCGGCACCATCCATGCCCTACACCACAAACAAGAACGGCAACGGTCCCGCATGGGCAAACTCGCTGTTTGAAGACAATGCAGAGTACGGCTTCGGCCTTATGCTGGGTGCAACTCAAATCAGGGACCGCATCGAGCGCCTGATGAAGGAGAGCCTGACCGGTGGTCTTGCTCCCGAAACCGTTGCAGCATTCAACGAGTGGATTGCAGAAAAAGACAACGCCAAAGTCAGCAGGACTGTCTCTGAAAAAGTCATTGCTGCATGTGAGAAGGACAAGGCTCCTGTGTGCAAGGAGATCCTCGACCTGAAAAAGTATCTTGTAAAGAAATCATACTGGGTATTCGGCGGCGACGGATGGGCTTATGACATCGGTTACGGCGGTCTCGACCACGTGCTTGCATCAGGCGAGAACATCAACGTCCTCGTGCTTGACACAGAAGTCTACTCCAATACCGGAGGTCAGGCCTCCAAGTCAACTCCTGCAGGTGCAGTAGCCAAGTTCGCGGCCTCAGGCAAGAAGATACGCAAGAAGGACCTCGGGCAGATGGCAATGACATACGGTTATGTATACGTTGCCCAGGTGAGCATGGGTTCAAGCCAGAACCAGTACTTCAAGGCCATTCGTGAAGCTGAGGAGTATCCCGGACCGTCACTCATAATCGCCTATTCACCCTGTATCAACCACGGTCTCCGCAATGGCATGGGCAAGACACAGCAGCAGGCTGAGGATGCAGTGGTATCAGGATACTGGCACCTCTACAGGTTCGACCCGCGCCTCGAGGCAGCAGGCAAGAACCCGTTCCAGCTTGACTCGAAGGAGCCGGACTGGAGCAAGTTCCAGGACTTCCTGAAGTCAGAGGTTCGCTATACATCGCTCCTGAAGGACTTCCCCGGGGAAGCTGACGTTCTGTTCAAACAGGCCGAGGAGAATGCTAAGTGGAGGTACAACGGCTACAAACGTCTCTCCGAGATGGCTTACAACGCCGTTCCGGCTGACGCTGAACCAAAAACAGAATAAACTGTACTACAGATCAAATGAGAGCCGGCAAACACCGGCTCTCATTTTTTTTCTGCCGTAAAAGCGGTAGCTTTGCAGCGGAAAAAACCGAAAAGAGGGAATGGGCAGGGCACTGGCAATTGACTATGGAAGAAAGAGGTGCGGGGTGGCAGTCACAGACCCGATGAGGATCATCGCCTCGCCCCTGACAACAGTCCCTTCAGCCGGCCTGGAGGCATTCCTCAGGGATTATATCCCACGGGAAAATGTCACAGATGTTGTAATCGGTTACCCGGTCACCGTGAACAATCTGCCCAGTGAAAGCGTAAAGTATATTGACCCGTTCATTGCAAGGTTCAGGAAAGTTTTTCCGGGAATACCCCTGCACCTTACTGATGAACGATTCACCTCACAGATGGCCATGCAGACGATGATCGAGGGCGGAGTAAGCAAAAGCGGCAGGCGTGACAAAGCGATGGCAGACCGCATAAGCGCATCAATCATCCTCCAGTCATGGCTTAAACTGGAAGAGAATAAAAACAGGAACTGAAAAATTAAGATGATATACCCTATTTACGTATACGGACACCCGGTCCTGCGAAAGGTGGCAAAGGAAATTGATCATGATTATCCTGAGCTTGAAAAATTCATTGAGGACATGTTCGAAACTATGTACAAATCTGACGGACTGGGCCTTGCAGCCCCGCAGGTTGGAAGATCAGTAAGGCTCTTTGTAATTGACGGTGAACCGCTGGCAGAGGATCACCCTGAGATGAAGGGCTTCAGGCAGGCATTCATCAACCCGCAGGTGGTTGAGCGCAAGGGTATAAAAGTGCCTATGAACGAGGGATGTCTCAGCCTGCCCGGACTTCATGAAGAGGTGGACCGGGAGTCAGAGATACGCATTCAGTATTATGACATGCAGTGGAACTTCCATGACGAGGTATATACCGGTTACAAGGCCAGGGTAGTATTGCATGAGTATGACCATCTTGACGGCATACTCTTCCCCGATAAGCTCACTCCGCTGCGTCGCCGGCTCATTAAAGGCAAGCTGAATGACATCAGCAGGGGCAAATTCGATGCAACCTATCGCACCGTTCTCCCAAGCGGCAGGTAGCAAAACCATACTTGCCCCGCATTAATTGATTTCATAACTTTAATGGGTCGTAAGCTGCTGACCCGTGCAAGCCAGGGAGACTCCTTTCCTGAGGTTGACTGTGCCGTTGTGTGCAGGAGTGATCGTGGCGGAATTTCTGCCGCACTGCTCCGTTGCGGCCATTGTTGTCTTTGCTGCAGCCATGATGGCGCTGGCGTTGATGACAATGCGCCTGCTGCGTACCAGCTATCTGTCAGATAATCTGTTCGGGGCAGCCATCATAATATTTCTTGCAGCGGCAGGATTTCTTCTGCGAAGCGGCGAGCAACGGCGTCCCGGCGACCTTGAGGCGAAGCGACAGGAGGTTACAGTTCGTCTATCAGGTTACCCCGTGAAGAGCAACAGCGGCTGCTCCTTCAGGGCTAAAATACTATATGTGGCAGAGGGAGACACCATCAAATATCCAAATGGTTCACTCCTTCTGTGGTTTCTGTCTGATACGGTCCCTGCCGGCTGGAAACCCGGCGACCTGCTGAGTCTGAATATCAAGCCTGCAAAAGTTGAAAACAACGGCAATCCCTGTGAGTTCAACTACAGTCGCTGGCTTGAAGGTCAGGGCATCAGGCACATGGCCTTCTTCAGGGTTTCAGACATCACTGGCTACAGTCCTGGTTTACGCCGTTCCATGCGCGAAAGCTCCCTGATTGCAGCCAGGGGGATGGCTGAGGCCTTTCGCAAGGCAGGGTTGCAGGGTGAAGAACTGGGACTGATCATCGCACTTACTATCGGCGACAAAGAGCTGCTTGACAAGGAGCGGCTTACCTCCTTCTCCAGGTCAGGAGCCATGCATATAATGGCAGTCTCAGGATTGCATGTGGGGATGATAAGCATAGCCCTCTCGTGGCTTCTGTTCTTCCTCCGGGGAAGACTTAAGAGGGTCAGGGTCCTTATTATAATACCTGCCCTGTGGGGTTTTGCATTCATCACCGGCATGTCGCCTTCCGTGCTGCGCGCCACTATAATGTTCACCTTCCTGCAGGCCGGATCACTTCTTAACCGTCCGGCAGCCGGCATGAACAACCTCCTTGCCTCGGCGTTCATCCTCATCACGGTTCATCCGGGGGTGATCTTCGAGGCGGGCTTCCAACTCTCCTATCTCGCCGTAGGCTTTATAATTGCCTTCTATAACTCCCTGTACAGACTCATCAGGATAAAAAACCGGATACTCGATTACCTCTGGCAGATGACTGCTGTCTCACTCGTGGCGCAGGCAGGAACCCTGGCACTCTCTGTCAGGCTCTTTAATATCTTTCCCCTCCTATTCCTGCTCACAAATATTGTTGTGATCCCCATCTCATTTGTTGTGGTGATCCTCGCGATGCTGCTCCTCCTTACTTCTCCTTTCCCGCATATTGCGGCACTTTTCGCCCTGCTGCTTGACCGGCTGGCAGCATTCACCCTCGGTTTCACCGGCATGATCAGCTCGGCAAATCAGGGAGTAATAATGAACATCGGCATGACAGCCTCGGAGACGATAATGCTTACCGTATCGATTGCACTTCTGCTGGCGGCTTTGCTCCGGACAGGAAAGATGACCCTCCGCCCTTTCCTTGCGGCGGCATTTATCCTGCTTGTTTGCAATTCAGTCAAGACGGTGCAGGAGAAACAACAGGACAGGCTGATCACATACAACATCAGGGGTGAAAAACTGACTGTCCGGCAATACGGCAGAGTGCTGCTGGTGCCCTCACCTGACGGAAGCGTTCCGGCCGAGGTGAGGAAGCATGCCCTCACCCGCGGGCTAAAGATTGAGCTGATCGAACCGGGGTAACATTTCTTTTGTATAACTTTGCGAAGGTTTTAACCAATCAGAAATGAGAATTGTAATTGCAGGTGCAGGCGAGGTGGGAACACACCTGGCCAGGATGCTCTCGCAGGGCGAACATGAGATTATACTCATTGACTCGGAAGTGGAGCGGCTCAAGCCTGTTGACGCCTCCATCGATGTGCTCACCTATGAAGGATCGGCAACATCGATCAACATCCTGAAGGAGGCCGTGAAGAAGAATACCGACCTGTTCATCGCGGTAGCGCACTATGAGGATACTAACATTACTGCATCCATCCTTGCAAAGAAACTGGGGGCAAAGAAGGTAATTGCCCGTATTGACAACATGGAATATCTCGAAAGGGCAAACAAGGAGTTCTTTCGCGAGATGGGTGTAGATCATCTTATCTATCCTGAACTAATTGCAGCAAAGGAGGTTATCAATCTTCTAAAGGAGACGGGCACAACCGAGTTCATGGATTTTGCCGGCGGACTGCTTTCCCTGTACGTGCAGAAGCTCGAGAAGAACGCCCCTGTGCTGAACCGCACACTGGAGGAGGTTACCAACTCCCTGGGGTCAATTAAGTATCGTGCTGTTGCAATCAAGAGACATGAGAATACGATCATCCCGAGAGGCAAGGAGGAATTCAAGGAAGGTGATCTTGCATTTGTAATCTCCACAAAGGACGGCATTTCAGATTTGATGAAGTTCTCAGGCAAACGCAACGTTCAGGCCAAGAGCATAATGATCCTGGGTGGCAGCCGTATCGGCAGACATATCGCGCTTAACCTGCAGCACGTCTGCCAGGTGAAACTGATTGATCATGACCTTGAGAAATGCCGTGATCTGGCGGAGTCGCTCGAGGAGACCCTTGTAATCCACGGCGACGGCAGGAACGGAGACCTGCTGGCCGAAGAGGGACTGCAGCATATGGACGCCTTCGTGGCAGTGACAGGCAACTCCGAGACAAACATCCTCTCCTGCCTTTTGGCGAAGAAGATTGGGGTGATGAAGACTATTGCCGAGGTGGAGAACATGGAATACATAAACCTGGCGGAGAACTCCGGGATTGACACAATTATAAACAAGAAGATTGCCACAGCCAGCCGCATCTTCCGTCATACAATGAATCCCAACGTCACGCAGGTCAAGATGATGACGGGTACGGAGGCAGAGGTGATAGAATACAATGTTCCGGAAAATGCACGAATCACAACCGGACCGCTCAAATTGATTGACTTCCCCAAGGATGCCATCGTTGGCGGGGGGATACGCAACTATAAACCGTACATCGCAACAGGGGACACCCTGATACAGGCTAATGACAAGGTTGTTGTGTTTGCACTGCCAACCGCATTTGACAAGCTGAACAAGTTTTTCAACTCAGAACGGCACTAGATTTCGGGCGGCAGACCCTCAGAGCTCGAGTACTCCCATCCCCTGCCTCAGGATGACCGGCTCGGGACCGGTACAGTCGACTACAGTCGAGGGCTCATTGCTGCCGGCCCCCCCATCCACGACAAGGTCGGCAAAATCATCATACTTCTCGTGAATAAGCTCAGGGTCTGTAATATATTCGATGACCTCTTCATCGTCATGGATTGAAGTTGTCATCAGTGGCCGGCCCAGGTCACGCACTATGGCCATCGTAATGCTGTTGTCAGGTATACGGATCCCCAGGGTCTTCTTCCGGTGCTTGAACATGGCCGGAATCTGGTTGTTCGCAGGAACGATGAATGTGAAGGGACCCGGAAGGTTTCGCTTTAGAAGCCTGAAGAGGTTATTATCGTGAATGACAGTGTATTCAGAGAGCTGACTCATAGACTCGAATATCATTGACATATCAGGATTGCCAGGATTGAGTCCTTTGAACCGCGCTATCTTCTCAATGGCTTTGCCTGCCCGGATGTCACAACCCATAGCATATATCGTATCCGTGGGGTAAATGACGATGCCGCCCTGCTCAAGGACGAATGTCACCCTGCGTACGTAGTCAGGGTTTGGATTTTCCGGGTAAATTTTGATCAGCATCCTATAAATGAATGTCGGCAAATATATTAACTTCTCTCGAGCAGGTAACAAAAAAAAAGGGTAAGCTACTCACATCGCACCGCTACAACCTTCTACCCTTGCTGCCTTCCGACCCTGGGGGAGTTCAAAGGGAGCTGGTCGTATGAGACTTACCCCGCACAAAAATAGCAACTTTTCCGGGTCCTGCCAAATAATGGTTCTGTTTCTTTTCAGCATGCCGATTCCGGCAAAAAAAGTATATTTGTTTTCAAATCTCAAAAAACACTGAAATGGAACAGAAACGGTCTATCTGGAAAGAGACTCTTAACTACGGAATCATACTCGGTCTCGTCGGGGTTGGATTCTCAGTATTAACTTACATGTTTGACCTGACTTTCAAGCCATGGCTACTCTGGCCGAGCATGCTTCTGAGCGTTATTGTTCTGTTCTTCCTTCTTCGCGCCTATCGTGATCATTACAACAATGGCTACATCTCTTACGGAAGGTCAGTCGGTGCCGGTGTTGTAATCGGTATCTATGCAGCCATTATCACAGCAATATATATCTATGTGCTTTATGCCTTCATAGATCCGGGCCTTATAGATAAATCAATTGCGTTCGCCGAGGAGAAGATGATTGCGAAGGGTCTCCCGGAAGAAGCAATAGAGAAAGCCGTTGAGATGCAGGCCAAGATGATGAAGCCCTGGTTCACGGCCCTGATGGGGATTATCAACAGTGTCTTTTACGGTCTGATCCTTTCACTTATCGTTTCACTCTTTATAATGAAGAAGGGCAATCCTCTCCTCGATGAGGCAGAAGAAGAGCCGAAACTGTAATATGGACCTATCCGTAGTAGTTCCCGCTTACAACGAAGCGGAATCGTTGCCTGAGCTGGCAGAGTGGATTGACAGGGTTTGCACTGGGGCAGCCATTGACTACGAGCTTATCATTATTGATGACGGCAGCTCTGACGGCACCTGGGATGCTGTAAGGCGACTCTCTGCGGATAACGCACGCATAAAGGGCATACGCTTCCGCCGGAACTATGGCAAGGCGGCAGCCCTCCACAAGGGATTTGAAGCTGCCGGGGGCGAAGTAGTAATTACAATGGACGCTGACCTGCAGGACAGTCCTGATGAAATACCCGAGCTTGTAAGGATGGTTCGCAAGGAAGGATATCATATCGTCTCCGGGTGGAAGAAGAAGAGATATGATCCATTCATAAAGCGAACGACTTCAAAGCTTTACAATTATACGGCAAGAAAATTTTCAGGAATAAGGCTGCACGATTTCAACTGCGGACTGAAGGCCTATGACGGCGAGGTGGTGAAGAGCATCGAGGTTTACGGAGAGATGCACAGGTACATACCTATGCTGGCCAGGGAGGCCGGTTTCAGGAAAATCGGCGAGAAGGTGGTTCAGCACCGTGCACGGAAATACGGGGTGACGAAGTACGGGCTTGACAGGTTTCTCAAGGGATATCTTGATATGCTTACTATCAGCTTTATCACCAGGTTTGGCAAGAGTCCCATGCACTTCTTCGGGCTGCTGGGGACGCTGATGTTCATCGCCGGGTTTATAATGGCTGCATATCTGGGTATACGCAAACTGATTTTCGTCTGGAATGAACTGAGGGCTCCGCTTGTAACTGACAGCCCCTGGTTTTATATTGCGCTTGCCGTAATGATAATCGGATCTTTCCTGTTTCTGACCGGCTTCCTGGCGGAGCTTGTCAACAGGCGGTCTTCAGACCGTAACCGTTACCTGGTGAAGGAAAGGCTGAACCTGGGGTCTGAGAGTCTGAAGGTCTGAGAGTCTGAGAGTCTGAGGGTCTTGCGGTCTTGCGGTCTTGCGGTCTTGTGGTCTTGCGGTCTTGCAGTCTTGCGGTCAATAAACTGATTGTAAACTATATAACACTACTGCCTACTGCCTATTGCCTACTGCCTACTGCCTACTGCTTTGCCCTCTGCACATCCCTTGCGAGGCTGCGGATGGCTTCGGTGAGTCTGTCCCAGGAATATTGTTTCTTTTGCTCCTCGATGCCGGGCAGAAACCTGTCCTCATCACCGCTGAAGAACCTGCATATTGCAGCTGCAATCGCAGCAGGTTCAGGTTCAACCACGTATCCGCAAATACCGTCAGGAACGATCTCCGCCAGTCCACCTACATTAGTCACCACCATCGGCTTATTGAAGTGGTAGGCCACCTGGGTAACACCGCTCTGGGTAGCGCTGCGGTAGGGCTGCACCACCAGCGAGGCCGCGGAAAAATAATACTTCACCTCTTCGTCGGCAATGAAGTGAGAATGGAATGTAATCCTGTCAGCCAGGCCGAGGCTGTGAATCAAATCAAAATAAGGCTTCTCATCCTCGTAGAATTCTCCTGCCACGATGAGTTTCACTCCCAGGTCACGAACAGATTGTTCGGCCATTGCCTTTAGCAGAAGGTCGAGTCCCTTGTAATCCCTGATGAATCCGAAGAAAAGGATGAAACGGTCGGCCGGGCAAAGTTTCAGGCGTACTATGGCCTCTGCACGTGACACCGGAACGCTGTAGTTATCGAACAGCGGGTGGGGTGAAATGACGCAGGGCATATTCGGGGCAAACTGGCGCAGGTCGTTCTCCACAGCCTTTGTCATAACCAGGGCACCGTCAATACTGTTAACGAAGAATCTTGTCAGCAGTTTGTCGCCAAACCTCTTCTCATGCGGGATCACGTTGTCGAAGATTGTAATAACACGTGTGTACCTGTTGCTCCTTACCAGTCTTGCAATGAATCCCAGAGCCGGGGCAAGAAAAGGAAGCCAGTATCGCATTATGACCAGGTCAGGTCTGGTGCGTCTGAGACGAAGGCCTATACTGAACCAGTTTAAAGGATTGACCGAATTAATGGCACGGGTGATTGGCACTCCTTCAGGTGCATAGCCGTGGTCATACTGCGATTTCCCGGGGAACAGGAACGATGGATACTGCAGCCTGAAGGTGTAGATGGCTGCCGCATCACCTTCCTGCAGAAGTTGCTGCGCCATCCTCTCATTGTATGCGGCTATACCGCCGCGGTAAGGATGGGCGGGCCCGCAAATGACAATCCGCATCATAGAGCTCCGTCGATGCGATTAACCCATTCGGCAAGGTAGCGGTACTGCGGCTCGAGGTTCCCGCCGGAAGTTATTGTTGCCCTTTGTATCATGGGTGAGTCATTGCCCGCAAAGAGGTCATGCAACACGTTGTCGATAAGCTGTTTACCGAAATCACCCGAGGCATCCCTCGGTAATTCTCCCGGCAGGTTGTCAATTGACATCACGGAAATGTTGTCAGGTTTGCTGAAGGCCTCCTCCTCGCAGTGTTTGTGGCGGTTGTAGCTGTAGAACGGGTCAGCAATAGTTGTGGCCCTCAGTGTGGTGGGTATCGGCCCGCCGATGTCACAACTGACGTCGCCGATAACTGAGATCCTGAAGTCAGGTTTTTCCACATCTTCCTTCGTGAAGAAGACAGGCGACTTCGGGTCCCAGAAGTGACCTGTGATGAGTACATCAGTCACCTTTGTGTATTTCAGGAAATCAGAATGATAATCTTCCGGATGTTGCGTGAAGTTAATGAAGTCAAATGGTCGACCATCAGCATGTTTCACGTAGTGTTGCGGACCCACCTGGCACACAACCGGCACGTCGTATTCCCGGGTGAGAAACTCCTCCGGCGTTACTTTGTGCAGGTTGTTGCAGTTTGCAAGTGTCTCCATTGCACCGTTTGCAACTCGTCCCTCGCCTGTCACGAGGATTTTTAGCCCGGGTTTGAGCTGTATCAGTCTGAGGCCGGCCCACATCTCGTCGAGGTCATGGCACTGGTAGGCAGGTTTCAGTTTGAATCTGTTGGTCTTTATACCCCTGGCTCTTAGTGCGTTATAAGCGCCTACGATGCCTGCCCAGCGGCCGAAGGCAACAACTCTCTGACCCTTGTCGGTAGTAAGGTACTCGTAGTCAATCACTTTAACCTTTCTCTTGAGTATTTCGCGGAGCATCTCCAGGTTATGGTCCTGTTTCTTTGCAACATGTGCGAAAAAGAGATAGGTTTTCCCGGGGATGAAGAACCTCTTGTCGACCTCCTTTACTCCCATCAGGATGTCGCAGTTGCTGAGGTCTTCCCTCATCGGGATCTTGAGGTATTTGTATTCGTCGTCAGTAAAGCATCTGATATCTGAAGGCTGCACATAGAATTCCACGAACGGGTATTTTTCCTTCAGTTCGACAACCTGGGCCGGGGTTAGCGGCACTCTTCTGTCCGGTGGTATCTTTGTCTCGCGAACGAGTCCAACCTTCACTTTCTTTTCCATATCAGAATCATTTTGTATTGCCGTGAAGATAAGAAATCGGCCCGATTTTTGCGAGGACTTTTGTCAGAGCGACGTATAAATGAGTAATTTTGCGTTGTTAATACCATAAATGGGGCTGACCTGGTTTTGACAGCAAGCCGCGGTGGTATGTAAGCATGCAGAGTAGGGTGACGCATCTCTATAACTTGTGTCTCACAACAACAACTGGCGAGAATAACTACGCTCTTGCTGCGTAACCTGCACAGCAGATTATGCTTAATCCCGGCACAAGGTGCTGGGACGAGACGTTTCCCGGGCGGTGATGCCCCGTACCAACCCGATCAGGAAGCGCACGCAATTCAGGGATAGCCTGATGGTCTCTCCGGCCTGAAGGTGAAATAACAGGAGATAAGG
>Ga0209373_10003446_pt1 | contig 14601 bp, 17 predicted proteins | sample Higcelweek5metaG_FD_187173 | JGI IMG/M metagenome (GOLD analysis project Ga0209373, IMG submission 187173) | Freshwater pond sediment microbial communities from the University of Edinburgh, under environmental carbon perturbations - High... | ecosystem: Environmental > Aquatic > Freshwater >...
CAATAACTCGATGCAAAACATTTACGAGAATTTGAATCTCAACGCTCAATGGCTGGTGTACAAAAAGCCCGAAAGTAAGTTTTTTACCTATGTTGGGCCAATGGCTAGCGCCAAAGTGCAAGTAAGAGGCAAGTATTCAAATATTGTAAATAGTGCTTACACTTACGACATTGCAGCATCGTTAGGTGTTGCGGCCAAAGTCGACAAGTACGTTAAGATTGACCATATCTTCTCGCTGCCAATAAGAGAGCAGAATTTTAAACTGGCATTTGGGCTCTCATACCCGCTTATTTCGAGTGTTTGGTCGCAGCCATACTCGGGAATTACCGAGAATGTTGTTCAAGAAGGTGGTATGCTGATTGACCCTTCGATTAATTATTTGGGCTATTTTTCGAACTATACCAATATCGAAATGAATTTTGCGGTGGCTTATCTTCTGAAAAATAAAAATGCCATTGAAATATCTTACATGCACGATTACAATTCGACACAGCCAAAATACAATCCGTCAAAGTCTATCAACCAGATGCTTAGCCTTAAACTTTATTTCAACTTCAAATAAATACAATCATGAAGAAATTAATTCAACCTATACTATTCGTTGCCGCAATGTTCTCGCTCTTTTCGTGTGCGAGCAGCATTCTCGAAGAACCTTCGACCGACAAAAAAGAGGTATTTGAATATGCATGGAAAACAATCGACGAAAGATATTCTTTCTTCGAACTGAAAGATATTGATTGGGATGCGACTTATGCCCGTTTTGAACCGGGAATTAGCAACTCAATGACTGACGAACAGTTTTTCGACACGCTTGGCGTAATGGTCGATTTGCTAAAAGATGGGCACACTGGGGTAACTTCGCCATTCAATAGCCATTTCTACATTGGTTTTTTTACCCGAGGCCTTGAGAATTACGACCACCGTTTAATTGTCGACAATTATTACCACAGTTGGGGCAACCGAAAAGGTAGTTTTTACCACACCGCATTGGCCAACAATCAGGTTGGATATATTGCCTACAGCGATTTTAGCAACTCTTTTACCGACGAAGACCTTGATTATCTGCTCGAAAAATACAAAAACACCAAAGGGATCATTATTGATATCAGAAACAATTTTGGAGGTTCGGTCGACAATGTGTTCCAAATCACAAAGCGATTCACTAAGGAAAAGACGTTGCTTTACAGGTCGAGGGTAAAAATCGGCCCCGGGCACAACGAATTTAGCGAACCTGTTGAAACTTGGATTGAGCCTGCCGACAGTACGAAGGTTAGCTATTATGGCAAAGTGTGTGTACTTACTAACAGAAAAGTTTACAGTGCAGCAACCATGTTGACACTTTCGATGCGCGAACTTCCAAATGTTACAATTGTTGGTGACACAACAGGCGGCGGACTAGGTTTACCTATTGGTGTTGAACTACCTAACGGTTGGCAGGTTCATTTTGCGGGAAACCAAATGCTGGCTGTTGACGGAACTTGTTTAGAGTTAGGTGTTCCTCCAGATATTCAGGTTGATATGAAAGAAGAAGATAAAAGTAAAGGCTTCGACACCATTATCGAAACGGCTATTAAAACCATTTTGAATAATTAAAACACTATTGTCCGGTAAATTTTAAAAAATTTGGAGTGTCGTTGAATTGCTAAATAAGAAGAAAATATTTTGAATATAAGGATTAGAATAGTTGGCACCTAGGGAAATGGCCTCCAAAAAAAGGCAATCTGAATCAAAACAATCACTTAGCAAGACCGGGAAGCTTCTCCCGTGGGCGGGAGAAGATCACCCGGCCGCGCTTGGTGATTGTGAAGATGAAGTTGCTTTTTTTTGGGAGCCTTGACTTTTTTGCTTCGTTTTTTGGTCAAGCAAAAAATGAAGAGCCTAGCCGGCTTGAGGCGAAACGTAGCTAAAAGTTAGCCCAACATTTCAATTATCAGCATATACTCTAAGCAGAATAAGAGTTTTGGGCTTCTTCTTATTTTTTTAACGGACGACAATGTAATTTCCTTTAATTGAACGTATAGAAATAATCTACTATCCTAATTCAAAAGAGGTTATTCCAAATATTTTTTTCAGATCGATATTGGGCGATGATTTTGAATACATACGGGCTGTTTCGAATACTTTGCGCATCGAAAAATTATTGACCAGTTCAATGGCTAGGGCATTCACATCGGGTATGTCGAGGTAAAAAGCTTCGTTGGGAAGAACAGAGCCTGCCAACGATTGCAAAAGCTGGTCGGCTATCTCTTTCGAATCGGCAAAAAGAGGTCCAATTTTGTAACCTTTCCGGCATCTCCGAATTACGCCATATCCCGAAATTACCCCGTCATTTGCAGCCGCAAAAGCAGCTCCCTCTGGTTGATTTATCCACTCTTCGACAAATTTGGCACGAGGTGCAGGGAAAAGTTTTGAGTCGTATGTGGTTAGCGAGTTGAGAGGAACATCTGAAATGCGGTGTATGTTTGGGAAATGAGCAGTGCATGGAGTAGTTATCCCTTCGTAACGAATGTTGCGATAAGCCATTTTATACCCTATTTTCCGGTAATTTTCCTGCTGCTCAACAACGCCATCGAGCCCAATATTCTGCGTAGAAAGATGACGCAAAGCTGTGCGATATAGCTTAAGCGAATAGCCCTCTCTCCTATATCCGGGCTTCACTACATAAAAACCCATAAAGCCAAATTCGGCATTATAAGCAACAGCCGACACACAGGCTATCGGAACATTGTTGAGAAGCCCAACAAAAAACCCATTCGGGTCGGCATTATAAAACATGCGGGCATCGTTAAGGCCAGGATTCCAACCTTCGGTTGTAGCCCATTCAACAGCAACATTTTCAACCTCGTCGAGGGTCATGTTGCGAACTATATACTTTTCATTTGCTTGCATAGCGTGCAATTTTATGTGCGAATAAATTACTCATTTTCTTCATCATACTTACTGTCGTTATGCCTTGATACCTCCTTATTTTGGGAAAGTTCTCTAAATTTATTTGCCAATTCAGCTGTAATAACCGAAAACAGTCCAACACCCAGCAGCGAAAGTACCATCCCAATAATGCGCCCCTCGGTAGTAACCGGGTAAATGTCGCCGTAACCGATGGTCGTAACCGTAATAAATGCCCACCAAAATGCGTCGAAAAATTCATTCACGTTGGCATTCAACCCTTTTTCAAAAGAAAAGAAAGCCAGTGAACAATAGATCATAACAAGAATTGTAATTGAAATATATGCAATTAAGATGTTCTGAGTTTTGCTGGTGCCAAGCTTTCGCACCAAAGGGATTATTGCCTTTACGCCACGCAATAAGCGAACTAAACGAATAACCCTCGCCACCCTGAAAAACCTCAAAAAAGTCATAAAAGGAATAGAAGCAACAAGGTCGATCCAATATTTCTTGAAATAGGTTTTTTTGTCTTTCGATTTATTAAAGAAATAGAAGAAATCGCCCATGAATATCATACAAATGAAAAAATCAATTGTGTTGATAACTGTAGCTGTTTGGTCCGAAAGAGGATAAATTACCTCATATCCCAATTCTACAAGTACATAAATTGAAAGAATAAGGATAAAAGATTCCCAAAGGTTAAACTTCTTCATCGTAAAAGTTTTTTTTGATCGATTTTCACTAAGCCATAAAAGTAAAAAATATCTGGTAATGATTGATGTGGTAGTTAACTGTAAACAATTACTACACGCTCAATTGTTGTGATTTATGTTGCGAGGTTTTTCGTATTTCAAAACCTCGCTAGGTTTAAAATCGCAGGGAATGAATTTTATTGTAATTTTCAGCCCTAATTTATATGCCGATTTTATGGATAACAACGACATACTCCGTAGCCTCAGATTCACCTTTAATTATGGCGACAGCGATATGATGAAACTTTTTCGCTCGGGCGGAATGGAGGTAACACGCACCCAAGTTTGCGAGTGGCTTAAAAGAGAAGACGACCCCGATTTTAAAAGCATTTACGACCAACCGCTGGCCTCTTTCCTCAATGGGTTTATCAACGAAAAGCGTGGAAAAAAGGAGGGCGAGCAACCTGTTGCCGAAAAGAAACTGAACAACAATATTGTTCTGCGCAAATTGAAGATCGCCTTAAACCTGAAAGACGAAGAGATGATTGAAATACTTAAGCTAGCTAATTTTCATCTTAGCAAGTCCGAGTTGAGTGCGTTTTTCCGCAATCCAACTCAAAGTCAGTATCAACTTTGCAAAGATCAAATAATGCGTAACTTTTTAAATGGGTTAAAGTTGAAATATCGCCCCAACACCAACACCGAGGCCGATGTTTAGCTTAATTCAATGTTAACCTTCCATTTACAAGATATTTCACAATGCGGATAGCAATAATAGGAGGTGGTGCTGCGGGCTTTTTTGCAGCCATTGCGGCAAAAGAAAATTACCCCGGTGCAAGCGTCATCATTTTTGAGAAATCGCCAAAGTTACTATCCAAAGTAAAAGTTTCGGGTGGCGGACGTTGCAATGTTACAAATGGTTGTACCTCGGTTCCAAAACTTTGCGAAGCTTATCCGCGTGGCGGCAAGAGCATGAAAAAACTCTTTTCGGTTTTTAGCACCAACCATGCAATGCAATGGTTCGAATCGCGTGGTGTAAAGTTGGTTGTTCAAGACGATGGTTGTGTTTTTCCCGTGTCGCAAAATTCGCAAACAATTATCGATTGTTTCCTGCGCGAAACCCGACGGCTTGGCATTACAATTGAAACCGGGCGCGGCATTAAATCAATCATTTCCAAAGAAGATAACTTGGAAATCGGCTTTTTATACGAAGATGCCCCTTCCGAAACATTCGATAAGGTAATTGTTGCCACTGGTGGTTCGCCCAAAAGAAGCGGCCTCTATTGGCTCGAAACTTTGCACCATCAAATAGAGGAACCTGTTCCATCGCTCTTTTCGTTCAACATGCCCAACGAAAGTATTACACAACTTATGGGCATTGTAATTGAAAACGCGCTGGTAAATATCCAAGCAACAAAAATAAAAGCACAAGGGCCTTTGCTTGTTACACATTGGGGCATGAGCGGCCCGGCAATCTTAAAGTTGTCGTCGTTTGGAGCACGTATTTTAAATCAAGCTAATTACAACTTTACTATTCAGGTTAATTGGGTGAATGAGCCAAACAATGAGGAAGTTATGCGGAAACTGAATGAAATAGTCCGTGAAAATGGACAAAAACAGTTGGCCAACTTCCGGCCTTTTGCGCTCCCCGAACGTTTATGGTCTTTCTTGCTCGAAAAAACCAACTTGCCACCAACTAAAAAGTGGAATGAACTAGGGCAGAAAGGGCTTAATAAATTGATCGACTTGTTAATAAACGATGTATATCGGGTCGAAGGCAAGTCGACTTTCAAAGAGGAGTTTGTTACCTGTGGCGGGGTAAGTTTGCAGAGTGTCGATTTGAACACAATGCAAAGTAAAGTGGTCAAAAATTTATATTTTGCGGGCGAAATACTCGACATAGATGCCATTACCGGCGGATACAATTTACAAGCCGCATGGACTACCGGATACATAGCCGGAAAGTTGATGTAAAGAACTATTATAAACTTATTTAGTTGTTGAAGAAATGTCAAATCAAAATGCATCTGTAAAATCTATCTTATTTGCCTTGTTGGCCAATTTGGGAATTGCAATAACAAAAACAGTGGCAGCAGTTATTACCGGCTCGGGGGCAATGCTTGCTGAATCAATCCACTCGTTTGCCGACTGTGGTAACCAAGGGCTTCTGTTCCTTGGGTTGCGCGCTTCGAAAAAAGAGGCTGATTTAGAACACCCTCTTGGTCATGGCAAATCTATTTTCTTCTGGTCGTTTATTGTTGCCCTCATTTTATTCAGCATGGGTGGCTTGTTCTCCATTTACGAAGGTGTACATAAACTTAGCTCACACGAAGGATTAAAATCCCCAATCATTGCCATTGTGGTGTTGTCGGTTAGCATGGTGCTCGAAGGGGCATCGCTCTTTGGTTGCATTACTCAAATAAACAAAGTGAAACATAACCAAAGCTTGCTGAAATGGGCTATTAGCACCCGTCGGAGCGAACTGGTAATTGTATTGGGCGAAGATGTAGCTGCATTACTGGGGCTGTTTTTTGCCCTTGTTTCGGTTGTCCTCTCGGTAATTACAGGCAATCCAATTTTCGATGCTGTTGGAAGTATTGGGATTGGGGTTTTATTGGTTTTAATGTCGATATTGTTGGGCGCGAAAATCAAAAGCCTGCTGATAGGCCAAAGTGCGTCGGAAGAAGATCGGAAAGAAATTCTTGGGTTTCTTGAATCTCGTCCCGAAATCGATTTAGTACTTAATTTAATAACCCTTCAATTGGGCTCGCAAATTATGGTTGCGGTAAAAGCCAAAATGAAACCAGTTGACTCGGCAAACGAGTTAATTGCAAACATAAACACCTGTGAAGCAGAACTTCGAAAGATGAATCCGCTAGTACAATGGGTATTTTTTGAACCCGATATTGAATAATTATAGGGAACAGTAAAATCTGTCGTTCTGAAAGGACAAATTGCTTCAGGGAATACTATTCACCTGCACATGCAAGCAATTTCCACGAAGCAATTTGTTGATGCAAGGCAAAATTGGAAACTATTGAATATCTTTGCACTGATTGTTCTTAATGGGTAATCAGGTCGAAAAAAGGTTTAAAAAGATAGATTTTGGAAAAATTTGAAATGGTAGCCACAACCCTTTTCGGGTTAGAAGAGATAGTTGCAAACGAGTTGCGTAATTTGGGCGCACAAGATATTAAAGTCCTTAACCGTGCTGTAAGTTTTAAAGGCGATAAAGCAATATTGTATAAAAGCAATCTGCACTTGCGCACCGCTTTGAAAGTTTTGATGCCTTTCGCTCAAATCATGATCCGCGATTCGATGGATCTCTACAAAAAGATAAAACGCATCAATTGGGAAGATTACATGTCTGTCGATGGTACGTTGGCTGTTGAAGCAACCGTTAACGGCGATTTCTTTTCGCACTCGCAATTTGTTGCCTTAAAGACCAAAGATGCCATTGTCGATCAGTTTAGGGAGAAATTCGGACGCCGCCCATCTGTTGATCTCGAAAACCCTGATCTTCGGATCAACCTTCACATTAACGAAAGGCAATGCTCAGTTTCACTCGACAGTTCGGGTGCATCGTTAGGGAAAAGGGGATACCGTCTCGATCAGGTGCAGGCTCCTCTGAGCGAAGTGCTTGCTGCCGGAATTATTGCCCTTTCGGGATGGGACAAGCAACGCGACTTTATCGATCCAATGTGCGGATCGGGAACTTTCTCTATCGAAGCAGCGTTAATTGCCTGCAACATGGCGCCCGGAAGGTTGCGCCATTTCAACTTCGAAAAATGGAAAGATTTTGATGCCGAACTTTGGTCTACAATAAAGAAAGAGGCCGACGCTCAAATTGTTGAGCCTGCCTGTAAAATTTTTGGAAGCGATTTAGAAAACCGTGCTGTTGAAATTGCTACCAGCAATGCCAAGAACGCGAAAGTTGAAAAATATATTCAATACAGGAAGATGGATTTTCTCAATCCCGATATTCATATCGAAAACAGTGTTGTGCTAATGAACCCGCCCTATGGCGAACGTTTGATGGATAAAGATGATATTGTTCCTTTCTATCAAGCAATTGGCACGCAGTTGAAACACCACTACGAAAATTGCGAAGCCTGGATACTTAGCGGCAATATTGATGCGTTGAAATTTATTGGACTTCGGCCATCAAGGAAAATCAAACTCTTTAACGGGCCAATGGAGTGCCGACTTCAGAAGTATGAGCTTTTTAAAGGAAAAAAGGGCGAAGCAAAAAGAGAAGCAGCCGAATAGCCTAAATCGAATCAATTTATAAATAGAACAATTAATCATGTCTTTCAAATCACTTGGCATTGCCCCTTCGTTGTTAAAAGTACTCGAATTAAACTGTTTCTTTCGACCATATTCAATTCAGAAAGAGGCTATGCCTGTTATTCTCGATGGAAAAGACATTTTGGGAATTGCAAAAACCGGGTCGGGCAAAACGGCTAGTTACGTATTGCCAATTCTTACCAATTTACAGGAAACCCCTGATCCAAAGAACAGGTATGTTGATGTGCTTGTGCTTGTTCCAACAAGAGAATTGGCCATTCAGGTAAACGATGTGTTCCAAATATTCTGCAACCATTTGCCAAAGCCCATAAAAACGTTGGCAGTGTTTGGGGGTGCTTCAATCAATCCTCAAATGATTAAGATGCAAGGTGTAAGTGTGCTTATTGCCACTCCCGGGCGGTTGCTTGAACTCGTAGAATCGAAAGCGGTACACCTCTCCGAAGTTAAAACCCTTGTAATAGACGAAGCTGATAAGTTGCTCCATCCATCGTTCAAAGATGAGATGGACCGTATTTTTGCGCTTCTTCCAAAGAAACGTCAAACACTACTTTATTCGGCTACTTTAAGCGACGATCTCAGTTCTATTCCCGACGATATTCTGCACGAACCAGAGGTGATAAAGATCTATCCTAGGTTTGAAGAAGAAGAGGAAGATGAAAATATTGATCAGATTTCGCAGTTGGCCTATTTTATCGACGAAGAGAAGAAAGGACCACTGCTTCGTTACCTGATCAAAACCAAGAAGATGAAACAGGTACTTATTTTTACCTCATCGATAAAAAGAGCCGATAACGTAGCCAATAAACTTCGCATCAACGGTGTTTATGCCCAGTCGTTTCATGGACAAAAATCGCAGGGAGCACGAACCGAAATGCTTTCAAAATTCAAGAATGGACGTATTGGCGTATTGGTAACCACCGACTTGCTGGGGCGTGGTATCGATATTGAAGCTTTGCCTTTTGTGATCAACTACGAGTTGCCACGTTCGCCTAAAGATTACATCCACCGCATTGGTCGTACAGGTCGTGCCGAAGAAAAAGGTGAAGCAATATCCCTTGTTTCGCCTGAAGAAGAGCACCATTTTAGGGTTATTCAAAAGAAAATGGGCAAGTGGGTCGACCGTGTTGATATTGGAGGTGTTGACTTAAAAGGATTTTAAATTTCTCGGAAAATGCAACTTGATTATATCGATAATATAAATGAATTTGGCGAAGATGTTGTGCGCCTTTACGATTTCAATATGTCGGAGGCGATCCTCTTTCGCGATGCAGTTCGGCAAATTGTTTTAACCGATAGGCGTGAGTTGCAACTTGCTTCGCTCGAATTTGTTGAACCCCGAAATTGTTACCTCTCCCTCCGCCTCGCCAATATCGACGAGGGAATTGTAACCGACGATCAGGTGAATTTCTATTGTTACCTTACGTTCGATGGCTACGAAGAGCTACTCGCGCGTGTAGAACCTTTTTGCCATAAAGAGACAAAAACTTACCGCGTTCTCTACGAAGATATCGACAACCCAACCGACTTTCTTTTTGCCCCGGTCGGAACTTGGGACGAAGATTAGCTTCCTTTGGTTAGTAATTTGAGTTCGATTTATTTTTGAAATTCAGGTTTTTAATGCCAGAAAACACTTTCGTGTATGGGTGTTTATCAGCGCTTCTGAATAATTTGTAACCTTTTGATGGTTTGGTCAGCACTTTTCTTCGGTTGAATATCCATTTTTCTACTTTTGTGGCATGGAAATTCTTGTATATATATTGATGGTTGCCATAATTGGCGTTGGGGTTGTTTTCCTGTTGCGGTCGCACAAAAAGGCTGAAGTCATTTCGGAAACAACACTCAGCAGTAACCCCGATCCTACATGTTGCGGGGCACACGAAGTTTGCGAAATTGATCGTATCAAACTCGATCCCAATATCATTGAATATTACGACGACGACGAGCTTGATGCATATAAAAACATCCTCGAAAACAATTATTCCGACGAACAGATTGACCGGTTCCGGGAGGTACTTTACACAATGCAACCCACCGATATCAAGTTTTGGTTGATAAGCCTTTCGAGAAGGGAAATCAATTTACCATCAATTTTGCAGGAAGAAGCCCGCCAGTTAATGGCTGAAGTTTAGTCTGTTAGCGAATTCTATCGACCGAACGGACAAGAACTTCGTCTTTAGCAATTGCGCGAATAGCCAAAAAGTTCAGGATCATAGACACAAGCGGAAATGCCATTGCAAGTTTGAATGTGTATGCCCCGTCGCCTAGAATCTTTACCGATGAATGCACAAAAAACCAACTTGCCAGCACAAACCCTAACATGAAAATGATGTTGAACGTAGCCACGCGCATTTGAATCACCCTCTTTTTGTAGCTGTTGATAATAAATAGTTGAGCAATAATAATGATTCCCAGCATAACCATAAGCGGAATACCCGAATAGATTTTTTTCCCTGTAAGTTCATCGGCAACTCCGGCAATTGAGAATGTGTAAATTGTTCCATTTGAAACAATTTCGCCAAGAGGCAACCACGAAATTAAGCCCATTAGAATTAATCCGATTGAAAGATATACTGTTTGAATTCGTTGTATCATGATTTTATTTTTTTTGTGCAAAAATAACGGTTTCCCGTTTGCTTTCAACAGTCGGCATGTAATTCTGACTACAAATCGCAAAAATTAAATTAACGGTTTCTGCTATTCCTCGTTGCTTTCTAACGAAGTAAATCCTTCGGGAATGTGGTCGAAATAGAGCTTTCCGTTGAGGTGGTCAATTTCATGCTGAAAGATAACAGCTGTAAAATCTTCAATTTCTTCTGTCTGCTGATATCCATCTTCGTCGAGATAGGTGATTGTGATTTGTTGTGGCCGTTCAACTTTTCCGTAGTAGCCCGGAACGCTAAGGCAGCCTTCGTTCCCGGTTTTTAAACTGTCGCCATAAAAGGTGATTTCGGGGTTGAAATATGCTTCAAAAGGTTCTTCTTCCTTATCGAGCCGCTGCACATAAATTAGTTGGATGCTTACCCCAACTTGCGGTGCTGCAATGCCAACACCGGGGTTGAGAGAATCTTGAACAGTAGCAAGCATCCGTTCTTTTAGTCGCTGCATAACTTCCGAATTCAGATCTTCTTTGCCAACTTTCCGGGCATTTTGACGGAGCAAAACCGAGTCGTTTTCCACGTTAATTGTAAAAAGCCTCATCGCCGATTCGGCAGGGGCACTCATAATACGTTGTTCTTCTTCTGGTGTGAATGCAGGTTTCTTGCAACCCGACACGATGGACAATAAAACGATCATCGAAATTAGTATTGAATTGATTTTCTGATTTTCCATAGTTTAAACAGCCGACTGAAGTTTTGGTTCTGTCCAAAAATACAAAACGAACATGTTGCCACCAAAACAATCGAAGATTTCAGAGCAAGCAAAACATCAATGAGAATAATTTGCACAATGTGTGAGTTCCATCGGGACGAGACTTCTTTCGAAGAACAATATTCCAATCCAAGAGATATTCCTCAGGTTAAAGTTTGGACCGGATGAAAAATGAAACACATCAAAGTTGCGCCATTGTTTTGAATAGCGTTAAAAATTCGATAGTTTTATGTTCCTAAAAATTGAAGATATGATACAACCATCAGAATTGATAATAAATCCCGACGGGACAATTTTTCATTTGCACCTTAAACCTGAAGATATTGCAGATACCATTTTAATGGTGGGCGATTTGAACAGGGTTGATATGATTGCCAGTTTTTTCGATAAAATTGACTGTAAGGTTCAAAATCGTGAGTTCATAACTGTTACCGGCTGGTACAAAAACAAACGTGTGTCGATTGTTTCGACTGGTATTGGTACCGACAATATCGATATTGTGGTAACCGAGCTCGATGCTTTGGTTAATGTCGATTTTCAGACCCGCGAGATAAAGGCTGATAAAAAGTCGCTGAACCTGATTCGGATCGGAACTTCGGGAAGTTTGCAGGGCAATATCCCAATTAATGCTTATGTAGTTTCTGAAAAGTCGATAGGTTTCGACGGGCTGCTAAACTTTTATGCCGGCCGCAATGCGGTTTCTGACCTTCCTTTTGAAAAAGCATTTATGGATCACATGAATTGGGATGAACTGTTGGCAAAGCCTTATGTTGTTGATGGTTCCCAAAAATTAATCGACCTTTTCGTCGGTGAGAAAACTGTTGGAGGGGTAAATATTTCGGCACCGGGGTTTTATGGCCCGCAGGGGCGTGTGGTTAGGCTGCCGCTTGTCGATCCCGATTTGAATGACAAGATTGAAGCGTTTGAATTCGAAGGACGGAAAATTACCAACTACGAAATGGAAAGTTCGGCCATTTACGGGCTCTCAAAATTGCTAGGGCACGAGGCTCTCACAATTTGCCTTATAATTGCCAACCGGGTTACCAAAGAGGCGAATGCAAACTATTACCCCGATATGAAACTGCTGGCCAAATATATTCTTGACCAGATTGCTGAAATTTGATATTGAAACAACAATATAGATCTGGTGCCAAATTCAGTTTGATAAGTAACCAATTCCGATTTCGAACTTGAGCTAAATTGCTGCAATGATGAGGATTCCTATTTTTATATTGTTGATTTTTTTTGTGTTTGATGGATTTGGACAGGCAACAGATACCATTTACTTGTGGCCGGGAAATGTTCCGGGGCAAACTGCACCAAAGCACAAACCTGTTCTTACCGACAATCAGAGCGGTAATGTGACCAGAATTACTGATATCACAAATCCGGCAATCGTTGTTTTCAACCCAATAAAAAGCATTGCGAAGAATCTGAGTATTGTAGTTTGCCCGGGTGGTGCATACAAATATCTGGGCATCGACAAAGAGGGTTACGAAGTTGCGCAGTGGCTTAATTCGCTTGGGATAACAGCTTATGTTCTTCAATACCGCGTTCCCGATAATCAGGTTGGGGCTTTGCAAGATGTGCAGCGCGCTCTCTGTATTGTCAGGGGCATCGATTCTGCTCAAGTAATTGGAGTGATGGGATTTTCGGCAGGCGGAAGTTTGTCGGCAAGGGCTGCAACTCTTTTCTCTGCTAATAGTTATTCGCCTGTTGATAAACTTGACAGCCTGAGTTGCCGTCCCGATTTCGCCGCGTTAATTTATCCAGCTTACCTCGATTTAGGCGAAAACCGAACACTAACGCCCGAACTTACAATTACAGGGGAAACTCCACCTTTCTTCATCTTTGGTACTGCCGACGATACTTATGGAAACAGCAGTTTGGTTATAACAACGGCTTTGCGTGATAAGAAAATCCCTGTTGAACTGCATTTTCTCTCTGCTGGAGGCCACGGTTATGGGTTGCGTAAAGGCAATGTTGCTGCCGAGGCTTGGCCATCACTTTTGCAGCAATGGCTTGCTAATTTTAGATGATTAGCTGAATGTTTAACGAGACTTTCTAGTTCTTTGTTTTTCAGAATCATCAAGACTCCGACAGGCAAAGTTCGTGAAGATCGACAATGCCATTAAGCACCGCATAAATAGTTAATCGGCCAATAGAGCGGTCGCCTAGCTTCTCGGCAATATTGTTCCGGTGAGAAATAACGGTCGTTTTAGAAATGTTGAGCTGGTCTGCAATCTCTTTATTAATGTACCCTCGCACTAAAAGCGATAGAACATCTTTTTCCCTTTCCGAAAGGAGGTTGGCTTTGTCGTTATGTTCCTGAATTCGTTTGTGGCCATTTTGATGCCCAGTGTTGTGCAAACTCAGGAAAGATTTTATAATCTCTTTTTCAGAACGTGAAATATCAATTGTTTTAAACGACGACAACCCAAATGGAGTGATGGATGTGGTTGTTAGTACAATAACTTTCTCTTGAATATGAAGGAAGTAGTTAATATTTTGCAGCACTGTATCCTCAGAAACAAAAAAGTGAAACACCATATTGTGCGATGCTTGACTGAAATCGGCAAAAGAGTTATAACTGCGGATGTCGGCAAAAGGGATTATGTCGGAGAGAATAGAATGCAGCGCAATACAACTCAGTGTGTTGCGGTCAATGATTACAATTAGCGGAACTCTTTCCATTTCAGCGGCAATATTAACACCTTTCGAGGTAAAATAAAAACCCTCACAAATGAGGGTTGACAGCCATTTTGAAGCTTTTACTTTTGCGGTGTTATCAATTGCGATACTTCTTAATTTATTTCGATCTCAAAATTCGTAATGCAACAACCTTAAATTTAGTGGAGTGAGTTTACTATTTGCCGTATTGTCTGTTTTATTTTTAGCTAAATCGGAGCCTGCTGATACATCTAAACTACTGAAAGTTATTGATGTTGTTGCGCCAATTAAGCAGAACGCAGATGCACGGGTTCAGCCGGTTTCTTCTACTACACTTGGGTTGTTTAACCTCGAAGAGATGCGCATTCATTCGGTGATGGATATTTCGGCCATTTCGCCAAACTTTTACCAGCCCGATTATGGTTCGAAAATGACGTCGTCTATTTATATTAGGGGTTTTGGGTCGCGTATTGACCAGCCTGTTCTTGGCTTAAATGTCGACGATTTGCCTTGTCTCAATAAAAACAATTACAACTTTAACTTTTATGATATCCGTAAGGTTGAGTTGCTGCGAGGGCCTCAAGGTACGTTGTATGGCCGCAACACCATTGGCGGGGTAATGAATATTTACACCCTTTCGCCTATGGTTTATCAGGGTGTGAGGTTGTCGGCCGAA
>Ga0209373_10003447_pt1 | contig 14599 bp, 17 predicted proteins | sample Higcelweek5metaG_FD_187173 | JGI IMG/M metagenome (GOLD analysis project Ga0209373, IMG submission 187173) | Freshwater pond sediment microbial communities from the University of Edinburgh, under environmental carbon perturbations - High... | ecosystem: Environmental > Aquatic > Freshwater >...
ACACCTTTTAATTTTGTAACACTATCCAAAATTCTACCTTTTACAGTTCTTGAGTTTGCAATGAGAGGAATTGTAACACTATCAATTTGGTCTGCTGTAACTGTTGTTGATGTGGTAAGATTTCCAGAACTTACTTCAAGATTTCTTGATTTTGTAAATGTACTAATAGGTAATGAAAATTCACCTGTTGAGCTTGTTGTTGAAAAATTACTTATATATCCATCAGTAACATCAGATACTTTTGCATTTGCAATTGGGTTACCACTAACATCTACAACTTTACCAGTAATATTCAAAGTAACACTTTTTGTTGCACCACTTCCAAATGTAACTGTTTCAATTTTTGTTATTCTACCAGCTTGAACTAATGCTTTTACATCAGAAGATGAGATTGAATTTGAAATAGAAACACTAACTTGTCCAGGTGGAATATCTGTAATTAAGAATTGACCAGCTTTGGTTACGTCTCCAATTTTTACAATTTTACCTTTTTCATCAATAACTCTAACTTTAGTTTCTGGGACTTCTGTTTTAGTTGAAGAATCTAAATTAAATTGTACAGAACCACTAATTCCTCCTGTTTGAGCATCAGAAGTAACAACAACTGGATCACTTATTGCTTTTTGTATATCGGATGGAAGTTTTTTGGTACAAGACAAAGAACTTCCTAGTACAGCCAAACTTAATAATGAGACTGTATAAACTTTTAAATTTTTAATCATATTAGATAAAATCTCCCAAAATTATTAACTATCTATTGATTAGCTGTTGTAGCTGTATTAGTTCCTGTATTAGTTCCTGTATTTGATGCTGTAGAAGCATTTGTATTGTTAGATGCAGTTTTATTTAAAACAGCATTTACATCAAAATCAGGTGCTTCAGTTGTAAAAACTAAAGATGTGGTAAATGGTAATAAAATAGTATTTCCATTTTCATCAAGACCTATTAATACAACATCAGCTTGTCCACTAGAAATGTCAGCCATTGAGTCATTTGGATAAACTGAATAGATTACATCTTCTGCTTGGGCAAGTATAGAAACAGTACCATCATAAGTACCACCATTTGGAACAGTTACCAACATTTTTCTTCTAACAGTTGGTAATTTTTGATTTCCAACTGTAAAATTAATAATCATTTCTTTAAATGTAACTCTTGGTAAACCTGTTTTATTTTCTATTTTTAAAATAGGCTCATTATACTTATATGTAACTTGAACATTGGTTTCACCAGCTTTTTTAAAACTTTGAACAATACCAACGCCCTTATCTTTATCAAGACTTTGAATACTTAATATAGTCAAATCTGCTTGTGGTAAAAATGGATTATTATCGCAAGAGGTTAGAACTGTTGCAGATGCAACCAAAGCTAATGTTAAACCTACAAATTTACTTTTTATGTTTCTTATCATGGCTCCAAATATTCCTTGAAATACCTAAATCTTAATAGCTTTAAATATATAACCAACCAAAAAACCAACCAAAAATGCAGTATTTTTATTACATATAAGATGATTAGTTTCTTTTTTCAATCTTTGTAAAAATCTTTTCATTAATTAAACCTCAAAGCTACTTCCAACATCAGGTTCTGATTCTATAGATGTAAACACTTGAACTACATTAGGATCAAATTTTATACCAGCTAAACTTTGCATTGTTGTTATAGCTTCTTCTGGTGACATAGCAGGACTATGAGGACGATCATGAGTTAATGAATCATAAGAATCTGCCAATGTAAGTATTCTTACAGGCAAAGGAATCATTTCACCAATAAGTTGATCTGGATAACCAGTACCATCCCATTTTTCATGATGCATTCTTATCCATAATGGAGCTGAACCTATACCAACAATTTGTTTTGATTGTTCTTCTCCTATTATAGGGTGTTCTTCAAGTTCAATTCTTTCTCCAAGGTCCAATTCTCTTGGTTCTTTTATAAAGTTAAAGTTATTTACTTGTCCAATATCATGTAATAATGCTGCACATTCCAAAGATTCTAGGTCTTCTGAAGATAGACCATATCTTTCCCCAATTTGTCTTGAAAGTTCAGCAACTCTTCTTGAATGACCTGGTATTTCTTCATAAGCATCTGCTGATTCTGACCATTCATTTATAATACTCATTTTTTCAGAAATGTTTGCATTTCCGAAAGAAGAAGTAGAATCTCCTGTAGTACGAAATCTATTTATAAAATGTAATGCAGTTAAAATAAGCATATATACAAATGATACAAAATATAAGCCAAACGCAATATACCTTATTGTCAAAGCTGTTGTCATTATATCTACCCTTAATCTCCTAAATCATTCATCTAAAAGTTTTAAAAATTCGTTTTCTGTTAAAACTTTAATATTTAATTTTAAAGCTTTATCATACTTACTACCAGGTTCTTCCCCAGTTACAACATAAGAAGTATTTTTGGTAACAGAGCCGACTACTTTGCCTCCTCGTTTTTCAACTTCTTTTGTTGCTTTGTCTCTACTAAGTGTTTCTAATGTTCCTGTAAATACAAATTTTAAATCTTTAAAATTATCATTAATTATATTATTATTTATAATCTTTTCTAAATTCTGTGATGGAACAACATTATATTCATAAAGTTTTTCTAAAATATTTAAATTTTCTTCATCATGAAAATAATCATTAATACTTTTTGCAGTAACAATTCCAACGCCTTCAACACTTTCTAATGTATCCAAATCTGCTCTTTTTAAATTATCTAGGTTTTTAAAATTTTTGGCAAGAAGTTCTGAAGTTTGTTTACCTACATATTTTATTCCAAGTGCATAGATAAAGTTTGCAAAAGGATTATTTTTTGAGCTTTCAATATTTAAAGTGAGTTTATTTATACTTTTCTCACCCATTCTCTCAAGCTGTAATAGTTCTTCTTTGTCCAAAGAGTATAGCCCAGAAAAATCTTTTATAAGATTTTTTGAGACTAACTGTGATATTAATGAATCTCCTATACCTTCTATATTCATTGCATCTCTACTAACAAAATGTTTTATTCTTTCTTTTATTTGATCTTGGCAATTTCTGTTAATACATCTTATAGAAACATCATTTTCAAATTTTTCAACTTCACCACCACATGATGGACACTTATTTGGATAAATAAATATTATTTCGTTTCCAGTTCTTAATTCTGTGATAACTCTTACTATTTCGGGAATTATTTCACCAGCTTTATGTATAATAACATGATCTCCTATTCTCACATCTTTTTTTTGCAATTCATCATAGTTATGTAAAGTAGCTCTACTGACAATGCTACCAGCTATTTTTACAGGTTTCAAAACTGCAACAGGTGTCAGAGTTCCAAGCCTACCCACTTGGACAATGATATCTTCTACTATTGTAACTTCTTGCTCTGGTGGATACTTGAAAGCTGTTGCCCATTTGGGAATTTTTGATGTATAACCCAAAATATTTTGATATTCAAAAAGGTTTACTTTTATAACAACTCCATCTGTTGCATAGTCAAGAGTTTTACCTTTTTCTTTCCAAAGATGACAATATTCTTGAACTTCTTTTATATTTTTACATAATTTTATGTTTTCATTTATTTTAAAGCCAAGTTGTTTTAAGTAAGAAAGCATTTCATAGTGAGTTTTTAAATTAATTTCAGGGTCATTGATAATACCAGCATAGAGAAAAATATCAAGATTTCTTTTTGCTGTAATTGATGGGTCTAATTGTCGTATTGAACCTGCTGCTGCATTTCTTGGATTTGCAAAAGTCGGTAAATTTTCTTTTAATCTTTCTTGATTAAGGGATTCAAATTTATTTTTGGGTAAAAAGACTTCGCCTCTAACTTCAAAATTTTTTGGGATTTTTATATTATCTAAAAATGAAAGGTTGAGTGGAATAGATTTTATTGTCCTAAGATTAAGAGTAACATTTTCCCCAATTTTTCCATCTCCACGAGTTGCACCTTGTATAAAATTTCCATTTTCATAAATAAGATTGATTGCAAGTCCATCAATTTTTAGTTCTGCAACATATTCTATTTCTTCCAAATCAAGAAATTCTTTTATTCTCTTATCAAAGTTATAAAGTTCTTCATCTGTGATAGTATTGTCCAAACTGTATAATGGATAGTTATGAATCACTTGTTCAAATTGTGATAAGGGCTTATCTCCAACTCTTTGAGATGGCGAATCAGGAGTAACTATAGAAGGGTCTATTTCTTCAAATTTGATTAATTTGCGATAAAGGACATCATATTCTTCATCAGAAATTATTGGATTATCAAGAACATAATAAGAATAACTGTACTTTTGTAGAGTTTTTTTTAAATTTTTGTACTCATTTATTTCATCTTGAGTCAACATTAATCTTCTTCTTCCTCATATAAGGTAACTCTATTTCTACCTTCTGCTTTTGATTTGTAAAGAGCAATGTCAGATTTTTCAATAAGTTCCTTTACATTTTTTGCTGCATCTGGAAAAGTTGTGACTCCTATACTAACAGTTACTTTTAAATTTGGACCACCTGTAGGATTTTTTAGAGCAGCATTTTCAATAGCTCTTCTAATTCTTTCAGAAAGAACCATAGCACCATTAGAATCAGTAGAAGGCATTACTACTGCAATTTCTTCTCCACCATAACGAGCAGGAATATCTACACCTTTTCTCACACTATCTTTAATCGTTTTTGCAACAAGTCTCAAAACTTCATCACCAGTTTGGTGTCCATAGGTATCATTAAATTTTTTGAAATGGTCAATATCTATCAACATGGTAGAAAGTTTTTTCTCCAAACGTTGAGCTTTTCTTATTTCTTCTAGCATTCTTTGTTCTAAGAATCTTCTAACATATAGTTGTGTAAGACCATCTATAGTTGCCATTTCGTAAAATTTTGCTTTTTGCCATAGAGTAGAAACATGATTTGCAAGAGAAACAATCATAGATTCATCTCTTTCACTAAATGTAGAAATGCCAGTTCTAACAACTTTATCAAATAGACAAAGAAGTCCTATAATATCTCTGGAAGCTTTTAATGGGACACAAATTACATATTTAGCATCAACTTTTGCATCAAGGTCAAACATTCCTTCAGAAAGACCAATTTGAGGCTCACCTGTTTCCATTGCATCTTGAATTAATTTACAGCTTTTTGATATTTTAAAAATTCTATTAGGACTTACTGTATTTACTTTTGACATTGCTGCTATTTGCAATTTATCATCACCTTCTGTATTAAAAAGAACAGCTTTTGAACATGACAAATATTGTAATGATCTTTCAACAAATATCTCAAGTAAAGTTTGAACATCAAGAATACTACTAAGTTCTACACTTATTTGTTTCATTTCGGTAATACCAAAATTGGCTTCACCTAGTTCATAGTTTTGTTTTCTTAGTTTATCATTTGTCTTTTTTAGTTCATTGATAAGTTGAAAATTTGAAACAGCTACAGATATTTGATTGGCAATTATTGAAAGTAATCCAATATCTACTTTTTGATATTCATGATCTCCCAATTTTTTCCCGAGAACAATACAGCCAACCAATCTTCCTTTTAAACTAAGGGTTGCCCAAAGTTTAATATTATTTTTTTCTATTTCTTCTTTATTTCTTTTTATAAATTCTGGAAATACTGCTGATAAATCTTCAGTTGTTACAGCACCTTTATATTCAGTAATTTCAGGTATTTCTTTTGGTGTAGCTCTTAGATATACATTATTTGTATAGCCTTTTATGACAGAAGATTCAAATGCTAATTTATATGGTGCATAAAGAAGGATTGAACCTTTTGTTGCACCTAAAGTTCCCATCAAAATTCTAAGCATATTGGACAAAGAATTATCCAAATCGCTATCAGAAGCAATTTCATGAGATATATCGCTTAATGAGCGTAGATCATAGACTAATCTATCAACATCTACATTTTCAAACTCGTTTAATAACTGACTCACTGTTAAAAAACTCTATTTATAAATACTATACATCGCTAGAGTCCGAAGAGATTAACTCTTGAACCAAATCGGCTACTTCTGTTGGGTAATAGGTAATAGACTTTCCGTCTGGTGATATTTTTGCAAGTTCATTTCCAATAACCCAACCTTTACTGAAGAATTTGGCAGTCTCTCCACCAACTCTTTTTTTTGCATCTTTTATTAAGGTATCAATTTTTTGAGGCTCTTTATATTGAACAATTGTTGTTCCATCATCAAGAGATTTTTCTGTAAAAACTCTGTTTTCAACAGGTTTTTCAGACAAATTTATATTGCTATTAGCCATAAGAGGTCCTGTACCTCTTTCAGCTTTATTTGTTCTTTGAAAATTATCAATAGAATTCTTCTTCGATTGTACTGGAGAAGAAGATTGTTGCGTTTGTGGTTGCTGTAAATTACCAGTTTGTTTTTTAGAAAAAGGGTTATCAGGCGGAAACCTTTTAGCCTGTTCTGACCCTTTTTTATTCAAATCGTCACTTTTACCCAACATTTTTTAAATCTCTCTTAAATTAAATAGCATTAACAGCTTCTTCTTCAGATTCATAAATATTTGCAAACTGTGTTAAACCCATAATAGTAAATGTTTTACTTATAGTTTTTGTCAAACTACAAAAAGATATAGTACCATCAATTTCAGATAAATTTTCAATTACTTCTATAAGAATTGAAATACCAATACTATTAACAACATTAGATTTTTCAAAATTAAGTATAAATTTTTTGATGCCTTCATCAATCAATTTATTTACAATTTCACTTATTTTTTCGCCACCTAAATTATTTACATAGCCATCTGTTCTTAAAATAGCGAATTTGTCTTTTTTTTCTATTTTTACATCAAAAGCTTCTGCCATTTATAGTCTCCATGCTACTTTAATTTTGTCATTATTAGTGTTGTACCAGTGGAATCACTTCGTATTTCAACTGAATCCATAAGACTTTCTACAAGCATTAAACCCCATCCACGTTTATAAGATGATTTTAATTTTTTATTAATGTCTGGTTTTTCAATCAAAGTAGAATCAAAACCGACACCATTATCTTTAATAATAACAGTAAGAGCTTGTTCATTCATAATAAATTTTATATAAAGTTTATTATCTGTACTTTTGCTATGTTCAAATGAGTTTATGCATGATTCTATCAAAGCCATTTTTAGCTCATCTATTTGATCATCGTTAAAATCCATATATTCTGCCAATGCACTAGCTGTTTTTGTTGCAGCTATTTCAATGTTTGGAATCATTGGAATAACAAGGTCAACTTCTCTATCAATCTCGTTTTTTGTTTCTTCTTTATTATTCATAATCAATTTTTAAATACATTAAAATTTTTTATATAACTATAATAAAAAACACTTAAAAATTTAAACATATCTTTTTTTTATAGATTTATTTGTTTGATTATTAATATCTTTATATTTTAATTACCGTCTTTTTTACGGTTGTTTATTTGTATATAATGATTTTTTACATACGCTTAAATCTAAGCTGTTCAGATACTTTTACTCAAGGTTGCTAACCAGTAGTATTTATTATATCATCTTTAGAAGATACATCTAATATTTTATATAAATATTTCAAAATATCAAACTAATTAATACTAATTAATTAAATACTATTAATTAAAGTTTAACAGTAATTATATAATTTGAAAAATTATGTTTAAAATTTTTTGATTTTTATTTAGAGTATTTAATTATGTTATTTGAAGATTGGGAAATCTTTGGGATAATCTATTGAAAAAAGTTTCTTTACATTCATTTATTTTTTGAATATTTCTTGATCTAAATATAAGTTTTGAAACTTTAAAATCTTCTGAAGGGTAAGAACCAATATCAACTTCTTTAAATTCATTAATTATATCTAACATAATGTCAGAAAAAGTTGTTTCACTACAATTTACAGTGAGTTTGGTTTTATAAATTTTACTTTTTTCAAAATAATGCTCTATGGTTGGAAACATATCTTTTAATAATGATGGAGATCCCGGAAATGAAAATATATTTTCTATTTTCATTCCAATAGCCCAAGTTTTGTCAGAAGTATAAATTAGTTCTATATTTTCTGGAAATATTGCCATAGAAAGTGTATTTTTTGTAATTTCGTCTTTATTGTTTTTGTGATAGTTTTTTATTAAATCTACGACAGTTAAATTTTCTATAAGTTCTAAATTTAAGGCTTTGGCAATGGCGGGTTTGGTCACATCATCAGGAGTTGGCCCCAAACCACCAAGAGTTATAATATAATCATATTTTTTTCTATAATCATTTACTAAGTCTGCAATAAAATCTAAATCATCTGGAATAGTAACAATAAACTTTAAATCAATGCCTAAGTTAAAAAGTCTTTTTGCTACCCATCCAGAATTTTCATCTGTTATTTCACCAGTAAGTATTTCATTTCCTATTGTTAAAATTACTGCTTCTTTTGCCATATCATTAAATATTTTTTTCTTAATTATTCATTAGATGTATATCTGCTATGTTCAACAGGTTGACCCAATATTTTACCTGCAATTGCACTTAAATTGCTTACACCGCTAAATTGATCTGGAACAACAATTGTAGCACCTTTACCTTGAGCAATTTTTGGTAATGTCTCAAGATATTTCAAAAGTAATAACATTTCTTTTGAGTTTTCACCAAACGCATTCATAATAAGTTCCATTGCTTTCTTTTCACCTTCAGCTTTAAGGATTGCAGCTTCTGCAATACCTTGAGCATCAAGAACAATAGCTTCTTTACGTCCACCAGCTGAAAGAACTGCAGATTCTTTCATACCTTCAGCTTCAAGGATAGCAGCTCTTTTTTTACCTTCAGCTTCAAGGATAGAAGCTCTTTTTGTTCTTTCAGCTACCATTTGTTTGCTCATAGCTTCTTGAATATCTCTTGATGGTGTAATTTCTTTTACTTCTACTCTTGTAATTTTTATACCCCAATGTGTAGTTGCTTCATCAAGAACGGATTGAAGTTTGTCATTAACTAAATTTCTTGAAGTGAATGTTTGATCCAATTCTAGCTCACCAACAAGGTTTCTAAGTGTTGTAATAATCAATTGACTTATTGCTTCTTGAAATTCTGCAACTGAATAAAATGCTTTATATGCATCAATAACTCTATAGTATGTAACAGCATTTATATTAACGGTTGCATTATCTTTGGTTATCATAGGTTGAGCTTCAAAAGTATGAACTTGTTCTCTTAGGTCTGCTTTGAATGAAACTCTTTCAATGTAAGGGACTACAATATTTAATCCACTTTTCAATGTTCTACTATAACGACCAAATCTTTCAATTACATATTCTTTGGATTGCCTTACGACAGTAACAGTTTTTGCAAATGTAACTAAAACGAAAATAAGAAAAATAATACCAATTACATATTCCATTTTAAAAATCCTCCCTTTCTTTTTTTAATATATCTTTTTTGTCTAAGTCCAAATTTAAAGAGCTAGAATCTTTGGAATCTAAAGTTGTTTTTTCTTCAAGTTTATCCAATTCTTCCAAAACATCATCTTGAGGAACAACCTTCATGATAGCACTATCAATTTCTAAAATTATAACTTTTTCTCCGATTTCTATATCTGTAGAGGATTCTGCAAACCAAATTTCACTACCAATTTTAATTCTTCCTCTTTTGTCTGTGGTTATTTTTTCAATTACTTCTGCTGTTTCACCAATGAAAGAACCTGCTGTAAAATCTTTGTGTGGTGGGACTAATTTTTTTCTTAGATATGGTCTCAAAAAGATTAAAAATCCTGCCGAAACAAGAGTAAAAACTACAACTTGGATTGGTAAACCTAAACCAAAAAATGCAACTCCTGCTGCAGCCAAAGCACCAATTGATATTGTGAGAGCAGAAAAATCACCTATAAAGGCTTCTACTAGTATTAAACTAAAGAATAAAATTGCCCAAAGCATAGTTTTTTAAATTCCCAAAGATAATATTACTAAATGTAAAAGTACATTCTTTAAGTTTATATGTTTTTGACTATAATTGACAATGTTATTTATTAAAAAGAATATTTGATAATAAAACAAAATTACTTAAAAAATTATGTATTATGTATAGTTTGAAGTATTCGGTAAACAATTCTTTCTGATGCTCCAAATTCTCCAAATCTTTCTACAGCAAGTTCTCTTACTGCTTTTCTATAGTTATCATCATTAAGACCTCTATTTACAAATTTCAAAAGTAATTCTGGACTAGGATTGGGTCCTCCCAAAAAAGTTAAAGATTTACCGAGAAGTTTTTTTTGGGCTATACCAAATTTTTTTGTATATTGTATTTTTCCAGCGGGGAAAGAAATTATTGGAATTCCAATACCAGCAGCTTGTTCATTACCTGTTCCAGATAAACCTATTACCACATGAGAAGTTAATAATACATTTCCAAAATAACCATTTAAAAGATGTATTTCATCTTTATTATTTCTCCAAACCTCATGTTTAGGTTCAGTTTTTTGAATAAACCAATTTAATTTACCCAAGTCTTTTCCAAATCTTGATACATTTTCTCTATCACTAACAGAGACAAGAAAAGTTAAAGGTTTTGAAAAAGCCATTCTTTGAACAATTGACATGATGTGTCTAAAGTTATCACGAGCATCATCATGACTACCGGGCAAGATACCTATTATTCTTGCATTTTTATGTATATCAAGTTTTAAAGTTTTGCTATATTCTATACTGTCCATCATTGGATTACCATGATATTCAGCTTTTATTCCTAACCTTATAAGATTATTTGTTGTCAAAACATCTCTTGGAAAAACAATTGTATTCATCTTTTTTATCAAATCTCTTTTTATTCCAGAGTAAGAAGAAACTTGAGAGCTATTTGCGGGTAAATAATAATCACTCATAGCACAACCAACAAAAGCATTTGGCTTATTTATTACTTTTGTTGCTAAAATGGGAACAATATCACCAACTCCGACAACATAATCAATTTGAGTCCTTAATTCTTTTAATGCTTTATATTGCCTCATAAGATGAGGAATCAGCCCACCTGTCAAATCTTTGTAAAGTAAAAGAGGGCTTTGATATGCAAAACCATTAGATGGAAGTTTAAATGGTGGAGCAATTATAGGAATATCATTTTTGATATAGTCCTTTGCCAAACCAACCATTGGAAGTGCTGCAACTCTGTCATCATCTTTAAAACGGAGCCATTGCCTTATAAGGGATACAGCAATACTATCTTCTGCTGAACCATTAGAAATAAATAAAATATTCATTATATATTTAAATCTTCATTGATAAATGTATCTAATGAATTATATCATAAGTTTAAAAATCAAACTTTGGGAATATAATCTTTCATAATAAGCATTTATCTCAATTATATTATTTTTTTTAATGTGTTTATTAATGCTTTTTTATCAAACTTGGAAATTCTTCTAAGCTGTTTATTATATAATCAGGATGAGGAAATTCTAAATTTATTGTATGCTCATGAGGTACTGCAACTGACATCATTCCTGCATTATTGGCAGCAAGAATTCCATTTGGTGCATCATCAAGTACAACACAATTTGCAGGGTCTTCATTTAAAATTTTTGCAACTTTCAAGTGAATATCTGGATTAGGTTTACCATTTTGTACATCATCACCACAAACAATTGTTAGAAAATATTTTTCAAGATTATGAACTTCCAAACCTTTTTGTAATAAATCTCTTCTTGATGATGAGCCAATTGCCAATTTATATTCATCTTTTAGTGCTTCCAATGTTTCAATTACGTATGGCATTAATTCTAATTTTCCATCATCAAAGGCTTTCATGATATATCCAGCTCTAATATCAGCAAGTTCTTCCAGTGAACCTTCTAAGTTAAACTCATTTTTCATAGCCAATGTAGCATCTTCACATTTTAGACCAAAGAGCTTACCCATTATTGAAAAATCTGTTACACCTCTTTCTCTTAGGAAATCTTTTGTACAAGAAATATAGATAGGTTCAGAATTGACCAAAAGACCATCAAAATCAAAAATAATAGTTTTAATCATGTTTTATTACCTCTTTTGCTACATAAATATTTTAGTTATTACTATTAAAATTTTTCAATTTACATTTACGAGTACATTTTGCACAACTTAGATAACAATTGTAGCCAAATTTTATACCCAAAGATTTTAAAAGTGTTAATAGCAAAATTTTTTCAAATAAATAATTTATATTTAAATTACTATAAAGTATAAAACTTAAGTTTACGCCTTTTAGAAAATAAATGTATTCATTGACTTTATTATTTGAGTCTTTTTTCTTAAATTGTTCAAGAATAATTTTTTGAGTTTTCATAAAAAAGATTATTCTTTTAATAAATTTTCTAATAAACCTTCTTTTTCAAGATCATAAAGTTCATCACACCCACCGATAAATTTATCATTTATAAATATTTGGGGTACAGTTTTCCAACCAGTTTGATTTTTTATATAATTTTCTACTGCTTCAACTTTAGATACATCTACTTCTTCATAGGCTACATTTTTTTTATCTAATAAATTTTTTGCTCTTTTACAATATCCACACCAGCTTTTTGTATATATAATCACTTTTGCCAATTTAGTTCACCTTGCTATGCAATAATTCATCAAATGCTTTTGCTAATATTTATTTAAAAATTATATGATAATTAATAAATTAAACAAATTCAATTATAATTAAAAACTTTTATAAAACTTTCAAAAAGAATATCTTTTACTTTATTTAAATTTATTTCTTTTCCCAAAACTTTTTCTAATGAAGTCATCAAATTTGGATTTAGCCCACATGGATTAATTTTAAAAAAATAATTTAAATCATTAGATACATTCAAAGCTAACCCATGATAGCTAACCCATCTTTTGAAAGATATTCCAATGGATGCAATTTTTTTGCCATCAATCCAAACACCTGTATAATTTTCTTTTCTTTCTGAGTCTAGGTTATAAGATTTTAAAGTGTGAATAATAACTTCTTCAAGATTACGAATGAAAGCAATTACATTTTTTGTTTCACTAATATCAATTATTGGATAACAAACAATTTGACCTTGTCCATGATATGTAACATCTCCACCTCTTTCAATGTGATAGATTGGTAATGTTTTATCCAAAATATTATTTAAATCAGATTTTCTACCAACTGTTATAACATGTGGATGCTCTACAAAAATGAGAGTGTCAGAGATTTCTTTATCTATTCTTTTTTTTAATAAATCATATTGAATATCTAGGGTTTCTTTGTAATCTTTTAAGCCTAAGTCCAAAGTTTCTAAGTGTTTCATAAATAGCTATTTTAATCTTTTGTCAATGCAATTAGTTCTTCAAATTTATCAAAGTCGGTAAGAAATATAACTTCAACATAAGAGACTTCTTTATCTGCTCCTTTTTGAGCTTTGCTAACTAAACCAACTGGTATTCCTTTTGGATATATGCCACCCAAACCAGATGTAACAATTATGTCATTAGGTTTAAAATCTGAATTGGCAACAATATATTTAAGTTCTCCTTTTTTATTATCAAGAGGTTTCAAAATTCCAATAGAACGAGACCTATTATTTATGCAACTAACCCAACTAGAATTATCTGTAATAAGTAAAACACTTGCACTATTATCATAGACACTAAGAACTCTTCCAACAAGACCATATTCACTAATTATTGGTGTATTTATTGCTATTTTATCTTTTTTGCCTAAGTTTATATCTATTTTTTTATTCCAAAAATCTGGACTTCTGCCAATAACAGATACAATTTTTTGTTTTAATGGTTTGACAGATTTTACATTTAAGAGTCTTTTTAATCTTTTATTTTCTTCTTGCAATTCTTCATAATCATGTAGAAGTAAATTATAAGTATTGATAGATTTTCTTAGTTTTTCATTTTCTTCAAGAAGCGATTTTTTTGATTCTATACCTTCGGTAAAACCTTCCAATTGGAGACTTACACCATGAAAATAATTTTCTAATGGTGATATTACATTATGCAAAAAAACGACGGTTGGAACATCTGTAAAGAAAAGTTTTATTACTATAATAAGAATAGATATAGTAATAAATGTAAAGTATATTATATTTCTTTTGATTAATACTTTATTTCTTTTCAATGTTATAAAAGTTCTATTTGCTATAAATAAAAATATTATTCAACAGTATTTAAAACTTTTCTTAGAGTAGCAAACTCTTCCAAAACTTTTCCTGTACCTAAAGCTACACAAGAAAGAGGGTCTTGGGCAATATGTACAGAAATTTTTGTTTCATGACTAATAAGCTCGTCTAGTCCTTGTAAAAGAGCTCCGCCACCTGCAAGTACAATACCTCTATCAATTATATCAGCTGCAAGTTCTGGAGGTGTTCTTTCAAGAGTTTTTCTCACAGCATTAACAATATTTGATACACATTCAGATAATGCTTCTCTAATTTCACCAGAAGTAATTGTAACAGTTCTTGGCAAACCTTCTGTTTGATTTAAACCTCTTACTTCCATAGAGTCTTCATCTGCCAAAGGATATGCAGAACCAATTTTTATTTTTATATCTTCTGCTGTTCTTTCACCAATTGCAAGATTATATTCTTTTTTCATGTAAGCTATAATAGCTTCATTTAGTTCATCACCAGCAATTCTTATTGATTCACTTACTACTATTCCACCCAAT
>Ga0209373_10003448_pt1 | contig 14595 bp, 9 predicted proteins | sample Higcelweek5metaG_FD_187173 | JGI IMG/M metagenome (GOLD analysis project Ga0209373, IMG submission 187173) | Freshwater pond sediment microbial communities from the University of Edinburgh, under environmental carbon perturbations - High... | ecosystem: Environmental > Aquatic > Freshwater >...
GATGAACCAGAAGGTTGTAAGTGAAATGAGAACCATTCACAAAAACGGGGAAATTGTTTGGGTACAGGTTTTTGCTCATCCGGTTTGGGATTACAATGAAAACAAATTGTCAGGTATATATGGTGCTGTTCAGGACATTACTGAAAGGAAAAAGGTGTCTGACACGCTTAAGAAATCTGAAGAAAAATATCGTACCCTGATTCAAAACGCTAATGAGTCTATATTGGTTGTACAGAATGGTGTAATTAAGTTTGCAAATCCAAAAACCTATGAGCTTATTGAAATAGATGAGTATGAAGGTTATGATATTCCTTTTACCGATTATATTTTCCCCGACGATCGAAAAATGGTTTATGAACACTATCTCGAACGGATTAAAGGGTTTTCCTTGCCAACGAACTACACATTCCGGGTTATTTCAAAAAGCCAGAAAATAAAATGGGTAGAAATAAATTCTATTCTATTCGATTGGGAAAATATGCCGGCCACATTGAATTTTCTAGTCGAAATTACGGATAGGGTTGCTGTTGAGAAAAAGAGGCAGGAGGAGCTTCTGCTGCTTCGAACATTGATCAACCATTTGCCTAGCTCTATCTTTGTGTTGGATAATCGATACCGGAAAACGGTATTCAACGCAACACATCTGAAGCGGGTCGAAGATAAGCTCAACCTGCAAAAGAACCTTTGCGAAGATGATTTGATAGGGAAAACCAACTGGGATATTTACGCCAAGGAGATTGCTGACCAATATTATGAAGAAGACAGAAAAGTAATTGAAAACGATGAGTTAATTCTCGAAAGAGAGACATCCCAAACAGACAGGCAGGGAAATCCGGTATGGGAAACCATATCAAAAATTCCGATGCACGATGCTGATGGTAAAATTATTGGAATGTTGGGCATTGCCCACGACATAACAGAAAAAAAGCTTTCTGAAATTGCCCTTCAGGAAAGTGAAGAGCGATACCGGTTTTTGTTTGAAAAAAGCCCGGCGCCGTTGCTCATTTATGAAAGAGATTCACTAAATATTTTATCGGTTAACGAAGCTTTCCTCAACCATTATGGATATGAAAAGGAGAAAGTTTTATCCATGATCCTTCCTGATCTCTATCCTGAAAATGAAAAGCTCACTTTAGTTCATTTTGCAGCCAGTTTAAAGGGATATCAATATGTTGGTGAATGGCACCACTTAAAAGCTAATGGAGAACGGATAACCATTGAAGCTAGTTCAAACGATATTGTTTTTGAAAACAAAAAAGCCAGGGTCACTGTAATCACAGATATTACCAACCGAAAGTTAACAGAAAACAAGCTTAAATCCAGCGAAGAGAAATTTCGGCTTATCAGCAATTCGGCTCACGATGGTATCTTTATGATAAACGACGAAAACGAACTCATATACTGGAATCCGGCCTTTGAAAAAATATTAGGATACCCTGGAGAAGAGCTGGCGTTTAACAACATCAATAAATTTCTCCTGTCTCCAAACCAAACCGAACAAAAGAATTTGCCAATTCAGGTTTCCGGATACAACGAAACGTATGAGAATTCGGGTCTGTCGTTTGAAGTTGAAGTTGCACGGTGCAATGGGGAAGTTATCCAGATTGAGCTTTCACTGGCACCCCTGAAAATATCGGGTCAGTGGGGGGCCGTAGGTATTGTGAGGAACATTACTGAACGGAAAATATTTGAACAGGAGTTGATCCAGGCAAAAGAGCAGGCCGAAGAGAGCGACCGGTTAAAATCTTCATTCCTTGCAACCATGAGTCACGAGCTTCGAACACCTCTCAATGCTGTTATTGGTTTCAGCAGCCTGATTGACGATCAAATGGAAGTGCCAGAAATACTCGAAATGGTTAGAATCATCAACGATAGTGGTAATCATTTGCTCAGTATCATCGACTCGATATTTAGTCTTGCGCTTTTACAGTCGCGGGTAACAAAAATTTCATGGGAAGAGATACCCCTTTCCAGTTTCATTATCGGGCTTAAACCCTATTTGATTACCAAGTTAGGCAAAGAAAAGAAGGATCATCTTCGGCTAATTATGAATACTTGTCACGAAGGAACTGAGTATGTAATCCGGTCAGACAAAACAAAACTCACCCAGATGATGATCAATTTTTTCGATAATGCGATTAAATATACACAAGAGGGTTCAATCGAATATGGGTGTATCGTTGAAGGGGCCTCGGTTTCTTTTTACGTGAAAGATTCCGGGATAGGGATTCCTGAGGATAAGCAGACTTTAATTTTCGAAAGATTCAGACAAATTGAAGACTCCCTTACCCGACAATTTGGTGGTGTAGGTTTGGGACTTTCAATATGCAAAGAGATTTCCGATTTACTTAACGGGAAAATCTGGGTGGAATCAAAAAAAGGAGAAGGATCTACTTTTTATTTCAGGTTAAATGATGTTTTAGTCAAGTAAGTTAGATCTACTTTTAACTTTACGGCAAGTAGATTTTTCATCTTCTCCCCAGCGCCCCGGTCGGGCATTCATCAGCCACCTTTTCGGCAATTAGTTTTAACCCTTCGTTGATGTTTTCATTGAATGGAATGCCAATTTCCACATCGAAGCCGCGGCCTATATAGGTGAATCCATATTTTTCCTGATGTTTGGCTGTGAGACGAATACAAATGCCACATTTGATGCACTTTTCGGGTTCATACACAATGGTGTCGTGGAATTGTTTTCGCACAGCTTTGCGCTCTTCGTAGGCAAACCGTTTTTGCTCTGCTCCGTATTGGTCGGAATATTCGCGCAGTTTGCAGCTGTCAATCTTACGGCAGTCGCAGTGCAGACATCGGGTCGCTTCGGCTTTCACTTCCTCAACTGTAAGCCCTTTGGAAATGCCGTTTAACGGTTCAATGCGGTTCCCTTCGACTGATTCTTTCAGGTATTGAGCATATTCAGGAATGACCAGCTTTCCAAATTTAGAGTTGAATTTCATTGGCTGCCCCACAACGGGTTTTTCGTTCAGCAATTGCCACACCGAAGCAGCAGCTTCCTTCCCTTGTGCCAATGAACGAATAGCCAGTTTCGATGAACGCAACGCGGAACCGATTGCAAACACCCCGGGTATGTTGGTTTGAAAAGTGTTCTCGTCCGCAATAAAACCTTTAAAATTCGACTCAATTCCCCAATACTTCTGTTCTGTGAAAATGACTCCCGAAGCGATAATCACGGCTTCATAATCCTGATGTAGCTGTTCAAATTGAGCTTTGTCAATTTCTGTGTTGAGTTTGAATTGAACACCTAACTTTTCAATGACTGCAATCTCACGATCCAACTCCTCTTTAGGAAGTTTTTCGTCGTTGATATCGGTTCGAAGCATTCCTCCTGGTTGTGATGCTTTATCGAAAACGGTACACTGAATACCTTTCAATTGCAGGTAGTAAGCTGCTGACAAACCCGCCGGTCCACTGCCAATGATGGCTACTTTTTGTCCAATTAAAGGTGCCAGTTTTTCTTCAAAGTGACCTTCATCGCCTGAAAAACGTTTGAGAAGGCAGATAGAAACTGCTCCATCAATCGGTTTACGGCGGCAAGCTCCTTCGCATGGTGCCGGACAAATATGCCCTAACACCGACGGCAACGCAATGTTTTGTTTCACCACTTTCAATGCCTGATCAAACTTTCCGGCTGCCAGCAACCGATTCATTGTGGGGATGTCCATGTGTGCCGGACAGGCAATGGTGCAAGGCGCTACGCAGTCGCCCACGTGGTCGGAAAGCAACAGTTCAAGCCCGGTTTGTCGTGCCTCGCGGATTTCGTCATCGATGGTAATGATATCCATTCCTTCTTGTACCGGAAAAGAACACGACGGATAAAGTTTCCCGTTATGAGTGTTTTTCACCAGGCAAATCATGCACGAAGTGAAGTGTTCCACTTCGTCGTTGTGGCACATCGTTGGGATTTCGATACCCAGTTTTTGTGCGGCTTTGAGGATGGTGGTTCCGGGTTCAACCGAAACAGATTTACCATCAATTTTGAGAGTAAAAGCCCCCTCCCTGCCTCCCCCCGAGGGGAAGGTAAGTGGTGCAGGTATGTTGATGTTGTCTTTCATTTCGAATGATCAATGACCTTTGTAAACGGGTTTTCGTTACAAACCTAATCATTAATTCACTTGCCATCAATATCTCTTCGTGTTAAAAAAGTGTTATAATTCCTTCAAAAAAGAGGCACAACACCTGTGCTTCTCAAATTTTAAATCTTTTATTTTCAATTATTTTTTCAAAGCCGCTTTCGTGAAAATGTACTCAGGAATTTCAACATTGAACTGGAGCTTTGTCATCTTGAATTCAGTACCGTCGCCCTCTTTTAGCATATCTTTATACACCATGGTCGATGGAAACCAACGTCCCTGAACCTGGATCACATCTTTCATATCGAGCCGTTTTAGCAGCTGTCCGCTTTTGGCAAAAAGTTCCTGTTTCAAGGGTACAAACCGTTCGGTATCTACCCACATTTTTTGCGAGAAGTAAGCCACGTCGGGTACTTTTGCTGTTAGCTCAATAATGTAAGCTTTCCTCCCCGAAACCTCTTCTTCTCCAATCACTTTAGCATCGTAAGTATCCGTTAGTTTGCGGTCGTCCATCATGTCTTCGTACGAAAGGTCAGAACCCATGACCGACTGGCGCAAAAGGTGACCCGAAATTTGGATGGTACGGTCGGTAGAAGGGGAGTAGATCCAAAGCTGGTTTTCCAACTTCAGCATTTTTGTTCCCTGTTCGCGTGCAGGTGAAAGATATTCGGTGAAAGCCTTTTTGTTTCCAACGGAATAGCTTTTAGAAGTAATTGTACGGTCGCCCCGTTTGCCGTGAATGGTAATTGATGACTCCATAACACGGTTTTCCGACGACAGGTTTTTGTCGACCTTTTTCAAAATCTCATTTGCATCGGGGGCCGAAAAACTCAACATAGTTGTAGCGATAAGTATTAATGTGAATATTGTTTTCATATTTTAGTTGTTTCTGTTTATAATTTGTGTTCACTCTTTTGGTTGGAAAAGAGTCAATAGTCATTAGAAAATTGCCACCATGTCTCCAACCGAAACATCCCTTATCTTTTTTCTAATGACTTTTTCCTGTTTTATGCCTCCAATTCTTTAAACAACTGCGATGTTTTCCGCTTATAAATACCAACTCCGGCTAAGGCTGTGCCTATAACTGTAGAAATTATTCCGGGAAAGAACCCGAGGTAATAATCGACAGGTGTTATACGTGCCCTGAGAATTGTAGGTAGCATCACAGATGAACCCTTCATCGAATCGCTCAGGTTGAGGCCATATTTCTGCATCAACCAGGCAAAGAATAATCCCAATCCAGTACCAACAATTGAACCTGCAATGCCAATAAAAACCGATTCGTAAATCAGAGTAACGTAAACATGTTTCTTTTCTTCACCCATGGCCAACCGAATTCCAAATTCACCATACCGGCGAATACCACCCAGCAACCCCGCATTCCAAAGTACAAGCGCCATAGCCATCATAAACACAATGGTAATAATCATTCCCATTGCATTGGTAATATCAACCATTTGCCCCATCAATCCCTGGTCTTTCATGGTGAGAAAAACAGGAGCGAATTCATTGTTTTCGGTGTTAGGATATTCCTTCCGGAACTTCTCTTTGACAGCCAACGCTTCTTCCTGATCGAAGTAACCGACATTTAAGTATCCGTTTATCTCACTTGAGGCATCAGCCATATCAAGAGCTACTCGTACATCGTTGATATCGGCAATCATTGTTCCTTTGTCGAGGACTTTAACGCCAAAGGATATTGTTCCCGCGATAACAAAATTCTGATAGCTCATGCTACCGTTCATGGTCGATCCCATCAGGGTAACTTCATCGCCAGTTTTTACACCCAATTTTTGAGAGAACTCTTCGCTCAGCAATATTTCGAAAGGTTTTTCTGGCAGGTGGCCTTTTACTAGCGATTTGGTAAGATTCAACCGTTCCACTTCGCCCGATTTACCTGAAAACAGATCAACCCCCATGCCCATTGCAGGGCCTTGCGAGCGGGTTTCACCGTTCTGGTCGGGAACATCGATCAATCCGCCAAACTGAATTCGTTCCACCCATGTAACTTCGGGGAACTTTTGCTTCAATTCTTCAGTCAGATTACCGGTTTCCGTTAACGCCAGGTCGGTAGGCATTTGAGAGATATTTTCGGAGTATGCTTTCGATACCACTTTTACATGGCCTAAGCTCATTTTGGCATTCAACTCGATTGAATCGCCCATCAACCCGGTGATGTACGCATGAAGGAACACGCATAACATAACGCCCAGAGCCACAATCAAGATTGGTACACGGCTGCGGCTTTTATCGCGCAATAGTCCTTTTAGTAGAAATTTTATCATTGTATTTTCCCCCTCAACGCTTCAGTTGGATTCATTCTCGCAATTTTTCTCGAAGGCCAGTAACTCACCAGTGTAGTGGTAAGCAGCACGATCAGCGTGGTTGAAATAATAAGACTAACACTGTAAATCGGGTACATTACAGGCGCAATGGCCATCCCGAATTCACTGGTGTCCATTGGGATTTTCATGCCCACATGAGCTTGCCAAATAAAGAAAGGAACTCCATAAACTGCTGCAACAACAGCTGCCAATACAGCGTGCATAGCCCCTTCAACCGTAAATAAACCAACCACCTGCTGACGAGTATAACCCAAGGCTACGTATGTCCCAATCTCTTTTTGACGTCGGAAAATTGACAATACCTGCGTGTCGAAAATGGCCAGCATTGCCAGGGCCAATAGAATAACGTAGAACATCGACTGTCCCTTCGACTTGGTTGCGACCATTGCATCGATTTCCGCAGTTAAATCTTTTTTGGTTTTCAAGTTGAAGACTTCAACTGAAGTGCGTTTCTCTTCTGCATTTGCAATACTAAACAACGTGGCCTCGTTGGGAAGAAGAAGCTTTTCTTGCATAGTTTTCAGGTCGATCCACACTTGTGCTACATCAACTGTTGGAACGTTGGCAGAGAAGATTTCGACAATTTCGATTTCGGTGGCATCGAAAGTGCCTTTGCTGTCGCGCCAACGAAGGATAACCCTGTCACCCTTTGCCAGATGGCTGGAATGTGCCATCGATGCACCAATAATTGCTGGAATGGCATCAGAAACAGTATCGAGCCTGTGTGCTGGAATTTTCAGCAGGGTTTGATCGGGACGAATTCCTTTGATCATCACCGATTGCATTCGACCTTGCGGATAAATGGTTCCTTGCGCAATGAGTACGGGCACCATTGTTTTGTTCTCAATATCTGGCTTGAACGCCTCTGGTATTGGAGCGTGGCTATCGGTTATTGTGAAAGCATCGTATGGGTCGTATTGGTTGTGCCAAAACTGAGCTTTACCAATTTCCCACTGTTCCATATCTGTTTTGGCCTGGTAGTCCCATCCTACCATTAAACCTTTGGCCCATATAATCATCACGAAGGAGAACGAGAGAACAATCACGTTCAGCCATGTGCGTAACCCCGCGCCAATCAGGTTTCGGTATGCCAATTTTAATGCGATTCTCATTTCGACTGGTTATTAATTGTTTACCAATTCTTCGTGGTCAACCAATCCATCTTTCAGGAAGATTTTACGGCGCAGGTAGCCAATCACTTTTTCATCGTGCGTGGCAAAAATAAACGTTGTTTTCAGCTCCCGGTTCAACGTTTCCATGGTCTTCAGGATGTTGTGCGAGTTGTCTGCATCGAGGTTGGCGGTTGGCTCATCGGCCAGTACCAGCGAAGGTTTTTTTACCATGGCACGGGCAATGGCCACACGTTGGCATTCACCACCCGAAAGTTGCGGTGGTTTCGATTTCACTTTGTCAGTCAACCCAACCCATTCGAGGGCATCCATCACCATTTGTTTTCGCTCGGTGGCTGTGTAATCGAGCAACAGCAAAGGAAACTCAACATTTTCGAAAACGGTATGTACCTGCAATAGGTTATAACTTTGGAAGATAAAGCCAAGGCTTTCTTTTCGAAGTTGAGCCGACTCGCGTGAACTGAGTTCTTTTATTGATTTGCCCAATACAACAGCTTTCCCATCGGAAGGTGTATCGAGCGAACCCAGGATGTTCAACAACGTGGTTTTGCCCGATCCACTGGGGCCGATTAGCCCGGCAAATTCGCCGGTTCCGAATGTAAGATTAATACCTTTTAGCGCGGTAAACTCACCTTTCCCGATTGGGAACCTTTTGATGAGGTTGTCGATTTGAATGATTACCCCCCGACCCCCTGAAGGGGGGGTAACCCCTAAATCCCGTTCGGCTGAGCTCTCGTCGAAGCCTAAAGGGGACTTTTTAGTGTCTGTGGTTTTGTTAATGTTGACCCCCAAACCCCCTAAAGGGGTGTTTTTACTTTCTGCGTTATTGTTGTTTTCGTTCATTTATCTATATTTTAAATGTACAAATCTTCAAATTTTTTAGTTCCCTGCCCCCCCCTTTAGGGGGCTGGGGGGTTGAGTTTTAATGATTCCATACCATCATCAACTGCACCCCGGTTCCGGCAAACAGGTTAATATCGTTTGCTGTTAAAGGCATTTTATAATTCTTCGGGTTGCTGTAACCCATACAGTAGAATGAGAAATCACCCAATTGATGGTTCCAAGTTACAATGTTATATAGCCCATTATTGATCCAGTCGAAATAGAACATGGCACTCAAGTTATCGTTCATTCCGAGGGAATAGTTTAACGAAATTGTTGAAAACGTAAACGGATTCTTGATCTGGAATGGTTTTTCATCGTATGCAAACAGGAGTTGTTCGAATACTACATTCAATCCTGAGCCTATTCCAAACGTGTAATCGGCGCCAACACTTGTCATCAGTTGATTGGCGTATGGCCCAATGTTTTTGCTTTTGTTCATCCACACTGCTTCGAACCACAAGCCAACACCTACGTCCCATTTACCATCGAGACCGATTCGGTTTTCGGGCGTTAACCCGCTTACGACAGAAGAAAGTTCTAATGGATCGGTATTACATAACCGATGATGAAAGGTTAGTCCCATTTCACCCTTAGGTACAGGACATTGCAGCCGTCCTCCAAATTCAGGTTGGTTCTGACTGGTATTTCCCATTTCCCATGTTTTCGCTTTTTCATTCCCGTACAAAACCCACAACCACAGGTTTGCATTGTTTAAAAAGTAATAACGCCCCAGAACACCCCAAACACCATCAGTAAGTTGCAGCGGGTCGCGCGGGTCGAGTTTATCGAACCACATAAGAGGGCGAATTGTAGTAGCTGAACCAAAGTTGATCTTTTGCAATCCAGCCCTGATTTCCAATTGTTCGGTCGAATAGCGTGCCCAAAGTCGGTAGGGTTTTATTTTCCCGGATGAATAAAGGGTATCGAACGGATGTGTACCTAATGTTCCATTCAGATTGGCAGAGGCTTCAAAGTCAATTAAATTTTTCGATTCTTCACCAAACTTTAAATTTAATTGTGGCAGGTATCGCGCGCCACCCCAAAGTTCCAGTTCGTTCGATGGGTTGAAGTTGGTCCATGCCGAAGCTTGACCCTTAAATTCGAGCTTTTGTGCGAACGACAATTGAACGATAAGCGCAAAAATCAGTAGCAGTATATATCGAAAGATGTTCATTTCTGATCGTTTCGGGGAGTCATCCCGTAGGTGAGAAGGTTGGTAATCTCCATGATTAAATCTTCGGCTGTCGGGAAGAGGGAGACCAAATATGGATCTTCAATTAAACCACTAATCTTTTTTGACAGATAGAGGAAAAACTCAAGATTCATATCTTTTCTGATGATTTCTCTCTCCTGAAGCCGTTTAAAACTGGAAAGAGTTTCAGCCCAAATCTCTTGTGTTTTCTGCCCGATGTATTCTTTAAGCCCAAGTGTATTATCGGCGTAAAAGTCGGCAAGGAATTCTTTACTGATTTCGTGAACTCCTTCTTTCTTCATTTTTAGCATTCCTTCGAGCAGTTCGGCTGTAGTCGCGGCATTTTCGATAAGATATTTAAATTCGTCGATTGAGCCGCTAACCATCTGATCTATTATTGCTTTAGCAACTTCGACCTTGTTCGAATAGAATTTATAGAAGGTTACCTTGCTTGTTTTTGCCTCTCGGCATATCTCTTCAATTGAAACTTTTTTTAATCCGTATTTCCAGAACAGATTTTTTGCTGCTTCCAGAATATCGTTGTGTTTTTTATTTGTTGTGATTGCGTTCATAAAAACAAATTGTACGAAATTGAAACAAATGTACGAAAATGATTAAATAAAACGAAAAACGTACATTGTTTCTTTAAGTGTTTAATAGCATGTTTTTAGTAAAGCATCAGGTTGAAAAGGATTATCGAAAGGTATCGTAGTTCTTTTGACAGTTATTGTTGTACGATGGGCCATGCTCGTTTTAATGGTACTTGTTCAGAAAATATTAACACCAATTCGACATAAATTTTTTTCTATTTTTACCCCAGTGGGATCTTTAGCAAGATATCACCCGAATTAGGTCGCTATTAATAAAATTGTCACATGAAGATAAGTGTATTAGTCATTTTTTTCTGTTTATCTATTCAATTGGCCCTGGCTCAAACAAGCTTCATTGCCGGTATTGTCAGAGAGAAAGAGAGCAATCAGCCCCTGCCCGGAGTGACCATTCTCGAAAAAGGAACAACAAACGGCACGGTAACTGCGCCAAATGGGGAGTTCCGACTTTCAGTCAATCAGGGAGCTGTCGTTCAGTTCTCTTTTATCGGGATGAAAACGCAGGAGGTGAAAACCGATAACCGGTCGACAATTGAACTCTGGCTTGAGCCGGTAACAGAAGAGATTAGTGATGTTGTCGTTACGGCATTGGGGATTAAACGCGAGAAGAAAGTGCTGGGGTATTCGGTTCAGGACATTGGTGGAAAAGAGATATCAGAAACGAACCCAAACAATGTGGTTTCTGCCTTAAGCGGTAAAATTGCCGGGGCACAAGTGGTCACCTCTTCGGGACAGGTTGGAGCTTCATCCACCATCAAAATCAGGGGAAACAAATCGCTTTCCGGTTCAGCCGAACCTCTTTTTGTGGTAGATGGAACTCCAATTATGAACACCATCTCCACAGCAATGAATACTGATACCTACACCGATTTTGGGAATGCGGCCATGGATATCGACCCCTCGAATATTGCCAGCATTTCGGTGCTGAAAGGGGCAAGCGCTTCAGCTCTTTACGGCAGCCGGGCAGCAAACGGCGTCATCCTGATAACCACAAAACGTGGCACGAAGAAAAAGGGGATCGGTGTCGACCTATCGACTTCAATCGCGGTGGATAATGTTTGGTTTCTGCCCAATTTTCAAAATGAATACGGACAAGGCCGTGATGGCAGTGAGTATGAATGGAAAACGAACTATCCCGGTTTAACCTATCAGCAATTTCACGATCAGCGTGAATTCAAGTGGGATTTGAACGGAAAAGGCAACCGGATGGACTCGGACGAAAGCTGGGGATCGAGGCTCGATGTTGGACTAATGGTTCCTCAAATGGATTCGCCGGTCGATGCTGACGGAAATGTTACCCCAACACCCTGGGTTTCGCATCCCAACAATGTGAAAGATTTCTTTGAAACCGGAATAACCTTCAACAACTCCATCTCTTTGTCGGGTGGAAATGAAAAAGCTACCGGGCGTTTGACCATCAGCCGTGTCGACCAGACTGGTGTTTCGCCCAATACCGATCAGACTCACAATACGGTTGGTCTGAACACAAGCGTAAAGTTGTCTGACAGGTTTTCGTTCGATGCCAATGTCAACTACTCGGAGCTGAACAACGATAACCTGCCATCGCAGGGAAACAACATGCGAAACCCACTGCTCGGATTGACTGGCTGGTTTGGGCGGCAAGTTGATTTGGGATATCTGAAGGAACATTACAATGACCTTGTGGAATATAAAGGTGGCAAAAAAGCGTTCAACTGGATGATGGATTACGACGGGCAGCACAACAATCCGTACTGGCTGGCCTATAAAAATACCATGTCGCGGAACAGGCAGCGGGCTTATGGGAACGTAAGCATCAACTACAACATCCTGCCGGGCATCGACCTGACCGGACGTTTGGGAACTGACTTCTACAACGAACACCGCAAATACCTCTACCATCAATATTCCAGGGACTGGTCCGATTTATATGCCAATGCCACCAACGGAACATTTTGGGAACAATACAGTTTTGAAAGCGAAACCAATGCCGATCTGCTACTGAAAATTGACCGGAAACTAACCGAAAGCATCTCCCTTTTCTCGACCATCGGAGCCAACTACCGAACCTGGGCAAGTCATTACAACACCACTTCAGGAGCCAACCTGGTCGTCCCCGATTTTTTCTCCACCTCCAATTTTCTGGGAGAACCCAATGTCGATTTTACCAAATATGAAAAGGAGACCTACAGTGTGTTTGGTTCGGTTAACCTGGGATTTAAGAATTACCTGTTCCTCGATCTAACCCTTCGAAACGACTGGAGTTCAACCTTGCCAAAAGGAAATTGGTCGTACCTGTACCCATCGGTCAACTTCGGTTTTATCTTTACCGACGCTTTCAAAATGGAATCACCGGTTTTGTCTTACGGAAAATTGCGGGCCGGGTACGCGCAAGTGGGGAACGATACCGATCCGTACCAGCTAAGAACAACTTTTCAATCGCAGGGGACATCGTTCAACGGGGTCAATCTATTTGGATCGGGGACAACCTTGTTGAAAGGCGACCTCAAACCGGAAGAGACCAAAAGCTTTGAGTTAGGAGGAGAATTCAAATTCTTCAACAACCGGTTGGGGCTCGATGCGACGGTTTACCATGCACAAACCTTTAACCAGCTATTAAGTGTGGATATTCCCAACAGTTCAGGTTCCGGAAAATGGATGAAAAATGCCGGGAGCATTCTGAACCGTGGTGTTGAAATCCAGCTATATACTACTCCGGTATCCCAATCAGATTTCAAATGGGACATCCTGTTAAACTGGTCGATGAACAAGAATGAGGTTACCGCGCTGGATGACGGATTGGACCGGCTTCAAATCAATACCGTTTATAAAGGTACGTCGCTGATGGCTTTTCCCGGCGAGGAGTGGGGCTCTTTCTACGGAACAACCTTTGCCCGGAACGATCTGGGAAAAATTTTGATCGATAAAAACGGGATGCCAAAAACTTCAACGACTAACAAGATTCTGGGAAATGTGAACCCCGACTGGACCGGTGGACTGCGTAATTCGTTCAGCTATAAAAATCTCAGCCTTTCAGCGTTGATTGATTTCCGTAAGGGCGGCGATGTATTCAGTATGACCAAGGCCGATGGTCAGCATTCGGGCTTGCTGGAGGTAACCGTGAAAGATGGCATTCGTGAAAACGGGATGGTAGTCGACGGGGTATATGAAAATGGAACCGTTATCAATGGTGCTGATGTTAGTGGTCAACCTAACCAAACCCGTATTTCAGCCCGGTCGTACTGGCGAAGTTCGCGTAACTGGGCTGAGCTGTCGATCTTTGACGGTAGCTACATCAAACTTCGTGAAGTTACATTCACCTACGCTCTTCCCAAATCTTTCCTGAACCGGATGGGTATTCTGAATGCAGCGATTTCAATTTATGCACATAATCTGGCCCTGCTTTATCTCGATGAAAGCAACGATACGCCTGTCGACCCCGATGTTTCGTATGGTGGAACTGTTGCCGGGACCGGAACCGAAATCTTCCAGCTGCCTTCGACCCGTACCTTTGGCTGTAAACTGAACGTTAATTTCTAAAACCGACCAACATGAACCGAGCAATCATAATCTTCGTATCGACTATCCTGCTGATTTCCTGCACCGACAATTTTGAGAAGATCAATACCAACCCGAACAATCCGGACAAGGCTCCCCTGATCAATGTCTTTTCATACACCATTGAAGAGCTTTCGTCTCTTTATGGGGAGATCGAGATGAAGTACCCTGCCGCTTTCGCCGGTTATGTTACCAAAGGTACTTACACCGACGTGACCAACTATCTCATGGTTCCCAGTGATGTGATCTGGAGCGGAATTTACACCGACATCCTTACCAACATCAACTATGTGATTGACGGGGCTGATGCTGAAGGGAACAAAAACTTGCAGGCTGCGGCGTTGATCGTGAAAAACTATGCATTGCAATTGGCTGTCGATATCTATGGAAAAGTACCCTGTTCGGAAGCCGGGCAAGCAGCAAGTGGGTTAATCCATCCAAAGTATGACGACGAAAAGGATATTTATTACGCAATGTTGACCTCGCTGAAGAGCGCCAATGCCCTTTTCGATGAGGCCAAAGGTGGCGATATTGGCGAAAGCGATCTTTTATATGGTGGCGATGTAACCAAATGGAAGAAGTTTGGAAATTCGCTCCGGTTACGCGTGGCCATCCGCATTTCCAATGTGGATGAAGCCAAAGCGAAGGAAGAGATTGCGCTGGTGCTAAACACCCCGGAAGAGAATCCTCTGTTTGAAAGCAATGCCGACAATGCTTTTCTGGCTTACCCTGGTGGCGACTGGGTAGAACCATGGACCAAACAGCACAATTCGGTAGGCGATAGCTACATTGCAAAACCAATTGTGGATA
>Ga0209373_10003449_pt1 | contig 14594 bp, 12 predicted proteins | sample Higcelweek5metaG_FD_187173 | JGI IMG/M metagenome (GOLD analysis project Ga0209373, IMG submission 187173) | Freshwater pond sediment microbial communities from the University of Edinburgh, under environmental carbon perturbations - High... | ecosystem: Environmental > Aquatic > Freshwater >...
TTTTCGTGCCGCCGCAGGTCCTTACCAGCTCTCGCGGTGGAGGCGCTCGGCCTGGAAGCGGTCCACGCGGCCCGAGGGCATGTCCGGGTGGCCCAGGGGGACGAAGCTGTGCGGGACCACGGCCTCGGGGATGCCGAGCAGCTTGCGGAAGCCCTCCACGCGCGGCTGGTCGGGATACACGCCCGTCCACACCGCGCCCAGGCCCTGGGCATGCAGGGCCAGAAGCAGGTTCTCGGTGGCTGCGGCGCAGTCGAGGGGCCAGTAGCCGGGGTATTTCTCCAGGGCCGGTTCGGCGCAGACCAGGATGGCCGCCTGGGCCTGCCGGGTCATGGCCGCGTACGGGTGGAAGTCCGGCACGCGGTCGAGCAGGGCGCGGTCGGTGATGAGCACGAAATGCCAGGGCCGGGCGTTGCCTGCGCTGGGCGCGGCCATGGCGGCTCCCAGCGCGGTCTGGATCAGCTCCGGGTCCACCGGCGCGGTGGTGAACTTGCGGATGGAGCGGCGGGTCATGAGACAGTCGAGAGCGTCCATGGGGTCCTCCTGGTGCGCTGGGCAGGCGCTGCCGTGAGCATACACGGCCCCGAGCCGTCCCGTAAAGGCCTCGTCCCGTGCGCGCCGTGCCGTTCCGCGAACTTCCGGTACGCTAATTCTTGCCTGGGCCTTGGCCTTCATGATACGTGCCCAGGCGGTAGGTATCCATGCTGAAGACCTTTCGCACCGGGGAACGCCAGACCATCTGCGTCATGGCGGGTCTGCTGATCGCAGCGCTGTTCGCTGTGTCCAGGGTCGACTATCTGCTTTTCCACGGCCTGGTGGAGATGATCGGCGTGGCCGTGGCCGCGAGCATCTTCTTCCTGACCATCCATGCCCGCGAGCACATGGGGAACGCGGCCCTCCGTCTGCTGGGCGTGTCCTTCCTGTTCATCTCCCTGGTGAGCCTGCTGCACACCCTGGCCTACAAGGGCATGGGCGTGTTTCCGGGGTACGGCGCCAACCTGCCCACCCAGCTCTGGATCGTCCTGCGGTTGATGAGCGCAGGCACCTTCCTTCTGGCGCCGTTGCTGCTGGGCCGCAAGCTTGACCTGGGCCTGGCTGCGGGCGTCTATGCCGTGCTCACCACGGTCCTGGTCTGGTCCGTGTTCGTCGGCGCCTTCCCGGACTGCTTCATCGAGGGCCAGGGCCTGACCCCCTTCAAGATCGCGGTGGAGGGCGCGGCCATGCTCATGCTGGCCGTGGCCGGGGGCCTCTTTTTCCTGCGCCGGAAGCGCTTCGACCCCGCGATCATGCCCCTGCTGCTCTGCTCCATCACCTTAAGCGCCCTGGCCGGGGTCGTCTTTTCGGTCTACGTGGGCGTCTTTGACCTCTCCAACTTCACCGGCCACCTGCTGGTCCTCTTTTCCATGCTCTGCCTGCACCGGGCGGTGTTCGTCACCGGCGTGTCCAACCCCTACGCGATGTTGTCCCAGAGGCTGCGCGCGGCCGAGGCCCAGTTCCGGGGCATCGTGGAGAACTCCAGCGAGGGCCTGTTCCAGGTGGACCGTGACGGGCTCATCCTGTCGGCCAACCCGGCCTTTGCCCAGGTCCTGGGCTACGCCGACGGCTCCCGCGCCCTGGGCCAGCCGCTGGGCCAGCATTTCCCCGGCGGCCAGCAGGAGTATCTGCAGGTGCTGGGGCCCGCCCTGGAGGGCGGCCAGGTGTTCCAGCACGAGCTGGACGCCCTGCGCCTGGACGGGTCAAGGGTCTGGCTGTCTCTCAGCGCCAGGCCCTCCCAGGGGCGGGAGACGTCGCGCCTGGACGGCTCCCTGCGCGACATCAGCGCCCAGGTGCAGATGGAGAACCTGCGCCAGGACGTGGAGCGCATCCTGCAGCACGAGCTGCGTTCGCCCCTGTCCGGGATACTGGGGCTGGGCAGGACGCTGCACGAGGACGAGACCCTGCCCGAGCTTGTCCGCGAAATGGGCGGCATGATCGCGGACACGGGCTGGCGGGTCCTGCGCATGACGGAAGAGTCTTTGGCCCTGCGCCGCCTGGAGGAGGGCGCCTACGTCCCGAGGCTGGACCGGGTGGATCTGGTGGAGGTGTTGGAGCGCGTGCGCATGTGGCACGCGACTCTGGTCGAGATCAAGAAGGCGCCGGTGCTTCTGCTGCTCGACGGCGAACCCTTGCGGGCCGGGAGCGCCTGCCCGATGCGGGCGGACGAGCACCTGTTGGAGTACGTCTTGTCCAACCTGCTGAAGAACGCCCTAGAGGCCGCGCCCAGGGGCTCCCCGGTCACCGTGCGCGTGGACGGCGGCGCGGTGGTGCGGCTGGCCCTGCACAACCAGGGCGAGGTGCCGAAGGACGTGCGCCTGTGTTTCTTCGAACGTTACGCCACCAGCGGCAAGACGGCCGGAACCGGCCTGGGCACGTACATCGCCCGGCTGGCCGTGCTGGCCCTGGGCGGCGAGATCTCCTTCCGGTCCTCGGCCGAGGAGGGCACCACCCTGCTGGTCACCCTGCCCGGCGCCGAGTCCAGGCCCCAGGACCCGGCATGAGGCCCGCGCCATGAAGAGCGTGTCATGAAGACCATTGGCCGCTACGCCATTCTGGGCCTGCTGGGCCGGGGCGGCATGGGCGTGGTGTACAAGGCGGCCATGCCGCGAACCCGCCGCGTGGTGGCCGTGAAGGTGCTGAAACCCGCCGAGATGCTGGCCGCCACGGCCGACCCCGCGCGGCTGCGCCAGGACTTCTTCCGCGAGGCCGCGCTCATGGCCGACATCCGCCACCCGAACATCGCCCAGGTGCTGGACGTGGACGAGGACGCGGGCCCGGCCCTGGCCCTGGATGGCGGCGGCGGGCGGCCCTTCTTCGTCATGGAGTACTACTGCAACAACCTGGGCGCGCTGCTGGGCGAAGGCTACCGCGTGGAGGAGCCCACCCGCCGCCTGGGCGTGGACCAGGCCCTGTCCTGCGCGCGGCAGCTGGCCTCGGGGCTCGCCCGGCTGCACCACGCGGGCATCATCCACCGCGACGTCAAGCCCTTCAACCTCATGCTGGCCGAGCGCCCGCCCGACGTCTGCGCTCCCGGCTTCTGGCCGCCGGGCTTTTGCCAAGCAGACGAGGTCAAGCTCATCGACTTCGGGCTCTCGCGCCTGCGCGGGGAGAACGCCCCGGCCCGGCCCAAGGGCGCTGTGGTGGGCTCGCCGTACTACGCCGCGCCGGAGCAGGAGCGCGATCCCGAAACCGCCGACGAGCGCGCCGACGTCTTTTCCGCCGGGGTCACGCTGTTCCGCTGCCTCACCGGGCACCTGCCCCAGGAGGGCGTTTCGGCCAGCCGCCTGCGCCAGGGCCTGGACGCACGCTTCGACGCCTTTTTCGCCAGGGCCTGCCACGAGGACCCAGGCAGGCGGCCCGCCTCGGCCCGGGACCTGCTGGCCGAGCTGGACGGGCTCGCCGCGCACTGGGCGCGCCTGCGCGAGAACGTCTGCGCCCTGCCGGACGAGACCCCGTTGCCCTGCGCCAGCGCGAAGCCTCTCGCCGCCCTGCGCTCGACCCCGGTGCGCCAGCCCCTCGCGGGCGCGCGGGAGGCGTTCGGTTTGGACGAGCTGTGGCGGCCTGCGGCCTGCGACCCGGAGCGCTTTGTCGTGGAAGGGGAGGGCCTGGTGCGCGACCTGCGCAGCGGGCTTGTGTGGGAGCGTGGCGGCAGCGCCTATGGCCTGACCTTCGCCGCTGCCCAGGCCAGGGCGCAGCGCTTGTCCGCAGAGCGCCGCCTCGGCCTTTCCGGCTGGCGGCTGCCCACGGCCCAGGAGCTGGCCTCGCTGCTTCTGCCCGAGCCGGACCTGCGCCAGCTTTGCCTGCCTCCGGCCTTTGCCCCGCAGCAGCGGCGCATCTGGAGCGCGGACCGCAAGTCCTTCACCGCTGCCTGGTACGCCGACGTGGAGCACGGGTTTTTGTGGTGGCAGGACCTGACTTGCGAGTTCTTCGCCCGCTGCGTCACGTCCGTGGGAGCGGAAAAGGGTTCATCCTAGCCTCGCGTCCTCGATTTTCAGCGACACGAGTGCCGCCTGGGAGCGTTGGTTCTCTGCGCCTTCTGCCCAGCCAGGCGTAGAGTCTTTCTTCGGGGACGCGACACGAGCGCCTATCTGGCTGGCCAGCCGAAGCTCCAGCCCCAGGCCCAGGCCCCGGCCAGAAGCAGCGCGGCCACTGCCCCGAAGAGCCGGTTCAGCCGCTCGCCCCAGTCCTCGTTGGGGTAGCCGTGGCGCACGGCCCAAAGCCCCGCTGGCAGCCCCAGCAGCCCCCCGGCCACAAGCCCGAAGAAATGCGCGCCGATGTCCGTGTTCTCGCCCGCGGTGCCCAGGCTGGCCAGCAGGGCCAGGGCCGCAGCCACGGGCAAGAGCCAGCCTGCCCTGGCCTGGCGCTGGGCCAGGCTTGGAACTTGGCTCTGGATTTGGGCCAAGGCCTTGCTCTGGGCCTGGCCCAGGACCTGGCTTCGGCCCAGGGCGCCCTCGCCGCTCACGGCCTTGAGCCCGGCCAGGGCTCCGGCCGCGCCGAATACCGCCGTGGAGAAGCCAATGGACAGGTGCCCCGGCCCGTGCGCGAGAACATTCAGCACATTGCCCAGCCCCCCGGCCAGGATGGCCAGCAGCCAAGCCGCACCCGAACCCACCCGCCGCGAGAGCAAAATAAGAAAGGCTCCGCCGATGACCGCGTTGCTGGCCACATGCGCCGGGTCGGCGTGCAGGGTCAGCGCCGTGAACATGCGCCACCACTGGCCGCCGAGCATCCGGGCGGCGTCGCCCGCGCCCACGCTGTGCCAGTACTGCGGGTAGGAGCCGAAGGTCGGCCAGGGCCGGTGGGTCAGGACAAAGAAGGCGCAGAGCGCGAGCATGCCCGCCACCGTGGCGCGTGAGCGCTCCTCCACCGGGGGCAGGGGGATGGACGGGTGCGGGCTGACGTTCTCGCGCTGGTAGAGGGTGAGCTCGTTCACGGCCTGGGCCATGAAGCGCACCGGGACCTGCACCGTGTAGCCGCCGGGCAGGGAGCGCACGCGGTGCGGCACCCGCCGGGAGCGCAGAACCAGGCTCCAGAGCCGGGCCTGGGCCTGGGACAGGCGTCCGGCCGGGCGGCCGTCCACAAGGGGGGCCAGGTCCGGCCAGGGCGCGCGCTGGGCCGGGCGCTGTGCGGAGTGTTGCGTTGGGCGTAGCGGCGGCATGGGCACACCCTAACGGACTTTGCCCACGGCCCGCCAGCGTAAAATGCCGGGGGCCGTGGGGTGTGGCTGGCCGGGCCTCAAACTGAAAAAGGGCCGGCACCTTTTGGATGCCGGCCCGGGTGGGCAAGTCTGGCGTAAGCCGCAGGGCCTAGCGCTTCGAGTACTGGAAGCGGGCGCGGGCGCCCTTCTGGCCGTACTTCTTGCGCTCCTTCTTGCGGGCGTCGCGGGTCAGGAACCCGGCACGCTTGAGCGTGGTGCGCAGCTCAGGGTCGAAGGTCAGAAGCGCGCGGGAGATGCCGTGACGGACGGCCTGGGCCTGTCCGGACACGCCGCCGCCGGCGACATTGACCTTGATGTCGAACTTGTCGACGAGCTTGGTCAGCTTGAGCGCCTGCTGCACGATCATCTGCAGGGTCTTGCGCGGGAAGTATTCCTCGTAGGGACGGCCATTGATGGTGATCAGGCCGGTGCCAGCGGTGACGCGGGTGCGCGCCACGGCGTTCTTGCGCTTGCCGGTGCCGTAATTGAGATCAAGCATGTATCAACTCCTGTGCGGAGGTTACAGGGCCAGAGCCTGAGGCTTCTGGGCGACATGGGTGTGCTCAGGGCCAGAGAAGACCTTGAGCTTCTTGATGATCTGCCGGGACAGGCGGTTCTTCGGCAGCATGCCGCGCACAGCCTGGATGATCACCAGTTCAGGGTTCTTCTCAAGCATCTGCTTCAGATTCCGGGACTTGAGGCCGCCGGGGTAAAGCGTGTGCTTGTAGTACATCTTCTTGTTCAACTTGTCGCCGGTCACCTTGATCTTCGTGGCGTTGACCACGACGATGAAGTCGCCGCCGTCCATGTGCGGGGCGAAACCGGGCTTGTGCTTGCCACGAAGGCGGTGGGCGATGGCGGTGGCCATGCGGCCCAGCACCATGTCCGTGGCATCGACCACGAACCATTCGTGCTTCAGGTCCGACGGGACCGGGCTGTACGTATTCATTTTGGTCAGCTCCTTCACTTCAAACTGGAAACAGGGCTCTTACGGTTTTTGACCTGGCCTGTCAACTGAATTCCGCTTCCTTTTCGTGGCCACATCCGTGGAAAGGGCCCTCTAGCTCGCGGCCACCAACTCTTTCAGCTTGGCGATGGCTTTGTCAATGCCCGAGGCGTCGGTTCCGCCCGCCTGGGCCATGTCGGGCCTGCCGCCGCCGCTGCCGCCCACCTGGGCCGCAACATCCTTGATCAGGCCGGGCGCGGTGAATTTGGCGTGCAGGTCCTTGCTCACCGAGAGCAGCACCGTCACCTTGCCGTCCTCGCCCGGGGCGATGATGCAGGCCACGCCCGAGGGCAGCTTGCTCTTCAGCGCGTCCATCTGCTCGCGCAGGCTCTTGATGCTCGCGGCCTCGGCCTTTACCGCCAGCACCTTGACCCCTGCAATCTCCTCCACCTCGGCCAGGCGCGCCCCGCCCTCGCCGGAAGCCAGCTTGGTCTGCAGGCGCTCCAGGTCCTTCTGCAGGGCCTTGACCTGGGCGTTCATGGCCTTGACCCGTGCGGCGACCTCTTCGGGCCGCGCCTTGAGCACGGCCTGCACGTCGCCCATCTCCTGGCGCAGGGTCTGCAGGAAGTTCAGGGCGTTCCAGCCCGTGGCCCCCTCGATGCGCCGGATGCCCGCCGCCACGCCCGTCTCGGACAGGATGACGAAGCTTCCGGCCTGGCCGGTGCTGGTCAGGTGCGTGCCGCCGCAGAGCTCCATGCTCACGCCGGGCACCTCCACCAGGCAGACCGTGTCGCCGTACTTCTCGCCGAACAGGGCCATGGCGCCACGGGCCACGGCCTCCTTCTGGTTCACGTTCTCGCGGCCCACCGGAATGTTGTCCAGGATGGCGCGGTTGACGATCTGCTCGACCTTGGCGATCTCCTGCGGGGTCATGGGCGCGATGTGCGTGAAGTCGAAGCGCAGGCGCTCCGGTCCGACGAGCGAACCGGACTGCTTCACGTGGTCGCCCAGGACCTGGCGCAGGGCCGAGTGCAGCAGGTGCGTGGTCGTGTGGTTGCGCGAGCTCGCCATGCGCGAACGGGCGTTCACCGTGAGGCTGGCCGTCTGGCCGGTGCTGATGTCGCCCTCGTTGACGAAGATCTTGTGCACCGTGAGCTGGGGCGAGGGTTTCAGGGTCTCCAGCACGTCGGCTCCGCCGGTGGTGGTCCCGACCTCGCCGAGGTCGCCCTCCTGGCCGCCGGATTCGCCGTAGAAGGGCGTCGCCGCGGCCACGAGCCAGCCGCCCTGGCCCTGGGTCAGGGTTTCGACGCTTTCGCCGTCGCCGTCCAGCAGGGCGTTGATGCGGCCCTCGTCCTCAAGCAGGGCGTTGCCGGTGAAGCGGGTCTTGGCCCCGGCCTCCAGAAGGCCCTGGAACATGCTGGCCACGTCCTTCTCGCCGGAGCCCTTCCAGGCGCTCTTGGCCCGGACCTTCTGCTCCTTCATGCAGGCCATGAAGCCGGGCTCGTCCACGCTGATGCCCTGCTTCTCGGACACGTCGTTGACGATGTCCAGCGGGAAGCCGAAGGTGTCGTAAAGCTTGAAGGCGAATTCGCCGCTGATGCGGCTCTCGCCGTTCTCCTTCAGCCGCCCGATCTCGTCCTCCAGGATCACCAGGCCCTTGTCGAGTGTCTGGGAGAAGCGCTCCTCCTCCTCGCGCACCACGCGGGCCATGAACTCCTGGTTGGACAAAAGCTCGGGGTAGGCGTCGTGCATCTGGGCCACCACCTGGCGCACGGTCTCGTGCAGGAAGGGCTCGGTCAGGCCCATGATGCGGCCGAAGCGGAAGGCCCGGCGGATGAGGCGGCGCAGCACGTAGCCGCGACCCTCGTTGCTGGGCAGGATCTGGTCGGTGATGAGGAAGGCGATGGACCGGCTGTGGTCGGCGATGACCTGCAGCGCGGTGTCCACTTCCTTGTCCGCGCGGTAGGTCACGTGGGCCTTGTCGGCCACGAAGGAGATCAGCGGGCGGAAGATGTCGGTCTCGAAGTTGGAGTGCTTGCCCTGGGCCACGGCGGCGATGCGCTCCAGGCCCATGCCGGTGTCGATGCTGGGGCGGGGAAGATTGGTGCGGGTGCCGTCCGCAGCCTGGTCGAACTGCATGAACACGAGGTTCCAGATCTCCAGGAAGCGGTCGCAGTCGCATTTGCCGATGCCGCAGTCCGGGCCGCAGGACATCTCCGCGCCCTGGTCCACGTAGATCTCGGAGCAGGGGCCGCAGGGGCCGGTGTCGCCCATGGACCAGAAGTTGTCCTTGTCCCCCAGGCGATAGATGCGTTCCGGCGGGATGCCCGCCACGCTCTGCCACAGCTCGCCCGCCTCGTCATCATCCTTGTAGATGCTGACGTAGAGGTTGTCCTTGGGCAGCTTGATCTCTTTCGTGATGAAGTCCCAGGCCAGGCGGATGGCGTCGGCCTTGAAGTAGTCGCCGAAGGAGAAGTTGCCGAGCATCTCGAAGAAGGTGTGGTGGCGCGCGGTGCGGCCCACGTTCTCCAGGTCGTTGTGCTTGCCGCCCACGCGCAGGCACTTTTGGGAGGTGACGGCGCGGGAGTAGGGGCGCTTCTCCTGGCCGAGGAAGCATTTCTTGAACTGGACCATGCCCGCGTTGGTGAACAGCAGGCTGGGGTCGTCCTTGGGCACCAGGGTGGAGCTTTCCACCACGGTATGGCCGTTCTGCTCAAAGTACGTGAGGAAGCGGGAGCGGATTTCTGCGGCGTTCATGCGTTGTCTCGTTCTCCAAAGAAAGAGTGGGGGGGTGACGGTGTATCGGGTGGGGGCCCAGGTCCGTTGCTTACGCCTCGTCCATCTCCGCGGGCTCTTCCGCGGCCGGGATGAAGGGCACCGGGGTCATGCCCAGGTGTTCCAGCAGCTTGTCCTCGATCTTCTGGCGCAACTCGGCGTTTTCAGTCAAGAGCGCGCGCACGTTCTCCTTGCCCTGGCCCAGGCGCTCGGACCCGAAGGCGAACCACGAGCCGGACTGCTCGATGATCTTGTTGTCCACGCCGAGGTCGATGATCTCGCCCTCGCGGCTCATGCCCGTGCCGTAGAGGATGTCGACCAGGGCCTCGCGGAAGGGCGGGGCGACCTTGTTCTTCACGACCTTGATGCGCGTGCGGTTGCCGTAGGCCTCTTCCTTATCTTTAAGGCTCTGGATGCGGCGGATGTCCAGGCGGATGGAGGCGTAGAACTTCAGCGCGTTGCCGCCGGTGGTGGTCTCGGGGCTGCCGTAGCCGGTCATGCCGATCTTCATGCGGATCTGGTTGATGAACACCACCACCGCGCGGGATTTGTGGATGGTGCCGGTGAGCTTTCTGAGCGCGTGGCTCATGAGCCGGGCGTGCCCGCCCACCTGGGTCTCGCCCATCTGGCCCTCCAATTCGGCCTGGGGGATCAGCGCGGCCACGGAGTCGATGACCACGAGGTCCACCGCGCCGGAGCGCACGAGCAGGTCGGCGATCTCCAGGGCCTGTTCGCCGTAGTCCGGCTGGGAGATGAGCAGCTCCTCGGTCTTGACGCCCAGGCGGCGGGCGTAGCCCACGTCCAGCGCGTGCTCGGCGTCGATGAAGGCGGCCGTGCCGCCGCGCTTCTGGCATTCGGCCACCAGGTGCAGGGTCAGCGTGGTCTTGCCCGAGGATTCCGGGCCGTAAATTTCGGTGACGCGGCCCTTGGGGATGCCGCCGACGCCCAGCGCCAGGTCGAGCCCGATGGAGCCGGTGGGGATGACCGGAATGGCGGTGAGCGCCGAGCCGTCGTCCATGCGCATGATGGAGCCCTTGCCGAACTTGCGTTCGATGGTCGTCATGGCCGTGGTCAGGGCTTCCAAACGCAGTTCTTCTGGGCTGTTGCTGGGCTTCTTGGCCATGGGTGGACACCTCCGGGGGTCGCTTGCTGTTCGCGAATCAGGTTGGATATCAGATAGCCTTGCGGGCGGCAACAGGCGAATGGCGGCCAAGGCCGGTGCGGGTTTGCGGCGGGGACCTTGCGTGCTGCCCGTCTTGAGGATAGAGAGGCCGGATGAAGCACGCGAGCAGCAAGGCCCGTTGCGCCCGAGGGTGCTCCCGTTGGCTCGCCCGTTGGTCCTTCAGCTGGTCCGTCAGCTGGAGCCGGCCGTGAGGGCGCGCCGCAGGATGCAGCATCCGGGCCGGGAGTCGCGCCACCGCAAGGTGGGCGGCGACTGGGTCATGCGCGTGCTCTCGCGCTACGACAAGAAGGGCGGGCTCAAGCTGGTGCGCCTGTGGCTGGAGTGGGCGTCCGTGGTCGGCCCCGAGGTGGCCGAGCTGGCCCGGCCCCTGGGCCACAAGGACGGCACCCTGCTGCTGCACACCGAAGACGCCATCGCCGCGCAGCAGCTGACCTATTTCACCCCGGAGATTCTTTCGCGCGTGAACGGTTTTTTGGAGCAGGAAGTCTTTGACAAGGTGCGCTTCGAGCTGCTAAACGGCAGAGTTCCTTTGGGCGAGAACCGAAGGGAGGGGCCCAGGGCCTCGCCCTTGCGGGTCCAGAGGCCGCCCATACTCGGCGGTCTGGCGGGAAAGCTGGACCCGGAATCCGCTGTGGGCCGTTGCTACATGGCCTACGTGAAGCGTTTCACCCAGGACGGCGAGCCGGTTGCCGAGCCGGTGGCCGAGGCCAAGAGTGCTGACCGCAATGAGAATACTCGTCCCAAAGGGGCGTCAAGGAGAAGAAAATGAGCCAGGAAGTCACTGAGATCACTTTTGAGAGCCTGGGCCTGACCAAGACCCTGGACAAGATGACCGCCAAGGAGCTGCGCGCGGTCATCGTGGCGAAGATCCCCTCCATCGTGGGCGCCAGCGGCATGCAGAAGGAAGACCTGGTCAAGGCCGTCAAGGATGTCTTCGGCATCGTTGACACCGAGGGCGGCATTTCGCCCTACAAGGACCAGATCGCCACCCTGAAGAAGACCATCCGCGACATGCGCGTGCAGAAGGGCACTGTCGAGGCCCGCCAGGAGCGCACCAAGGTGCGCCGCAAGATCAACAAGCTGAAGAAGCGCACCCGCCGTCTGGCGCGCGCGCTGTAGTTTTCGCGCGGAGCCGGGATTTCGGGGTTGACAAGCCGACCTCGATCTCTGTATCAGGGCTCCTCGCAACGTGCTGGGGGATCGTATAAAGGCAATACTGCGGGTTCTGGCTCCGCCAATCGAGGTTCGATTCCTCGTCCCCCAGCCACTTTTCAAAATGTCCCCATCGTCTAGCCTGGTCCAGGACGACGGCCTTTCACGCCGTTAACAGGGGTTCAAATCCCCTTGGGGACGCCAGAAGAATATCAAGCGGTTAGGTGCCAGACCTAACCGCTTTTTCTTTTTCCAAATTTCTGTCCCAACCCTCTTCCCAACCGCCGACTGTCGGATCCCTGAAAGCTGGTGAGGGTGAAGTCTTCCTGGCTGCCCTTTGCCCCGCATGAAACGGTCCGATCGTGATGCCGTCACCTGCCGATCAGGAAGACCAACTGGGGATGTCTTCGGCGTATCCCCCTCTGAATGCCCGTTGTTGGTAAAGTCGCTCAGAGAGAAGACCATGAGGGTGTATCATCAGGCATGGAGAAGACGGTGGGCAGGCCCAGGCCGGTGCAGCGGTTTTTTAGAAACTCCCATGCCCCCCGCGAAAAGACCGCCGCCGCCGCGAAATAGTCCGCCACCAGGAACCGCGCCCCTGGAAGAAGGCCTGGAGAAAGCAAGGGAGCACCGCGAAGAGCGGGCATGTGGCCATGCCGACGTGAAGGGCTTCCCTTGCAGCAAGCCGCAGAACATCTCTTTCGATCTAGGAAATCGACAGGCGGAGCATGTTTGCCCCCATAAGCAAGAGCATTGTGTGAAGCGTCCGATGGAATTTCACGTCGTTGACCCCAGCTAAAAACCGTATGCCTGCCCAGCCGCCAAGCAACACAGCGGGAAGCGCTGCGGCGAAGAGGATGACCGCCTGGACGGAATGCACGCCGGCAAGGGCCTGGGCCGCGACAATGAACAGCCCGCTGACAATGAAGAAGACGCCCAGCGCCGCCTTGGTCTCACTCTGGGTGCCCCCGCGCATCGACAGGGCCATGGAGACCTGCGGCCACGCGCCCTGGCAGATCCTGGCCGAGGCCAGCGGACTCCTGAACGCCATCATGTTCGACATCAAAAGCCTGAACGCCAAGCGCCATCTGGAGTTCACGGGCAGGCCGCCAGACATGGCTGTCAACAATCTGCAGCGGCTGGTCACGGAGCGTCCAAGCCTGCGCACCCCGGTCATTCCCGGCTTCAATGACACGGAGCAGGACATCGAGGACATCTGCCTGTTCCTCGCGGAACTGCCCTCAATCACCTACGAGCTGCTGCCCTACCACCGCCTGGGCACCCAGAAGTACTACTTCCTGGGACGCGAAGCGCCCATGGGCGACGCCACCCTCGCAAGCGAGACCTTCCTTCGGCTTGAGGCCTTGGCAAGGACGCGGCTCGGCGCCAAGTACACTGCGTAGCGCGACAGGTCTCGGCATCATGGATGCGTCCCTCGTCCGCAAGGCCGCGTGGGCTCAGGTTCTGGAGATGCCGTGCTTGCGCGTCTTCTCGTAGAGCGTGGCCCTGGAGATGCCCAGGGTCTTGGCCGAGCGGGCCATGTTCCACTTGTTCTCGCGCAGGGTGGCCAGGATGAGCCGCTGCTCGTTGTTCGCCTGGAGGTCGGCCAGCAACGTCTTGTTGCCGAGGTTCTGTGCCGACTGGCCACGGGCCGCCCCGGCGGCGATCTCCGGGGGCAGGTCGCCCAGCTGGATGATCTTGCCCGAGCACAGGCTGGCCGCGCGGCTCACCACCCCGGCCAGCTCGCGCGCATTGCCCGGCCAGCTGTAGCGCATCAGTGCGTCCATGGCCGCGTCCGAGCAGCCGGAAACCTGGGTGTTGGTGCAGGAGAGCTGGTGCGCCACCAGCACCGGGATGTCCTCGGTGCGCTCGCGCAGCGGCTCGATGCTGATGCTCAGGCCCGCAAGCCGGTAGTACAACTCGTTGCGGAACAGGCCGTCGCGCATCATGGCCTGCAGGTCGCGGTTGGTGGCCGCCACCAGCCGGAAGTCCACGTGGATGGGCGCGTTGGCGCCCAGGCGGTGCACCAGCTTGTCCTCCAACACGCGCAAAAGCTTGACCTGGGCGGTGAGCGGCAGGTCCCCGATCTCGTCCAGGAACAGGGTGCCGTTGTGCGCCAGCTCGATCTTGCCGATCCTGCCTTCGCGCTGGGCGCCGGTGAAGGAGCCGGGCAGGTACCCGAACAGCTCGGACTCGAAGAGGTCGTTGGGGATGGCCGCGCAGTTGATGCTCACGAAGGGGCCGGAGGCGCGCTGGCTGGCCTGGTGCAGGGCGTTGGCGAAGAGCTCCTTGCCGGTGCCCGTGGCCCCCAGCAGCATCACCGGCTCCTCTGTCCTGGCGTAGCGGGCCAGGTGCTGCTTGGCGCCTTGGATGGACGCGCTCTGGCCGAGGATGCTGTCCATGTCGTAGCGCGCCGCCAGGGCGGTGTGCATGCGCTTCTTGTACAGGTTGACCTTCTGGCCGAGCCGCTCGATCTTGGCGGACAGGTCCTTCAGCTCCTCGGGGTTGCTGAAGATGGACTGCGAGAGCATGCCGATGACTTGGCCCGTGGCGTTGCGCACGGGGATGCGGTTGACGATGAGCGTGCGCCTGCCCTTGCCGTGGCCCACGCAGCACTGCTCACCCATCTCGGCCTTGCCGTTTTGCATCACGATGCTCGCCCGCGAGTCCGGGATGAGGTCCGTGATGGTGCGGCCCAGGGCCTGGACCTTGCCTATGCCCAGGTACCGGGCGTAGGTCTCATTCATGAAGCGGACGATGCATTCATGGTCGCAGTAGATGATTCCCATGGGAATGGTGTCGAGGATGCATTCCGCGAGGTTGTCCAGATTGAAGCTGGTGGTGCTCTTCATGCCGGTCCCCTGGGCGTTGCGCCGAGCTGAAAGGGTTCCTGACCGTTTCGACGTGTTCAGCATGTCAGGTAATCCAGCCGGTTTCAACCCAAAGCGGGCGTGCTCGGAATATTTTCATTAAAATTGTTGGGTTGTACACGAGAAGTAAGGAAAACAGGTGGATGAAACCGGGCCCGAAACAAGCTCTGGCGATGGTTGCAACTGTATGAGGAGGCAGACATGAACGAACTGGCTGGGAAGACCGTGGTGCTCTATCTTGAAAACATGTATAACGATCTGGAGTTCTGGTACCCTCGCCTCCGTCTGGTTGAGGCCGGGGCCAGGGTGCTGGTGGCCGGGCCCGAGGCCGGACGCGAGTACAAGAGCAAGCTCGGCATGCCCGCCGTGGCCGATGCGGCCTTCCGCGACCTCGACCCGGCAAGCCTCCACGGGGTGATCATTCCCGGCGGCTACGCT
>Ga0209373_10003450_pt1 | contig 14587 bp, 4 predicted proteins | sample Higcelweek5metaG_FD_187173 | JGI IMG/M metagenome (GOLD analysis project Ga0209373, IMG submission 187173) | Freshwater pond sediment microbial communities from the University of Edinburgh, under environmental carbon perturbations - High... | ecosystem: Environmental > Aquatic > Freshwater >...
CTGTTTTATGCGTAGTTGTAAACGAAAAATGGAGTTGTTGAAAAATGGACTTGCAAGGTGTTGCGAATTCACGGGTTATAGATGCGGCTAACAGAATACTTTCCATGTGATAGAATGGATTAAGACGACCCGCTTGATCCCGAAGTAACGCCGATTGATTTTAAAACAGAATACTTTCCATGTGATAGAATGGATTAAGACAGTTCCGACCAGCTAAACTGGCGGAGAAACATACCCTTTCCAACAGAATACTTTCCATGTGATAGAATGGATTAAGACCTGTTTGCAATGCTGAAAACGACTTTGTAATTGATGCTCAACAGAATACTTTCCATGTGATAGAATGGATTAAGACCCATAGTAGCCGCGGCTCTCTTAGCCTGCTCCAAGGTAAAACAGAATACTTTCCATGTGATAGAATGGATTAAGACAGCCGTAATGGACAAACAACATACGAAACAGACGGCACTGAACAGAATACTTTCCATGTGATAGAATGGATTAAGACAGAATCCTGTTGTTTTCCTCTTCAATCCCGTTTGAGTCAACAGAATACTTTCCATGTGATAGAATGGATTAAGACGTACATACCATCGCTAAAATTTTGCATGGCATCAAACAGAATACTTTCCATGTGATAGAATGGATTAAGACTGTTTTACTCTTACAACATGCGTTGAATTTATATCTCAACAGAATACTTTCCATGTGATAGAATGGATTAAGACCTACAAAGGGCTTGCAATAGACCTTAGAACGCGTGACATGAACAGAATACTTTCCATGTGATAGAATGGATTAAGACTCTGATTATTCAGTTTCTTTTCCAGATCCAAAATTTTCAACAGAATACTTTCCATGTGATAGAATGGATTAAGACGATGGAACGCATAATTTTGTATTTACCATTGTATGAAACAGAATACTTTCCATGTGATAGAATGGATTAAGACTCTCCGTGCTTGAGTTATTATATGTACCTGATATAAAACAGAATACTTTCCATGTGATAGAATGGATTAAGACGATTCAATTTCTTGTTTCTTTTTTCTATCTTCATTTTTAAAACAGAATACTTTCCATGTGATAGAATGGATTAAGACTCTCCTGTTAATCTTCTATCGCAAATTTGCGTTTATTGAACAGAATACTTTCCATGTGATAGAATGGATTAAGACCTTTCGGGTTGATATCAAGAATAGCATTTACTATCGGAAACAGAATACTTTCCATGTGATAGAATGGATTAAGACCTTTACATGTTTGACAACGTTTCGAATTACTATCGCAAGAACAGAATACTTTCCATGTGATAGAATGGATTAAGACGAAATTGCATGTTCGCGCGAAATTTCTCTTTTTGATATAACAGAATACTTTCCATGTGATAGAATGGATTAAGACTCAAATTCCTGTTTTGTACCTACCGCAAGCATTTCCAACAGAATACTTTCCATGTGATAGAATGGATTAAGACCCAATTATTCTTTCCTCTTTTGTCAAGGGAAACTCAAACAGAATACTTTCCATGTGATAGAATGGATTAAGACTTGTTCAACATATTTAGTAACTTGACGGGGGATATCTTCGAACAGAATACTTTCCATGTGATAGAATGGATTAAGACAGAATATTTTTTATTCTCTCTGTATCCTTGAAATCGTGTAAACAGAATACTTTCCATGTGATAGAATGGATTAAGACGCCTAATCATTTCATTTACGATTGAGCTGGATTTGAAACAGAATACTTTCCATGTGATAGAATGGATTAAGACAATCAAAATCTTCATTTACCATACTGATTTCTCACATTTAAACAGAATACTTTCCATGTGATAGAATGGATTAAGACCTATCACCGTTTCTTCATCGGAACCCCACCCCTTCGATTCGAACAGAATACTTTCCATGTGATAGAATGGATTAAGACCAGACTGGCAGACCGTATGATAAACGACTGTAATCAGAACAGAATACTTTCCATGTGATAGAATGGATTAAGACGCATATCAATATCAGCCGATCTGGATTTTTTCTTGTTTTTCAACAGAATACTTTCCATGTGATAGAATGGATTAAGACTATTTCTCATCGGGGAATATCCCGATTCTGTTTCTGTAACAGAATACTTTCCATGTGATAGAATGGATTAAGACTGTTTTTCTTCATCATCAATTTCTTCAGGAATATCAACAGAATACTTTCCATGTGATAGAATGGATTAAGACGCCGCAATATTTTATCCACTGTACGGCCGATACTGATAAACAGAATACTTTCCATGTGATAGAATGGATTAAGACACTACTAAGCTCATAATTTACCGCCTTATCTTAATATGTTAAACAGAATACTTTCCATGTGATAGAATGGATTAAGACTGTTTTTCTTCATCATCAATTTCTTCAGGAATATCAACAGAATACTTTCCATGTGATAGAATGGATTAAGACCATGAAAAACTCCTCTTTTTTAGATTGTAAATTTCCAACAGAATACTTTCCATGTGATAGAATGGATTAAGACGCGGTTACAGCAGATTGTGCAGTTTCAAGGTCTTGAGAACAGAATACTTTCCATGTGATAGAATGGATTAAGACCATAAATCATACAGCGCTTTAGGTAATGTAAAAACCGTAAAACAGAATACTTTCCATGTGATAGAATGGATTAAGACCTGATATTGTCCCTGAGTAGGTTTGTATCGTTTTAATTTTGAACAGAATACTTTCCATGTGATAGAATGGATTAAGACTATAATCTTCTAACTTGAAATATTCAAATATTGTATCAACAGAATACTTTCCATGTGATAGAATGGATTATCAAAATATCACCATGACAATGACCACCTCCATAGGAGATGGGGAGAAAGAATCCGGAAGAAAAGAGAAAAATGAGGATAAGAATAAGAATGAGAAAAAGAGAAGGTGGCATCTGAATCATGTTAATCATGTAATCTTGTAATCTTGTAATCTTGTAAATCAAGGTTCAGACAATTGAACGTGGCAGCAGAAGTGGTCGTACAGATATTAGAAAATGTAAATTGACAAATTAATATCTTATAATTATGTCAATCATTAAAATCATTTCAATCACAGTTCAGACAATTTTAGCGCGGGTGAGGCCTAACCTCGTAAGCGATGACACAACTCTTTTCGAAAGAAAACAGTGAACGCACTCTTGTTTGTCACAGTAGATTTTTCAACCAGACAAACGCCAGTTGCGTTTTGCAGCACTGTCCTGGGCGCTTCACCCCAGACCCCGACCCACCTTTTTGTCCAGGCAACAAAAAGTGGGCAAAAAATGCCTGCCCGAACGCCGGCAGAAAACCCATTTACAATAAAAAAAGACCGCCAAAAAAACTCGCTCCGTAAAACCTCCGCTCAAACAGTTTTTGGCTCAAGTCTTTTTCTATTGTAAATGTGCCGGCTAAGTGGGCGAAAGGGAAGAAAAGATAAGAAAAAGAGAAGGTGGCATCTGAATCATGTTAATCATGTAATCTTGTAAATCAAGGTTCAGACAATTAAACGTGGCAGCAGAAGTGGTCGTACAGATATTAGAAAATGTAAATTGACAAATTAATATATTGTAATCATGTCAATCATTAAAATAATTTCAATCACAGTTCAGACAATTTTGGCGCGGGTGAGGTCTCTTCCCGCTAAAGCCTTTACATATTTTCAGTTCAATCAATATATGTTATTTATAGTATTCCACAGGAGCTCTTTCATACTTGTCAATATGTGGCTTCGGTTTCAGTCCGGTGAAATCAAATGTCAATGTCCCTGTAAGTACCGGCAATCCTGATGCGATACCGCTCCAGCCTGAAAGTTTCGATGTAATATCGAATTGTACTATTCCTTTTGTGAAACCAAGACCGATTGTCGGCGCAAAAGATGATACTTCTGATGCGTAATGATGTTTGTAATCACTTGATTGCTGAGGGTAAATAATGTCTTCGAAATGCTCTGTGTATGTTGTATTTGAGATAGACCAGCTGAAGCCTGCCCTGATATATAATTTGTCAAGTATCCGGTTGTTTTTCAGTTGCAGTTCATATTCACAGCCTGCCGCAAGAAAGTGATAAAGTGTATTTTCTGAACCCGACAAATTTATAGAATCGGAAACATCAGTGGTTTTATTGTTTTCTGATGTCAACGAATAAGCGGCACTGAGAAATACTTCATCCCGCGGGTAGGCATTGACACCAAGGTAAACAGTTGACTGAGTATTATTTATCTGAGATTGTTCTATTGCACTTTTGTTATTACATGTAAACAAATACTTTGAAAGTTCATAAACACCGCCAACTCTTATGTCCAGTTTTTTGATATAAAACCCTAATTCCGTACCAGCTTGGGCTATTAAGTTGTTGCTTGTATTGGACTGATATGATGTATCGTTTTTAGTTTGATAGGACCCCTGCGATTTCGGAATACTGTATGTAAAGAACGGGTAAATCCCGACAATGCCAAAATGGGATGATCCGCTTGCGGAGATTCCGGAAATCATGATATCTTTTTTAATATCAAAAAAATCATCAGCAGTCTGAGTTGATGATTGTACTTTGGACCTTTTATAAAAAGCCTTGATGCCAATGTTGACAATTGGAAGATTGAAACCTAAAATCAGCTCTGGGTATGATGGAAAATTTGATGATAATACAGATACTGAATCAATTGCATTATTCATAAAAGTCGCGGCATTCACGTAAAAAAGGCTGTCTGTATATTCATTATCATTTGCAATTATGCCAAGAGAAAACCGTTTTCCCAATGACTTTACAGCAGCGAATGTGCCGAATGAGCCATTTTCGTATGCTGTTGCCTGAACAAAATCGTAAAAAATCAGACATGATGCAGGATTTGTAGAAACTGCACTTGGATCATCAATACAGAAATTTCCTCCGAGTGCATCTAAACGGGCATTCTGGGAAAAAACATTAATTGTCAATAGCAGCAGAAATATCAGCGGAAAATTATTTCCGGTTACTGAATTGATGCGATTGTAAAGTGTTGCAGGTGTCATATATTCTACTGCTTATTCCTCATGTTTAAATACATATGTGTAAATTTATCTGTAAAAAATATTATAAGAGCTACAAATAGAAATGTTGCAGGCCACTCAATTTCATACAACATAACGCATATCCATCCGATGATGACCCATTGAATAAAGTAAAATGCAGTTACATTGCGACTCCAGAAATACAGTGTACTGAAAAATCTGTTTTCTTTTACTTTCGCAGTGATAAGTTGACAAACAGGCAGCCATAGAAACTGAAATCCTGAAAAAATTAAAACTACTGAAAAAGGAAGCTGACCCTGTCTGAATTTACCGGTATACCATAGTTTCCAGATATCAGTGCTGCCGAAAAAAGTTATGACAATTCCTGCAATAAGCAAAATAAGGCCTATAAAAATACCTTTTTTGAAAAAACCATTTTTATCAGGAGAATTTTTAAAATAAGCTCCATAGGTCATGCCTATAAGAGGAAATGCAATCCAGGGGAAAAAAGGGAAAAAAGCATAATGTTCTCCTCCTGTAAAAAGTACAAAAAGATAATGAATGACAGGTTGATCTGAACCACAGCCCCACAGATTAGCTGAAATGAAAGCCGTAATAAGTCCAAGTACAAGCCAGCTTTCTTTCCAGGGAAGAAAGCGTTTTACTAATGCCAAAGACATCAGTGCAAGTCCAGCAAACTGCAGTATGTCAATTTCAGGCAGATAATCCCATGGGCTGTCATCTTCTACCCAGCCAAACATAAGACCTGTGAAAACAGGAATTGTTCCGCGTAAAATATTAAGCAGATATCCAAGAAGAAAAATCAGAAATCCTCTTTTCATCTGTGTTTGAAATGATGTTTTTGATGACAATGAAAACAGTAATCCCATTACAAACATGAATACCGGTGCTGCAAATATACAAACAATAGAATTGACTACATAACCGGCAGATGTCTTTAAAAGATCAGGTCCGCCGATAAATACAACCGTATGAATCAGTACCATCATGACAATTGCGATGCCGCGGGCAAAATCAAACGCAAGTATTCTCGGGTTTGATTTACCAGTATCTGAAATACCTGTTGTGGTATTCAGTAAAGAACCTGTATCCAGGATATTTTTCTTCATTATTTACCTCTGAATTCCTAAAAATCAAACTGATTATCAATTTCATGTTGCAATATCAGTATTTTTATTAAATGTATATGGTTTATGAACCTCGTCATAATTTGCAGTTAAAAGTAAGAAAAAACAGCAGATAGTTTTCAGCATATTTAATATCATGCAATAAAATAATTTCTTCGATAGGTTTACAGTTATTAAATAATTTACTGCATGTACCAGGAATATACATGATACCTATGCTGCCGGTTTTTCCCTTGATTAAAATCACTTTCGTCTGATGGGAATTCCTTCCCAATGTGTTGATGCCGGAATTGTTTCACCTTTCATTAATAGTGAATGTGAACTGATTGATGATCCGTCATGCATTACTGTATCGTAAAGAATAACTGCCATGTTGCCAAGTGTGCAGTCTTTACCTATTTTTAGATTTGATGATTTAAAAATACGATCTTCAAAAAGATGATTCTGTACAATAACATCAACATTCAAAGCCGCATGATCATCTATTTCAACAAGATCGAATTCACCGAAAAGTGTAGTTTCAAAAAATACATTTTTACCAATCTTTACACCTAATAATCTCATGAAAAATGCAAAGAACGGTGTTCCCAGAAGCGGCGTGAGGATCGGAGCTGCAACTGATTCATAAACCCCATTTACAGCCTCATTAAGCCATACATACGGGGACCACAATGGTTTAATAACAGGTTTGTAAACACCAATCAGGACGTTCTTGACTAAAACAACACTTATTATTGTGGCAATCATGATACCAAGTCCTATTGCCGGAAGAGCAAGTGCAAGTTTCCAGCCCCATAGTGTATTGCTTGCATAATAAGTCAGATATACAATCGATACAATACCTGCAATTTCCAATAAACTTGGTATCGCAATACGTAAACCATCAATGATTAACCGTAAAGTTACAAGCCCGGCGGATGGTTTAAAAATAACATTATCTTTAAAACCTTCAACTTTTTTACGGTGCGGCAGTAAAAATGACGGACTGCCAAGCCATTCAGTTCCATCAGGTGTAAAATCCCTGTTTTCGGGTGGTGACGATAAAACGCCAATGAGGCAATTATCACCAACGCTTTTTCCAGTCGGAAGCACTGCGCTATTACCTATGAAACTGCGTCTGCCGACTTTATTTGCGGCTATTTCGCAATAACCCTTATAATATTTAAGTCCGCCTATTATTGAACCGTCTGCAAAAAAACTTTCAGGTCCGATATCTGTTAAATCTGGTGAAAAATAGGATATTACAGATAGTTCCGCACGTTTTCCAACCTTTACACCAAGCAACCGCATAAATGGCAGAATGTAAAGAGTTGTATACAATGGAAGTGTCAGAAGACGGCTCATACTTATTAAGCTGTCAATTGTCCACTTTTTAAGATAGCTGAAGCTGTTGACTGGTACTATACCGGGCCTGATTTTACCAATAAGAATATGTTTTACAAGTATTAATAGAACCCAATATGATACTTCAAAGAGAGGAATTGCTAAAATAATCATTATCATCCACCATAGCCAGTCATCTTTGAGAAACGCAAGATAAAAGACTCCGGCACTTGGCATTGCAGCGGCAATAATGAAAAGTTCAACAAAGTAAACTGAAAATATAGATCCAGCTGTTGAAAATAAAGAATGCCCTGAATTTACTTTTTTGTCACTTATATCAACAAGCCTGACAGTTGCCTTTTGTGCAGGAGATCCGCGAAGATGTTCACCTTTTTCAACTATGCTGCCATCCGGTATCATTGACTGGTCGTCAAGCGCGACATCATCACCAAGCACTGCATTTATACCCACCGATGACTGAATACCGATATAACAGTTTTTACCGATCTCAATAGTGCCAATTGTCAAATATCCATTTTCTACTTTGTATCCCGGGAGCTGGGTTTCAAAACAGATTGATGAATTATCGCCAATCTTTATAAGATCAAAAATTGAGAATGTTGCAGTATTAATAATACAGTTTCTGCCGATTTTCGAACCCATTAACCGCATGTATTTATTGATAAGCGGTGTTCCTGCAATAAATTGTGCACCTGTCATACGCTGAATACGGGTAAAGAGCCACCATCTGAAATAATACATACTGTATATCGGATATTTACCCGGCTTAAATTTACCAATAATAAGCCATTTGGAAATGATGCCAAGCAGAAGTGATGACGGGTATGCCAGAAGAAATAATACAGCGGATATAGCTGCAAGCCAGTCCATGGGGATCATGCCTTTACTGATCAGTTTATATAAAATAATTGACAGATAAATAAGGCCTGATGTAAGTCCGCTGAATAGTATTATTGATAGGGCCTGAAGCCCGATGCAAGTATACTTTGTCAATAAAGGAACTTTTTTCATTACCTGAGAGCTTGTTTCAGTATTCTGCTCTTCAGTCTTTTTTCCTTTGTTAATATTTGCAGATAGACATTTCTCATCAAGATAGGCACTGAGGTTTTTAATTGTTGAATGCTGATAAATATCTCTTATTGCGATATCAGTGCTTTTTTTCTTTCGTAATTCAGAAACGACCTGTGCCGCAATAAGTGAGTATCCGCCAAGATCCATGAAGAAATCATCATCTGTAGAAATGGATGGAAGCTTGAAAATATCATTCCAGATTTTTGCAATCTCTTTTTCTGTTTCAGTCTTTGGAACAACAATAATACGGTTGATTTTGACAAGCGCAGTTTTTGGCTCCGGTAGTTTTTTTCTGTCTGTTTTGCCGCTTGTGAGAGTGGGCATTTCCTTAATTATGTCAAGGTGAGACGGGATCATGTATACAGGAAGTTTCTTTTTAAGAATATCTATTACTTCATCCCTTTTGAGTTCTGTTATGCCTTTTGTCAATACAACAAAAGCTGCAAGTTCCGTCATTTCATTTGTTTTAAAAGGTTTCACAGCTGACGCATGAATTGACGGGTGTTCACGCAGAACCGCTTCAATTTCTGAAAGCTCAATTCTGTATCCCCTGATTTTCACCTGCGAATCTATGCGTCCGTAGAAAATAAGCTCTTTATCGGGCGAGAGAGAAACCAGATCTCCTGTTTTGTAAATTTTATCAGAACTTGATTTTATGTGTATTGGTTTTGGAATAAATGCTTTTGCGGTCATTTCAGAAAGATTCATATATCCGCGTGACAGTGTGGGGCCACCAATATACAATTCGCCCTGTTCACCTTCTTTTACCGGTTCCAGTTTGTCATCAAGAATAAAAGTATCATAGCAATCAAGGGGATATCCGATTGTTACCGGCTTTCCGCTTTTACATTCAGCGGCGGTTGTATTTACAGTGCATTCAGTCGGACCGTAAACATTAAGCATGCGCCGGTGATCAAGTGCCCATTTGTCAACAAGTTCCTGCGGACATGCTTCTCCGCTTACCACAAGGGTTTTCACTGTGGGTAGATCTTCTTTAATCATTGAAAGAAATGTCGGGACTGTTGAGAAATATGTAATTTTCTGATTTGTAAGATACTGGGCTGTTTCAGATGCGAATTTTGACAGATCATTATTGCCTGTCACAAGGACAGAGCCATTTGCATAAGCCATCCATATTTCTTCCACTGATCCATCAAAACTGAAAGAAAAACCCTGATAAACCCGGTCATCCGGGGACATATTGCATACTTTTCTGAACGCATTGACAAAGTTGACAATGTTACGGTGTTCACACATTACACCTTTGGGTTTGCCGGTACTTCCTGATGTGTAAATGATATAACTGAGATATTCATCTTTTAATCCGATAATATCAGGATTAATTCTGCCAGTTGGAAGTAACTTTACTGATGATTCTATGCGGTCAAGAAGAACTGTTGTTCCTTTAAAATTTCTGACCATCTGATCCTGTAAATCAGTCTCCGAGAGTATTAATTTTATTGACGCATCTGCGATTATATGTTCAATGCGGTCTTCAGGATACGACGGATCTATGGGAACATATCCTGCTCCGGCTTTAAGTATGCCAAGCATTGCAAGAATAGGAAGTTCGGACCTGTTGAAAAAAAGACCAACCATATCACCTGATTTAATGTCATTCTGCATCAGGTAATGCGCTATCTGATTGGTGTATTTTTCCATTTCACTATATGTAAACGAATAATTCATTCCGGCAAGCGCTATGGCTTCCGGACGAATATCGACCTGTTGTTCAAAAAACTGATGCAGATACCGGACCAGACCAGGCATGTTGACTCCTTACAACTGAAAAAACTCAAAAATTATTACAATTTATTAAAAACGACTGATTTATCATATATGAGACAGATGAATTCCGATATAACAGATAATAGCTGTTTTATCATTGATTATCTGCACTTCGATTGCTTTCATATAAATAGAAATTATTGACAATATCAGATAATATTATTTGTATTATCTGTTTCAGGTACATGCTGCTGAACATTTCGCCTTGGCAGTACATTTCTGCTCTGCGGCGCATTTTAATTTTGCTGATCCTGCCGGCGATGGATAACTGTAAATGTTATTTTCATAATTTTTAATGATTATTTCTTCATCATTTTCCGTAACTACAGGATTTGGTATTAATGCTATTTTACCGCCGCCCTTTGGAGCATCAATGACATAATGAGGCACGGCAAGTCCTGATGTATGTCCGCGAAGATTTTTTATTATGTCAAGACCGGTCTGAACAGTTGTTCTGAAATGTTCTGTACCTGTGACAAGGTCAGCCTGATAAATGTAATATGGACGGACCCTTATTTTTAAAAGTTTATGAAGCAGATTTTTCATAACCTCACTGGTATCATTGACACCTTTTAAAAGAACGGACTGATTACCCAATGGAATGCCTGAGTCTGCAAGCATTCTGCATGCTTCTGTAGATTCCTGTGTAATTTCTGACGGGTGATTAAAGTGCGTGTTGATAAATAAAGGATGATATTTTTTAAGAATTGCGCATAGTGATTCAGTAATTCTATGTGGGAGTGTTACAGGGGTTCTCGTACCGATACGAATAATTTCCAGATGAGGAATTGTGCGCAGTTGACCGAGAATAAAATCAATTGTTTCATCCTGAAGAAGAAACGGGTCTCCGCCGCTCACCACAACATCACGGACTTCTGTATGACGTTTTATATAGTTTATTCCGTTTAAAAGATCACTCTCTTTTACAGACTCAGAGTTGCTGACTTTACGCTTGCGTGTACAGAACCTGCAGTACATTGCGCAGAAAGGACTTACATAAAAGAGTACACGATCCGGATATCTATGTGTAATACCCTGAACAGGACTGTCATGTTCTTCATGTAAAGGATCATTAAAACCGCTTCCGCCAAGTTCCTGTGAATCAGGAATGCATTGTTTCCAGATCGGATCATTTTTTTCTTTTATAAGACTCATGTAGTAAGGAGTAATCCGTAACGGAAATTCATTATGTACTGTTTTAATTTCATCACAGCTGATACCAAGAATTTGCGCTGCTTTTTCCGGAGTAGTTATTGAATTTTTGATCTGTTCTTTCCATGCGTCCATCTTTATCTCCTTGTTTTTCCGGCAAATTATGATCAGTCTGTACCGGAAATGAATTCATTATATGCAAAAAAAATGTATAGAATGATCTTATTTACAAAATGACTATTATAAATATTAAACCGGAAAGTCATGTCTGATTATTTACTATTGATGTTGAGAGTAAATAAAAAAGTATTAGTAACCATAAGCAAAATATAAGCAATATTTCGATCATAAGCTAATTATTGGTGTAACTAATGTTCTCTCAGGAGAACATCGTGGGTATTTTTCACCCCACTGTAACTGGTTATTATTAATAAAGTTACTGCTATTTATCTTATAACGTGTTGATTATTAAAGTGTAAGATTTATCTGGTTTTCAGAGAAGAAACTGATATCTTATCAGTAAATTTGATATTTCAAAAAAAAGTTGAAGTAAGCAGAATGCAATGTTTTCTTAATGATCTAAACTCTCATTTATAATAGTGTAGATTGTATTGGAAAACATAATGTCAAGCAGGTCAAATTGTTTCATCGTATCAAGCCGGGACAGTTTTAAAGTATATCAGTTTTTAATTCTGATTAATTGAAATCAATATTGTCATATAGAAAAATTGATTATATTCGATATATTCATAATAGTGGTTGTAAAATTTAATGATCTGGAGCTTTTATGTATCAAAAATGTAACAGGTATAAGATTTTTTCATTTCTTACAGTTCTGATTGTTGCAGTAAATCTGGTATCTGCACAGAGCGGAAAAAATGATACACTCGCCTCATGGTTTTCAAATGGATTAATTGATAAAAGTATATACTACTATTTTGCGGGCAGCACAAAAGCTGAAGTTGTTACTGATAAAGATATAAAAAACCGTAATTGTTTAAAGATCTCTTTTGATGATCGCGAATATGCCGGTACTGAACTGGTGTTAGGTGCAGCCTCGTCTGCTGATTTGCATAAGGTAATGGAAAACAGTGTGCTTCACTTTAAAATAAAAGGATTGACTGGTGGAGAAAAAATATTTGTCAGTCTAATGGATAATGGAGATAACGGTAAAAATAAGTGTGAAGTTAAATGTAAAAGTGAAAATTTTGCAGCTGTAAAGAATACATGGATTGATATTGATATTCCATTACGTGAATTTTCAAGAGAAGGTGAACGCTGGTTTATTGATAAAAATGCCGGGGACTATTGCATTATTGACTGGAAAAAAATATCTACTGTCAAGTTCAGCACTGCAATGGAAATGAACTATGGAATCGCATCACCGCAAAGACTTGCAACTGTATTTGTCGATGATATAAAAATAATTACAAATCAGAAAACAATGCCAGAACCGCTCAGTCGTCCCTGGCGCATGCTCAATGAAAAAATCGCAGGCCCGTCACGTGAGAAAGATTCTCTGACAATATCTGAGTGGTTTACAGATTCACTGCCGGAAATGACAACTGTATATTTATATGACGAGCGTACTGATTTCAGTGTGATCAAAAGCGTTGACTCATCAAAATTTCCGGTTTTTGCCACATATATGAATGATAAAACCTGGAGCGGTGTTACGATTGCACGGAGTAAAAACAATGTTGCTGACATTTCGTCAGTGCTTGGAAGTGGTGGCATTGAGTTTAATGTGAAGGGCGCAAGTGGCGGCGAGTTATTCACGGTAGGATTGATTGATGACGATTCAGATGGTGCAAATAAAAATGTTCAGAGCAGACTCAGCTGTGCCGGATTTATAAAGGTGACTGATAAATGGCAGACTGTCAGCATTCCATTCGATGAATTCGGACCGTCGGGCGCGTGGTGGGATCCGGTACTGCATAAGGAAGTACTTGGTAAAATTGACTGGAAGCGAATTGCGCAGGTACGGTTTTCTGTAAATAAATTTGATAACAGGCATATTACAAAAGATGGTGAGGAGCCAGTCAGGCTTTATTTCGCAGATGTGAAATTTGTAAAAAAATTAAAAAATATTTCTAATAAGCAATACTGGAGTTCATTCAAATCTGATTCTGCTGAACAGATGATATTTAATTTTGAAAATGAAAAAAAGAATTCGTTGTGGGAAAAATTCGCTGACTCATTGACCGAAATGAATTTATTTACAACTGCTAATGATCTTGATAAGTCAGAAGCGTTCGGTGTGGAGTATAAAATTTCTGAGTATGGAAATCTGAAATACTCACTGGAATCCGATAAGTCAGTAAAAAGCAACTGGAGTTATTACAATTCTGTAAAACTGGATATGTTTACAGAAAAAAACAGTGAAGCCGGTGCATTCATGATTATTGATAAAAACAAAGAAGCCTGGGTTGGGCCTTTTGAGATTGTCAAAGGCTGGCAGACAGTTGTAATACCATTTCAGACCTTCAAGCCGTATGAGTGGTGGCAGCCTGAAGGTGCCAAGCTTGACAATAGAATGGATATGGATAATGTCCGTGAAATGATGGTTTGTTTTGTGTCAAGAGGTAAAAAATACAAAGTTGCTTTTGACAACATAAGAGTATGCAATGAATCAGCTGAGAATTCAGCTTCTGCAAAAGGTGTTAAAAAAAGAAGTTTAAGAGTAAATCAGGAAGGTTATTATGCTAAGTCAATAAAGGAGTTTATAGTCGCAGATTCCGGTGAGAAGAATTTTGCTATTATTGACAGCAATGGAAAGCTTGCATTTGAAGGAAAACTCGATTCAGCAGCAGTGTGGGATATTTCCGGTGAGAAATTAAGAAGGGGAGAGTTTACACCAATTGTCACTCCCGGCATTTACACAATTGTTCTTCAGGAAAGCGGTGAGAAGACAGATTTTGTTATAAAGCAATCAATTTATAAGCCATCTTTTGATGCATCACTGAAGACGTTCTATTTCCAGAGATCATCAGTGCCTCTTTTACCTCAGTATGCAGGGATCTGGGCACGTGCAAAGGGGCATGACGACACATCTTGTGAATTATTGAAAAC
>Ga0209373_10003451_pt1 | contig 14576 bp, 12 predicted proteins | sample Higcelweek5metaG_FD_187173 | JGI IMG/M metagenome (GOLD analysis project Ga0209373, IMG submission 187173) | Freshwater pond sediment microbial communities from the University of Edinburgh, under environmental carbon perturbations - High... | ecosystem: Environmental > Aquatic > Freshwater >...
GCCGCTGGCACGTACAACACCGGTGCTGATTCGGGCTGATCGTACCATTCCCCTGCAGGGATTTATTGAGGTGCTTGATCTGGTCAAACAGATCGGATTCAGCAAGGTAAGTGTCCAGACAGAGGTAAAACGGTAAGGGACTTGGAATTTGCTGATGTACCAGGTTTTACGCTCAGATTCAGGTTGGATTTGTCGACCCTGACTGAACAAAACCGCAGGCGTAGCCAGAGCTACGCAGAGGATTTTGCGATTGAAGGGGCGGCAAAGACGGCCTGAATCTGAGATATAAAACGGTATAGTAGCAAGTTCCGAGTCCCTTAGGGAGGGTAGATGGTAAGCCATGGAGAACAGACAGAATATTGCCCTCAGAAGGTGGCATCCGGTAATCGACCGGTCCTGAACAGTGGATATGCGGAATCAGCGACACACGATTCCACCGGGCTGCTATTGGACCAGACTGCCGACACCTTGCATCGATTACTGGGTGATGAGATCGGGCGGTTATGGATAGAGCGGGTGATCGTCGGTGTCTTTTTTACCGGGGTAAAGCTGAATAACGGCAACGGCGGTGTTGCCTATACCCCGCCGGAACTGATCAGGCGGGGCGGGGTGCAGCTGCTGGACGGAGCGGTCAGACCGATCAAAGGCAGCAACGTGGCTGAAGTAATTGCCGGAACCATGGACGGCACCTTTGCCGAAGTGATCCGGCTGGCAACCTTGAATGCGCTTTCGGTGCCGTTCTTTGACAGTGGTCGTTATCAGATGGAAGAGGGGGACGATCTGGCCGCCCACAGCGACCTCTTTACCGGAAGAAAGGTCTGCCTTGTCGGTGCGATTATTCCGTTGTTGCAACGTTTGCGTGGATTGGGAACCGCCGAGACCATCATCATCGATCAGAAAACGGAAACAGACTGTGACCCTGCTCTGGGACGGCGGGTATCCCCTGCAGATGCCGCAGCAAGTCTGGGTGCCTGCGATACCGCCATCTTTACCGGTGCGACGATTGCCAACGGCTCGCTTCCACAGCTGATCAGCATGGTCCCTGCATCTGCGGCCATTGCAGTGGTGGGACCAACCGCCGGTTTTGTCCCGGACGAGCTGTTCCGTCGCAGGGTTAGCCTGGTCGGTACCGTCGTGGTCACCAATAGCGACCATGCCCTGGATCTGCTGGCCGAAGGGGGCGGTGCCCATCAGCTGTACCGCAGCTGTATGCGCAAGATCACCATCAGCAGTATGTCACGCAGATAAACCTGTGTCTGAAGGCATTATCACAATGAATAAAGGAGAGATCGTATGTGTGGAGAATTAAAGAAAGAGTATGGCCAGTTGCTTGAAGAAGCGGTTGCATTCCACGGACACAAGTGTGCCGGGATCGAGAGCGGTACCCGCATGACCATGTGTGCCCTGAAACGGCTTGGCATTACTGATCCCAAGGGGGCTGACAGTAAAAAGCTGATTGTGTTTGTTGAGGTGGATCGTTGTGCAACTGATGCTATAGCGGCTCTGACCGGCTGCCGTCCCGGTAAACGCACCATGAAGGTGCTGGATTACGGCAAGATGGCAGCAACCTTTGTCAATCTGGAAAGCGGCAAGGCGGTACGTCTGGCCTCCACCTTCGGTAACAAAAACGGCCTGGAAGATAACGCTGCACCACCTGACTTTGCAACCGCTGCAGATGAAGACCTGTTTGTCATTCAGGATGTTGCCATGGTGCTGCGACCGGAAGATCTACCCGGTAAGCCGGTCCGCAAGGCGGTCTGTGCCTGTTGTGGTGAAAAGGTCATGGATGGCCGCGAGGTGGAGCGTGAGGGGCAGACCTACTGCAAACCCTGTGCGGCAGGCGAGACATACTATCAACCTGTTTGAGTTTTGCGAACGGCGAAGGGAGGAGAAGAAGGGATGCGAAAGCGGATTTGTATCGGACTTCTGGCAGGGTTAGGCGGGCTGGCTACAGTTGTGTGTGCCGCAGAGCAGGAAGCCACCGGCGAACGTCTTGAGATGGAGCAGATCGGTGTCAGGGCTCAAACAAGCAGGGTGCCGGTCTATGACTCGGCAGCGGTTACCGAAAGTGCCAGACTTACTGCGGATGTCATCACCAGGGAAGAGATTGAGGCAGTAAAACCTCGAGATATCTATGATCTGATCGCCCGTGCAGCCGGCGCCTCATCCACCTATCAGGGCCGTAAATATATGAACTTCATTTCGATGCGCGGGGGGGACTCAAACTCGGTTGGGGTGATCATTGACGGGTTATATATGCCCAGCAGCCAGGCAACACGCATTCTGGCCCAGTTCCCGATGGATGCCATCGAATCGGTCAGGATCGTGAGGGATTCCACCAGCCTGACCCTTGGCCCGCTGATTGATTTCGGAACGCCACTCAGCGGACCGAATCAGGGCTTTGTCGTCATCAACACCAAAAAGGCAACTCGTCTTGAGGGGGGGATAGTTGCCGAATACGGCAGTCTGGATACCAGGGAATTCCAACTGTATCACGGCAACCGGATCGGCAACTTCAACTATCGTCTGACCGGCACCGCCAACGGCAGCAACGGTCGTTCCGGCTGGAATACTAATAGTCAGGCCCAGTCGCTGCTTTTTAACGGCGGCTATGAGGGAGAAACCTTCAAACTCAACACCACCCTGTTCTACCAGAACGGTATGCGTAACATGGAGCATTCCTTCACCAATACCACCAACCGGTCGTACTGGGGGTATGACCCGATGGAAGCGCTCTGGATGTCGGTCGGTATGACCAAACTCTGGACACCGAATCAGGTTACTTCGCTGGCCTATGCCCATGGCATGTTGACTGACCGTGAAGTGATGGGTACCAGCACACCGGCCAACAACCCGGACAAGATAACCTATACCTATCTGGGGCAGAGCGATTACTCCGACAACGCCCACCTCTGGCATACCGCCACCATGGGGGATAATACAGCAAAGATCGGAATGCAGGCGCTGTTCTGGCATGAACCAACCGGTTTTGCCGCCTGGGACGGCAAAGAGCGGCAAGAATACGTTATCGGCGGTTATCTGCAGGATGAGCAGAAGCTGCTGGGGGGGCGGTTAACCCTGGATGCCGGTCTACGGGTTGATGACAAGTTTATTAAAAAAGGGGTCGATAAATACAACCCAAACCAGAATACCACCGCCTTGATCTCCAATACCTGGACGGCGCCGGTGATCGCTACCTCGCTGGGGGCTGCCTGCAAGCTGGACCAGGTGCATACGGCAACCGGTCGTGTTGGCTACTCCTATGCTGAAACTGATACGTTTATCACCACACTTAACAACAAAAAACTGGGGGCTGAGGAACGCTACAAGTACGAGTTGGGGATGGAAGGCCGTTATCACCCAGGTTTTAACCCGAAACTGACGCTCTATTTCTACGATATCAAGAACTACAAAAACGCGGTGAGTACCAGCGGAAGCGGCGTGAATGTGGTCAATGTGTATGAAGCTGCCAATATTAATCGTTACGGTTTTGAACTGGGTAGCAACGGCAGTCTGCCCTATGGTTTTGGTTACGATGCCAAATATTCCTATACTGAAACCAACAACGGCCTGACCAACAGTACCATGCCGCGAAACATGGTCTCAATGCTGCTTTCGCATCGTTATGGCCCGCTTTCAAGCAATTTTACACTCCGATATGTCGGCCCATTCAAGAACAACAGCTTTACGGCTGCTACAGCTCCCTATCCCTACAAAGATGTGGGTGATTACACCCGCCTGGATGCAAACATTACCTACGACTACAGCTTTGACAAGTATCGGGGGCGGATCATGGCCTATGTACAGAACATGCTGAACGACAAGTATCAGACAATATACGGATTTCCAGACCAGGGTACCACCTTTGGCTTCAGGCTTGAAGCCGGATTCTGAAACAGGAGGTAAGAGCTTCCATGAACAGATCCGATATGGCGACCTATAACGATGTGGCGCTGACCATTAACGCACCGATCTACGCTTACTATGCCGAACGTATCCTGGCGAAGACCGACGTACGCGAAGGAGTCTGTCTGGATGTCGGATGCGGTGGCGGTTATCTGGGGCTCGCACTGGCAAAAATAACCGGACTTCAACTTTTGTTTCTCGATCATTCAGCCGACATGCTGCAGCACACGGCAGAAAATATCCGTGCCTGTAATCTGGGGGACAGGGCCCGCATTATTCTGGCCACCGTTCAGGAGATCCCTCTTGAAGAAGGGACGGTTGATCTGGTGATCAGTCGCGGCTCACTGCCGTTCTGGGGGGAGCTTGGCGCTGCATTTGGTGAAATCAAAAGGGTTTTGAAGAAGGGGGGGCACGCCTATATCGGTGGCGGGCTCGGTCCGGCAGAGATGCGTGAACGGCTGCAACAGGAGCTTTGCGCATATAATCCGGACTGGTTTGAGCATCATCGCAAACCACCGGTTAAAATCAATGGCCAGTATCGCGAAGGGCTGGTGTCAGCCGGAATACGGAACTTTACCATCACCAGAAGTGATGTTGGCACCTGGGTTGAGTTCCGGGGAGTCTGAGATGCGGTGCGACCTTACGGCATGGGCTGTTTCCCTGTTACTGCATATGATCCTGCTGGCCACGGCGATTGCCTGTACCGGTGTGGCGTTGCCGTACACAAAGCCGGTATTGATCGACTTTACCAGTGAAAGCGTGAGCGAGGCATACAGGGAGGTTGCTGCATCCCGTTCCGGTGGTACGCCGCCCACTCCTGTCGTGCGACCGGCGCAGCAACGAACCGCAAAAAATGTTGCCGTTACAACTGAATCATCGCCTCAGACGATGCCGACCGCAGCTCTGGAACAGTCTGCCGAGGCGGTGCCGGTTGTTGCTGCAGCGTCAGAAACAGCAACAACATCGTCAGTAGCAGCAACCCACAGCGGCGGTAGTAGTGGTAACGGCATTGCCGGAAGCGGCAACGGAGTATCGGCAGGGGGCGGGGATGCCGCAAACGGGCGTGGCGGCAGGGGACCAAGCGAAGAAACACTGCGTCAACGCTATCTGAAAAAACATTTCGCCTATATCCGCGACCGGGTGGCATCAAATTTACGCTATCCCGGCATGGCGCAGCGGATGGGATGGAGCGGAAATCTGGCGGTTGAATTTGTGGTCGGTATGGACGGATCAGCCGAGACAGTCCGGGTGGTAAAAAGCAGCGGGGTGCCGCTGCTGGACAGTGATGCCAGGGATACGGTGCTCAGAAGTGCGCCGTTTCCCAAGCCGCCGGTTAGTGCCAGGCTGGTGATTCCGGTCGCCTATCATCTGGAAAACTAAGGGACTTGGTACATCAGTAAGTTCCGAGTCCCTGAGCATGGTCCGGCAGGTTCTGAAAGGTTTGTCAACAATGCGGGTGCTGTCCCGGCTTGCTGCTGAAAGGTTGGTTACGATGCGTATAAAACTGCTGGTGTTTTGTCTGCTTATGTTGTGTGTCACTGTTCCTCTTTCTGCCCGCGAGATAACCGATATGACCGGACGTCGGATCGTTGTGCCGGATAGGATCAACCGTGTGTTTGCTTCGTCGCCACCGGCAACCTACATGTTGTATGCCCTTGATCCAACCCTGCTGGTGGGGAGTAACTTTAACGCCCGCGACCTTGAACGGCGTTTCCTGCGGCCGGAGTTCCTTAAACTGCCGGTTGCGGGCGGCATATACGGGCAGGGCAAGACCGTCAACTATGAGGCCCTGCTGCTGCTGAAGCCGGAGGTGGTGCTGCGTTGGAGCAGCTGGGGAACCAAGGCTGATGAACAGTTCAGCGAGCGGATGCAGAAGGCCGGGATTCCAACGGTCTCCATCAGGCTGGAACAGCTGGATGAATCTGCTGCTGCCTTCCGATTTTTGGGGGAACTTCTGAACCGCAGAGAGCGGGCGCAGGCCCTTGCTGCCTATGCTGACGAGACGATGCGGTCTGTTGCCCGGATCGTGGCACAGATCCCGCCAAAGGAGCGCCTGCGGGTTTACTATGCCGAAGGACCGGACGGCCTTTCCACAGAAGGTTCCAATTCATGGCATGCCCAGCTGATCCCGCTGGCAGGTGGCAGAAACGTACATGTCGGCAAACAGCTTGAGCAGACCGGCATGGAAAAGATCAGTATGGAACAGGTGATCATGTATGACCCTGAGGTGATCCTGACCCATGATCGGACCTTCTTTGCCGCTCTGTATAAAGATCGGCGCTGGCAGGCACTGAAGGCCGTGAAAAACGGGCGTGTCCTGTTGATACCGACCTTGCCGTTCAACTGGTTTGACCGTCCGCCGTCATTCATGCGTCTGATCGGCCTGCAGTGGCTGACACACCAGCTCTATCCCCGGCGCTACCCTGTACAGATCGTGCAGGAAACCAAACGGTTCTACCGGCTCTTTCTTGGAGTCAGCCTGACTGATCGCGATGTTCGGGAGATTCTCCAGCGATGAAAACCATACCGTTACTCTGTTCGGCAGCAGTGCTTGTCGGCACCATGCTTGTTTCACTGGCATTGGGCAAATACCCGCTGCATCTGACCGAAATCATTTCGTTCATATCCTTCAAGCTGTTCGGCAACGGTTCGTTTGCACCGGAACGACTGGAGCTGCTTGAGAACCTGCTGATTGAAATCAGGCTGCCACGCATCCTGACGGCCGCCCTGATCGGCGCTGCCCTCTCTGTTTCCGGGGCCGCTTACCAGGCCATGTTCATCAATCCTCTGGTTTCGCCCGGTATCCTGGGGGTGCTGGCCGGGGCGTCATTCGGTGCAGCGGTGGGGATGGTCTTCATGAAAAGCTGGTTTGCTGTCCAGATCAGCACGGTTGCAGGCGGGTTTGTCGCTGTTGCCATCACCCTCGGTGTTGCACGGATATACCGCATCAACAGCACCATCATGCTGGTGTTGGGCGGGATCATCAGCGGTGCGCTGTTCAGCTCACTGCTTTCAATGGTCAAGTATCTCTCGGACCCGTACAACCAGCTGCCTGCCATTACCTACTGGTTGATGGGAAACACCACCATGGCCGACCGGGAGACCGCCTTCAAATGTGGTATTCCGATCTGCATCGGTATTGTCTGTCTGGTCTGCATGGCCCGTCATCTGAATGTCCTCAGTATGGGGGATGAAGAGGCACGTGCCCTGGGGGTCAACGTCCGGCGGATCCGTATCATCGTCATCATCTGTGCCACCATCATCAGCACCCTCACTGTGGTCATGGCCGGTATCATCAACTGGGTCGGCTTGATCATTCCCCATATCGTTCGGATGATGATCGGGCCTGACAACGAAACCCTGCTGCCTGCCTCGGCACTGATCGGTGCTTCGTACCTGCTGGTGGTGGATGATGTCTCACGGCTGGCGTTCAATTTTGAGCTGCCGATCGGCATTGTTACTGCGCTTGTCGGCATACCGTTTTTTATGCTGGTGCTGAAGAACACCAGGAAAGGATGGCAGTGATGACACTGCTCGACCTGCAGGGGATCTCTTTTGCCTATCGGCAGCATGAGGTGTTGGCCGGTATCACCCTGTCGATACCGGAAGGCAGTGTGGTGGCGCTTTTGGGGCCAAACGGCAGCGGTAAAACAACCCTGCTGAAGCTGATGCTCGGCCTGTTGAAGCCGGTTCAGGGCCGCATCAGGATGCATGGGCGCGATATTCAGCTGATGCCGCAGCGTGAACTGGCCCGCAGTATGGCCTATGTGCCTCAGGTGCATAAGGAGCCGTTTGCCTACCGTGTCTTTGATGTGGCCTTGATGGGACGGATGCCGCACAAGGACTTTTTTTCACGGTATGGCCGGGAGGATCGCCGGATCGCCCGGGAGGCGCTGGAAAGGGTGGGGATTGCGCATCTGGCAGAACGTCCCTACACGGAAATCAGCGGTGGTGAGCGCCAGCTGGCCCTGATTGCCCGGGCCATGACCCAGGGGGCTCATCTCTTTGTTATGGATGAACCGACCAACGGTCTGGACTACGGTAATCAGATCCGGCTGTTGGAACGGCTCAAGCAACTGTCTGCAGAGGGGAACACCTTTATCTTCTCCACCCATCATCCGGATCATGCCATGGCGGTGGCTGACCGGGTGGTGATGATGCGCAAGGGGGCGATCGCCTATGACGGACTGGTGGACGCTACGATCCATCAGGCCAGCCTGATGGATCTGTACAATGTTGATGTGCGGTTGATGCCGGTTGAAGAAGGGGTCTGTGTCTGTGTTCCGGCAGTACGTCTGTGCGGCTGCAAAGGCGCAGCCGCTGCAGAAAAACAGTGCGGGAGTTGTTAGGAGGCTAGCAACAATAACATGAACATCTTGCATCTCATCTTTCGGCCATCTTTAACTCCAGCTCAATCACAAAATCCTCGACGTAGCCCTGCTACGTCTGCGGTTTTGTTCAATCGCTGTAGCTAAATCTGACCGAAATCTGAGCGCAATTTTGTTCAACTTAGTATTGCTAGCCTCCTTAGCTTCCCATGCAACAGTTTGTCTGGTTATCCAGCGATGAACGATACGTGAAGAGGAAAGGAGATATTGAACATGAAAGTACGGTGTAAACTGACATCAACACGGCTGGCCGCTGTTGTTGCAACGGTACTTGTCTGCAGCACACTGGTAACGCCGGTCCTGGCAGAGGAACCGGCTGAAAAGGAAGACAGCGGTGTCTTTACCCTGGGCAAGATCGAGGTAAGCACGAAATCGGACAAACAGAAAAACAGCTCGGTGACAAAGGTTACAGAGGAAGAGATGCGGCAGTTTGACGCAAACACCATCGGTGAAGCAGCCAACCTCATCTCCGGCGTGACCGCATCGGTTACCGGCAAACGGGGAGAATCAGGTTTTAACGTGCGGGGTTTTGACAACCGGCGCACGCCGATCTATCTGGATGGTATTCCCATGTATGTCCCCTATGACGGCAACATCGATACCGACCGTTTTATGACCTATGACCTGGCTGAGATTGACATCTCAAAAGGGTTTGCATCGGTGCTGTACGGCCCCAACACCCTGGGCGGCGCTGTCAATATGATTTCAAAACGACCGGTCAGGCAGTTTGAAGGAAATGTTGGTGCCGGTTACACCTCCGGCGATACCTACCGGGCCTATGCCAATCTGGGGACCAACCAGAAACGCTGGTACCTGCAGGCAGGCGGTTCCTGGACAGACGTACATGCCTTCGTGCTTTCCGACGATTTCAAACCAACAAAATATGAAGACGGCAACCGGCGTGACAACTCCTATTCCCGTGACGGCAAGGGCTCAATCAAGCTGGGGCTTACTCCCAACAGTACCGATGAATACACCCTCAGTTACCTCTACCAGCATGGCGAAAAAGGGGTGCCGGTCTATGCGGGCAGCGACAGCAATTCACTCAAAAAAGTCTCCTTCTGGCGCTGGCCGTGGTGGGACAAGCAAAGTCTCTACTTTAGCAGCAACACGGCCATTGCGGATAAAAGCTACGTTAAGAGCCGCATCTATTATGACCAGTTCAAGAACTCGTTGAATCAGTATAAGGACGCAAGCTACAGCACCTATGCGACATCAACGGCAACAAGCGATTATTCCCCCAGCAGGTACGATGATTACACCATCGGTACCTCGCTTGAAGCAGGAACAACCCTGATTCCCCATAACAGCTTGAAGCTGTCGTTCCATTTCAAGGATGATGTCCATCGTGATTCTTCTTCCCTGTCCCCGGAAAGCCGCTATGAAGATCATCTGTATTCCATCGGACTTGAAGATACGGTCGAACTTGCCCGGAAACTGACTGCAGTGATTGGCGTCAGTTATGACAAGCTGGTGGGGCAGGAGGCAAATAAATACGATTTTGCGACAAAAAAGTTCATTCAGGCGCCACTTGCGGAGGCTGACGCAGTCAATGCCCAATTGACCATGTTCTACGCCTATTCGGACAACGGCAAACTGCATGCCTCGGTTGCGCGGAAGACCCGCTTCCCCTCCATGAAGGAACGTACCACCACAAACGTCTACAATACCAACATCGCCAATCCGTACCTGAATCCGGAATCATCCGTCAATTACGAACTGGGGGTAGCGGACACCATTGCCGGGCGGGTCAGGATCAAGTCTAACTTTTTCGTTAATACCATCAGCGATTATATCGCCAACGTCTATACCGGCGTTAAGGTTACCTACGTCGATGCAAGCGGCAAGAGCCAGACCGGAGATCAAAGCCAGTACAAAAACTCCGGCAGGCTTAACCGTTACGGGTACGAATTTGAGGCGCTGGCCCCTGTTACGGAGAGTGTAGAAACCGGTTTCAATTATACCTTTATCTATGATGATGCCTTGAACAACAACGGTATTATAACGGATATTCCCAAGCATAAACTGTTTGTCTACGGCAAGCTGACACCGGTCAAGCCGCTCAGTATTTTCGCTTCGGCGGAATACAACTCTGCCAGAAGCTACAGCCCTTCTGCCAACACCTATTACAAGTTGAAGGATTTTGTCACCGTCAACACCAAGGTGGGGTATGAGGCGATGCGGGGGCTGACTCTGGAGGCAGGTGTCAACAACATCCTTGACAGAAACTATGCCCTTGCCGACGGGTACCCGGAGCCGGGCAGGAGCTACTTTTTTCAGGCAAAATACCAATTTTAGATAGTTTGAAACCGGACCATCGGGCGGCATGCAGCTGTTTAACCTATAAAAATCAGTTGCCACAGAGAGCGCAGAGGAAAACAGGGAGATACAACAAGCGGCCTGATTCCCTTTGGGGGAGATACTAAAAACAGATTTTTCCTGTAGTTCTCTGTGTTTCTCTGCGTCCTCTGCGGTAAAAGCCGTTTTTAAGTTTAATGATCCGGTAATCTGATGAAAACAGGAGCGAATAGTACCATGGATGGAACAACAATCGACTGGAATGCTGCCTGGAGGCGGGCCCGGGACGAACGTCCGCGTAGAAAGGATGCCTCTTTCTGGGATAAACGGGCACCTTCATTCTGCCAGCATACGCTGGAATCTGATTACGAGCACTGTTTTATTGACCTGATGCAGCCGCAGGCACCATGGAGCGTGCTTGATGTGGGGTGCGGCTCCGGTACATTGGCCATCCCGCTTGCTGAACGTGTCGCTTCGGTCACGGCGCTGGACTTTTCACCGGGCATGCTGACGTTGCTTGAAGAACGCAAGACAAAGGCCGGTATTTCCAACATTACGACCGTTCACGGCAGCTGGGAGGATGATTGGGAATCGCTCGGCATTGCTGTCTGCGACGTTGCGATCGCCTCCCGTTCAATTGTGGTGGAAGACCTGGGGGCTGCCCTGCGCAAACTCAACCGGTTTGCACGAAAGCGGGTGTTCCTGACGGCCATGGTGGGGGACGGTCCCAATGACCGCAGGATCTATGAGGCGGTGGGACGGCCACTCAAGCGGGGGCCTGATTATATCTATGTCTACAACATACTGTATCAGATGGGGGTGTATGCCTCGGTCTCCTTTATCCCAAGCAGTGACTGGAAACAGTATGACGGTCTTGACGAGGCTGTTGAGGGTACGCGCTGGATGCTGGACAACCTGACCAGAGACGAGGAAAACCGGCTGAAAGAGTATCTTTCCGCGAATCTGGTGCCCCATGAGGGCAAGTGGCGTCTGCCTGCGCCGAGGGTTGTGCGTTGGGCGTTTATCAGTTGGGACACGGAGCGCTAATTCAAACGCTACCGGATGTTGCATAGCATCCAGTAACGTACAGCAGGAGTTCAACATGCGTTGCAGTTATTGTGAATGGCGGTGTGAGCTGGGGCCGGAGCGTTACGGAAGGTGCCGGATGTATTTTGCTGAAGAAGATACCGTAAAGGAACGTTTTCCTGACAGCTGGTGTACCTATGAGGTTTTGAGGATTGAGTCGATCCCGTTTTACCATGTCCGGCCCGGTAGCCGTTGCCTGAGTATCGGCACCAGCAGCTGTAATTTCAGCTGTAAATACTGCTCGAACGCCTTTATTGCCAAACAGGACCCGCTTCAGATGCAGGAAAAAATGTTTTCATTCACATCGCAGCGTCTGGTGGCAATGGCCTTGAAGCTGGGCTGTACCAGTATTGTCTTTAATGTGAATGAACCGGCGGTTTCGTTGCCTTCGTTACAGGCCCTGGCGCGGGAGGCCAAAGCTGCCGGTCTGGCAATGGGCTGCCTGACCAATGGCTACACAACTCCCGAAGCCACCGAACTGCTGGCCGACCTGTTTTCCTTTTTCAATATCAGTCTGAAAGGATTGTCGGACAGTTTTAACCGGGACTATATCGGCATCTCCTCGGTTGAACCGGTGCTGCGCACCATCAGGCGTCTGGCCCGGACACACCATCTTGAGCTGACCACGCCGGTCATACAGGGGCAGAACGATCATGAACTGACTGCCATGGCAGCGTTCATTGCCGAGCTTGATCCGGAGATCCCCTGGCATGTCCTGCGGCTGTTGCCGGAGGACGAGATGATGGACGCCGTATATCCCGATATAGAGCGGATCAACCAGGTGTTGCACAGCGCACGGAAACAGCTCCCTTCCATCTATTTCCACAATTTTGTCGGATCGGAATGGGTCAATACACTGTGTCCCCGCTGTAAAGCGGTCGTTGTTGAACGTTTCAGCCTTGGCTGCGGTGGCGATCAGTTGCAGAAGAACGCCTGCCTGTCCGGTGCCTGTCCGGCATGCGGCAAGACCATCAGAATGCTGGGGAAGGGAATTGTATGAGGCCGACACCTGATGATCAGACACACACCAGTCTGGCAATCGTTGATGCCCGTGACTGGCAGAATCAGTTTGTGCTGGAGACAGGAGAAAAGTCAGACCAACAGGGGCCTCTGGTTACCTTGATGCGGGAGCTGCTGCAGCGCCATCCCTATCCTGGCGATCTGGATGCCCAAAGTAATCGTTGGGTCAGCGATACGGCCCTGGAGCTGGTGGCAGGCTATCAGCCGCAGTTTGTCTTTTTAACCTATGCGCAGCAGTATTTTGCCCAGCGGGTCGGCCCCATGGGTGATGATGAACGTCGCACGATGCTGGCGTTGCTCTTTAATGAGGTTGAGCGCTTTGTGGCTGAATCTGGCTGCACGCCGGTGATTATCGGCCGGGGCGGAGTGACACCGTCGCAGGGGATCATTGACCTGAGCGGTCTTGACGGTATCGGTATTTCAACCCACTGGTCGGCCCGTTATGCCGGATTGCATGAGCCGAGCCGACCTGATTTGAAACTGCTGGCAGCAGATCCGAAGATAGCCAGGATTGTTACCAGGCAGGAATTTCTTGCCCTGTTTGACGGCACTCCGGAAGATGGGCGGTTACTGCCCGATTACCTACTGGTTGCCCGGCCTGGCTACAGTTTCAAGGCCCTGGGCTGCACCATGCGAAAGCCGGTTATGATCCCGGACGCCATTGACACAATCCCCTTTTACAGTCCATTGGGGGCAGCAGCTGATCTGACCGCTGTCAGAGGGGTGATCGAGCAGGGGCTGCAGCAGGGGCGCAAGGTTGCCCTGATTATGCTGGAAGGGGTCGGTAGTCAGGATTTTCCCTGGCCCCGGTCTCCCTGTGGCAACAATCGGGACTGGTTCTGTTACGAGCCGGGTGATGCCCAGTTTCTGGCCATCACCTCCGGCAGGCACCGGATCTTTGAACACCCGCCCGGCTACCTGTTTTACGCAGATATGGACAAAATCAGGAGCTATCCTCTGTCCGGCTATTTCAAAGAGGTGCCCGTCGGCACCATTGGTACCCAGTATCCCGGAAGAAGCATTGCCGTTGGTAACAAGAGCATGGCCATGCATATGGTTGCCGGGGCAGATCTCTGTGTTGAGTGTTTTTCAAGAAATCACTTTAATCAGGGGACCATGGGGGTTATTCACCGCCAGCATAAAGGATTACCATAACTGGCAGGAGCCTGCTGTGGATGTCGTCCGGAGCGGCGACATATCGTATCGTACCGGTGCCAGGTGCCAGCAGGAGCGGACAAGGAGCAGCATATGACAAACCATGATGCGATAGTACAACGGATTTGGGATCAGCTCAGCCCGCTGGAGGTGATTAAACAGCCGCTGACGGACTGTGTCGGTCTTATCCTGGCCGAAGACCGCTATGCAACCTTTGATCTGCCCAGGGTACCCTGCTCGGGAGTGGACGGGTATGCATTTAAATCTGCAGATACTGTTTCGGCCAGCAGGGAGCAGCCGGTTACGCTTGCCGTAATAGAATCCATTCGTGCTGGCGTGCTTCCCAGAAAGGAGGTGGTGAGCGGAACAGCTGCCCGGATTATGACCGGAGCCATGCTGCCCAAAGGGGCTGATTGTGTGGTGCGCTTCGAAGATACGGAAGATCCGGGTAACCAATACGGGGTAAGCCCGGAACGTCCCGGATCTGTCGGCATAGTTGGTGCTGCTGAGCCCTGGGACAATATCCGCAGACCTGGCAGCTTCAGTAAAAAGGGGGCGTTGATTGTGCCAAAGGGGGCCGTTATCGGTCCGGCTCAGCTTGCAGCCCTCACCGCACATGGCATAACGGTGCTCAAGGTGGTACGTCGGCCGGTCATTGCCATCCTGTCAACGGGAGATGAGCTGGTTCGTGCCGGCAGACCTCTCGGCACCGGCAAAGCATAC
>Ga0209373_10003452_pt1 | contig 14575 bp, 8 predicted proteins | sample Higcelweek5metaG_FD_187173 | JGI IMG/M metagenome (GOLD analysis project Ga0209373, IMG submission 187173) | Freshwater pond sediment microbial communities from the University of Edinburgh, under environmental carbon perturbations - High... | ecosystem: Environmental > Aquatic > Freshwater >...
CACCAGCCTGATCCCCGGCATGACCCTCAGCGCAGAAATCAAGGTCGGCAGCCGCAGTGTCATTTCCTACTTCCTGTTCCCCGTCATTCGTGGCTTCGGCGAAAGCATCCGCGAACCATGACCAGAGAAACACGGTCTGGTAGAGTCGACCGGACGGCACTTGAGGTTTAGCAGAAGGGAGAGGACGGCATGTTACGCTTCTCGGCACAGCGGACGTTCTCCACCGGAGCAGGGCCAACTGCCGTTGCGATCGCGGACCTGACCGGTGATGGTTCGGCCGATGATCTTGTGACGGCGAACAGTGCGGGAACCCTGACTCTCCTGCGCGGCAATGGCGCTGGCGGGTTCACCACCCGTCAGACCGTCACCTTGTCCGGCAGTCTGACCGCCGTGGCGGTTGGAGATCTCGGCAACGATGGGTCCATTGAGATCGTCACCGTCTCTGCCGCCACGTCGCCCGTCATCACGGTGTTGTCGCGCGGGAGCGGTAAAACCTATTCCGCAACCCAGACTCTGACGTTGCCGATCGATACCGGCCCGGCGTCCCTGGCTGTGGCCAATACGGCCAAAGATTCTTTGCCGGATCTGATCGTCACTCGCTCCGATGGGGCGGTTGTGGTCTATCAATCCAACAGTTCGAGTCATCTCGGCAGCGCCGAAGCCACTTTGTCCGAATATGGTCCCAAGACGGTGACGGTGGCCAATATCAACGGCGATTCTTACCCTGATCTGATCACGGCGAACGCAGAGGCCGGAACCGTATCCGTCATCCAAGCTTTATCTGATGCTTACGCCCCTGCCGACGATTATGCCGTCGGATCAAAGCCTTGTGCCGTGGCCACGGCGGATGTCAATGACGATAACAGGGTTGATATCATCACCGCCAATGGGGGCGACACCACGGTCTCAGTCCTGCTCGGTCAGGCTGGCGGAACTTTTGCCACGGCCCGCTCCTACGAGATTGGCGCAACGCCGACCGCCATGGCCGTGGGTGATCTCGATGGTGACGGTCTGGTGGATCTGGTCACAGCCACAACCGATGGGACCGTGGTCATCTTGCGCGGACAGGCGGGAGGACGTTTTTCCGGGCGCACCGTCCTGACCACTGGCACCGACCCCTCTTCCCTCGTTTTGGGGGATGTCGATCATGACGGCGATCTTGATATCGTCGTGACCAATCGGGGGGATAATACGGTTTCTGTGTTCAAAAACACCAGCACCGCCAACCGTAGCCCCGTAGCCGCCAGCACCCTTCCCCATCAGAGCACGGTTGAAGGGACGCCATTTTCCTGGAGCTTACCGGACAGTCTTTTCACCGATCCCGATGCAGATCTCCTGACCTATTCGGCCACTCTGGCGAATGGGAACGATTTGCCATCCTGGCTGCATTTTTCGGCTTCGACCCGGACCTTCAGCGGCACGGTTCCGGCCAATGTTGCCAATCTGTCGCTGCGGGTCAGCGTCGATGACGGCCATGATCATACCGCATCGGTCACTCTGACCCTCAAGACCCCGTTTCCAGTCGGAACCGCCGGAGAGGATCGTCTCTATTACGTCGCCGGGACGGGGACCACCCTGGATGGCAAAGCTGGACTCGATACCCTGGTGCTGACCGGAGCCTCCCTCCCCGCCCTCGATTTGAGCTTGGCTGATCAGAATGGGGACAAAGTTGGGCTGGTGCGGCGATTCGAAAATATCGATGGCTCGGCGGCCACCGGGGCGCTTCGCCTCCACGGGCGGGCGGCAGCAAGCTCGACCCTGATCGGCGGCCGGGGGAACGATCGTCTGACCGGCGGGCGGGCTGCTGACCTGCTTGAGGGGGGAAACGGCAATGATACCCTTTCGGGCGGTGGTGGGGCTGACCTGCTCCGGGGCGGCGGGGGCAATGACCGGATCATTTACGCGGCCGACGCCACGTTAGCCGGGGGGAGTGGAGCCGATACCCTGGTCGTGACAAAACGGGCCACTCTTGACCTCAGCGCCGCAGACCCAAATGGGGCGGTGCCCGGGCTGGTTTCCGGATTCGAAAACATTGATGGCTCGGCCAGCCGCACCTCTCTGGTTCTGACCGGTCTGGCATCAGCCGCCTCATCCTTGTTGGGCGGCAGCGGCGCCGACACCCTGACCGGCGGCTCGGCTGACGATTATCTCGCCGGCAATGGTGGGGATGACATTCTGCGGGGGGGGGCTGGCAAGGATCGCCTGCTATATCAGACCGAGGGAACCCTGGATGGGGGGGCTGGGACGGATCTGCTGGTGGTGACCCGGCACGCCTCGCTCGATTTGCGCCTCGCTGACCAGAATGGCGGCAGTTCCGGTTTGATCCGGCGATTCGAAGGGGTGGATGCCAGCGCCGCCAGCGACCGCATCATCGCTTATGGCCTGACCTCCGGCAGCACCCTGATGGGGGGAAGCGGCAATGATCTTCTGGTCGGTGGCAACGGAAGCGATGTCCTGGCCGGAGGGGGTGGGAACGACACGCTGCGCGGCGGCGGCGGGAAAGACCGCATCACCTACCAAGCTGCGGGGACATTGGATGGCGGAGCCGGGCAGGACACCCTGGTCATCACCGGCACGACGGCATTGGTCCTGACTCTGAGCAACAAAGATCAGAATGGAACGACCGCCGGGACCGTGCGGGGATTCGAATCGGTTGATGCCTCAGCGGCGCGGGGCCGGCTGACCGCCTCACTGACCACTGACGGCGGAGTTCTCAAGGGGGGGGCCGCGTCTGATCGTCTTGCCGGCAATAAGGGTCGCGACACTCTGTCGGGGGGGGCCGGCAATGATCTTCTGATTGGCGGGAAGGGAACCGACCGCCTGACGGGGGGAGAGGGTGCGGACACCTTCCTCTTTTCTTCTGTCGGGGCGGCTAACGCTGACACCCTTACCGATTTCGATGTCGATAACGATGTGATCGCCCTCAGCCGGACCAGCTTTAGCGGTTTGGGATCGGCGATCTCCAACAGCAATTTCTTTTTAGCCGGGAGCACGATCTCCAGCACCAGCGCCTATCTGCTGTACAACGCGACCTCGGGTGTTTTGTCTTATGACAGCAATGGAACGGCGGATGGCGGCGTCAGCCCGGTCGCGACCATTGGTCGGCGGTTAGAGATCAACCTGGATAATTTTCAGATTGTGACGTGATGGCATCGCTGGCGAAAGGTCCGGGCGCAACCGGGCCTTTGCCAGAACAGACAGGGTCTTTTCGCCAGGGGCTGATTACATGCAGACGGCCTCGGCATTCAGCATAATTTCGATTCCTTGGCCGTATTTACGGCTGATGGCCGCCATATCGTCCGGCCGGTCGCTGGTGATCGCCGTCACGATCGCCTTCATCGCTTCCATGGCGAGAGCGCGCTCACTGCTCTTGGTGATTTTGCTCGAAGCACAGGAACAAACTCTTTCCAGCTCTTCTGTATCAACGCCGGCGCTTTGATCTGATTTTGTGCATAAAGCAATAAAATCGTCAGCTTTCGCCACACCGACAGACAGAAAAAAGACGGAAAAACTGGCAGCTGCCAGAGTTTTTAGTTTCATTTCTGAAGGATGCCTTTATTTTTACTGTTGATGGCTTTTCTGCTTTATCTTTTATTTAAAAATAATTGCAGAAAGAACTCATTCTGAAGGAACGGGTTTTTTTTAGCAAGCGGAATTGCAGATTATTGATAAACCAAAATACATCAATAAAATTTGGCTGGGAAAAAGTGAATAAGGAAAAAGATTGTCGGCCTTATTGTCTTTTTTCTACTCCAATAAACGACACCATCGTTTCGCGGGGCTGCCGCCCCGACCCCGCCTGGAGGCTAATGCCTCCAGACCTCCCTTTTTTTGAGAACAATCCGTTCTCTTCCTGTCTCCGGTGAAATTTTACGCTAGAATGGGGCGTCGTTTTTCTCCCGGCTCTGCGAGGCTCATGTCCAGTTCGACCGCAGCCAATGCCCTGCTTCTCGACCTGACCTACGGGCAGGTGGTGATCAATCTCTATCGGGCAGAGGCTCCGAAGACGGTGAGCCGTCTCGTCAGTCTTTGCAACCAAGCTTTCTATGATGGCCTGCTCTTCCATCGAGTCATTGATGGTTTTGTCGCGCAGGGGGGGGATCCGGCGGGGAACGGATATGGATACAGCCACAATAACAGTGGCCAGATTATTTCCTGGAACCTTCCGACGATTGATGCCGAATTTTCGACCCTCCCCTTTGACCGGGGCGCGGTCGCCATGGCTCGTTCGGCCAGCGACATCGACAGTGCCACCACCCAGTTTTTCATCGATTACACCGACCTGCCGTCTCTCTCTCAGCAATACACGATCTGGGGGCATGTCCTCTCCGGGATGGAGGCGGTTGACCAACTCCATCGGGTGACCCCGACCGCCTGGAGTGCGGGTGCCCTGCCGCCTGATCCTCCCGCCCATGCGGACGAAATTCTGCACATGCGGGCCGTGACCCTGGCCACGCTGACCGGCAGCAGTGGGAATGACCAGATCGAAGGGGGCAGTACCGGCGAGACCTTGAATGGCGGGGCCGGAGCCGACACTCTGTTGGGAGGGGGCGGGAATGACACCTATCTCGTCGATTCCCGGCGGGACCAGCTTTACGAAACCACCGTCATTGGCGGGACCAAAGATGCCGGCGGCATTGATCGGGTCCGATCGAGCGTGAGTTGGACTTTGGGGCGCTTTGTGGAAAACCTGACCCTGATTGGTTCGAAGGCGATTTCCGGCACCGGCAACACCCTGGCCAACCGTTTGATTGGCAACAGCGCGGCAAACAGCTTATCCGGCGGTGGGGGAAATGATTTTCTGGTCGGCGACAGCGGGACCGACGTCCTGCAGGGTCAGTCTGGGGCGGACACTTTGACCGGTGGTCACGGCGCCGACACTTTGTCGGGGGGAGCTGGAGCGGATCTGTTCCGTTTCACCACCCCCACCGAAGACACCGACCGGATTACCGATTTCTCTCCATCGCAGGGGGACGAGTTGGGGTTTGTCGCCGCCGGTTTCGGTCGACTCAGGAATGGCCCGTTAGCAACCTCACGGTTCCGGGCCAGTGCCGGAGGACAAGCCAGTACATCCGCCCAACGCTTCCTGTTTGATACGAATCGTGGAATTCTCCGCTATGATAGCGACGGCACGGGACCACGCGCGGCAGTTCCCCTCGCTACGCTTGGCGTCCGGTCACTTGCGGCTGATGATCTGACAATTCTCGCCTCATAACCTCGGTAAGATCCGCACCGAAGGGATTTTCTGTTCCACCTGCTCTTGGGCACCCGGATGTTGGGGATAAGGCTACGGGTGTCCGGACTGCGCCCGCAAAGTCCTGACCACGAAGGTCAGGGGCCGGGCGAGCGCAATCCGGACGAGTCCGACTCTGGCCGGGCTCAGTCGGCCAGAGAGGCGATATCAATCACAAAGCGATATTTGACGTCGCTTTTCAGCATCCGGTCATAGGCATCATCGATCTTTCCGGCCGGAATCATCTCGATATCCGAGACGATGCCGTGCTCGGCACAGAAATCAAGCATCTCCTGGGTTTCGGCGATCCCGCCGATCAGCGACCCGGCGATGGCCTTCCTACCAAAAATCAGGCTCATCACGTTGGGGGCCGGATGGGCATGTTCGGGAGCGCCCACCAAGCACAGGGTGCCATCACGCTTCAGCAGCGCGGTATAAGCGTCCAGATTATGACTGGACCCCACCGTATCGAGAATAAAGTCAAAACTACCGACATGTTTGGCCATGTCGTCGGAATCCTTCGAGATAATCACTGCGTCGGCGCCCAGCCGATGTGCATCCTGACGCTTGGAGTCCGAGGTGGTGAAGGCGACGGTGTACGCGCCCATCGCGTGGGCCAGCTTGATCCCCATATGGCCCAGACCGCCAATACCGACGATCCCCACTTTCTTGCCCGGCCCCGCCTTCCAGTGGCGCAGCGGCGAATAGGTGGTGATGCCGGCACACAGCAAGGGCGCCACCGCCGCAAGCTGCGCCTCGGGATGGCGGATCTTGAGGACGAACTTGTCGCTGACCACGATGCGCTGGGAATAGCCGCCCAACGTATGGCCGGGCGCGTCCAGGGTGGGGGAATTGTAGGTGGCGGTAAAGCCGGTCTCGCAGAACTGCTCCAACCCCTCGTCGCAGGAGGCGCAGCTCTGGCAACTGTCCACCAGGCAGCCGACGCCGACACTGTCGCCGATTTTGAACTTGGTGACATGAGCCCCAACGGCGCTGACATGGCCAACAATCTCGTGGCCAGGAACGCAGGGATACAGGGTGCCCGGCCATTCCGACCGAACCGTATGCAGATCGGAATGGCAAACGCCGCAATAAGCGATCTCAATCTGAACGTCGTGCGGTCCAGCCGGACGACGCTCGATGGCCAGCTTTTCCAACTTCTGGTCGGCGGCGTGGGCACCATAGGCTTTGATCGTCATGGGAAGTCTCCTTGGCTCACAGGGGGATGACCTCTGTCGGCGTGATTCCGGAGGCCCGCCGGGGGAAAAACAACACAGGGGATCCAAGGGCCTGCGGCCCTTGGCGGGTGTGGGCGGAGCCCACATCTTCCCACCCCATCATGGACCGCTTTCGTTTAGCGGCCGGTCAATTGTTCCAGCTTTTCGGGATAACGGGCGCCCTGCACCGCGATTCCGGCGGCAACGGTGGCGATCTCGGCCACATCCTCGGCGGAAAGGGTCACCGTGGCCGCACCGATGTTTTCTTCCAGCCGGTGCGGCTTGGTGGTGCCGGGAATCGGCACGATCCAGGGCTGCTGCGCCAACAGCCAAGCCAGCGCGACCTGGGCCGGACTCGCCTGTTTGCGTTCACCGATGGTCTTGAGCAGATCGACCAGGGACTGATTGGCTTTCAGCGCCGCCGGCGTGAAGCGTGGCAGGATGGAGCGGAAGTCGGTGCCGTCGAAGGTGGTGGCCTCGGTCATCTTGCCGGTCAGGAAGCCCTTGCCCAGCGGACTGTAGGGAACAAAACCGATGCCCAGTTCCTCCAGAATCGGCAGGATTTCCGCCTCCGGTCCCCGCGTCCACAAGGAATATTCACTCTGAAGCGCGGTGACGGGCTGGACGGCGTGGGCCCGGCGGAGCGTGCCCGCCCCGGCCTCGGACAGGCCGAAATGCTTGACCTTTCCGGCCTGGATCAGATCCTTGACCGCTCCGGCCACCTCTTCGATCGGCACCTCGGGATCGACCCGGTGCTGATAAAACAGGTCGATCGCTTCGACCCTGAGCCGCTTGAGCGAAGCCTCAGCCACCGCTTTGATGTGCTCCGGCCGACTATCCAGACCGATCCATTGCGGACCGCCGTTGGGATCGAGCTTGAAGCCGAACTTGGTGGCGATCACCACCTTGCCCTTGAACGGCGCCAGCGCCTCGCCCACCAATGCCTCATTGACGAACGGGCCGTAGACTTCCGCCGTGTCAAAGAAGGTCACGCCGCGCTCCACGGCCGAATGCAGCAGGGCGGTCATCTCCCGTTTGTCGTGGGCAGGGCCGTAGCCGAAGCTCATCCCCATACAGCCGAGGCCGATGGCCGAAACCTCAAGGCCGCTGTTTCCGAGTTTACGCTTTTGCATCAGCTCTCTTCCTTATGCGAGGACCGCCCGGCGCGATCACCTTGGCGGCACGGGGTCCGATGACGGGCCGAGCGGAAAATCGGTGGAAACGGCAAGGGCCGACGAGATGTGCGCGGTGACATCAGACCCCCCGGGGGATTATGGCATCCCGCCGTGCGGTGACGTCGTCGATGACCTTCAGCCCGTTGAGGGTGCGGGGATAGCCGATGAAGGGCAGCAACTGGGTCAACACGTCGATCAGCCTGGCGCGGTCATTGCCGACTCGAACATTCGCAGCGACATGGCCCTTCGCCTGCGCTTCGCAGCCGCCGAGCGAAACCAGCATGCTGAAGGTAAGGAGTTCCCGTGTCGCCAGATCGATGCCGGTCCGCGTCAGGGTGTCGCCGAAGCAATTGGCGGACAGATAACGCTGGAACGGCCGCAGATCCTCGGGCGCGGTGGCGTAGAGAGTCTCCACCAGATCGTCGCCGATGATTCGCTTCTCGACATCCAGCCCCTGTTCCAAACGGGTGTCCGGCGTGGTGGTGGACTGGCCCGGCAAGGGCAACGGAATGCCACGCTGGCCCAGAACCTGATTGGTGATCTGGAGGACGTCGAAAATCTTGGCCATGCCGACATAGGGCACCGCCTGATAGACGATTTCCTTCACCTCGACCGGCGTGACCCCGATGTCGAGCGCCGCGCCGAGCATGACGCGATATTCGCCAAGCGCCTGGGAGGCGATAATCGAGGCGAGCTGAACCATCAGCCGGGTCCGGGTCTCCAGTTTGCTGTCGCGCAGAACCTCGTCGAAGGCGAAATTGTCGAACGTCTCGATCAGTTCAGGGTCGGTCGTCGCCAAGGTGGAGACGCGACCGGGAAACAGCGCGTCGTGGGTCTTTTGGGCGCGCGGATTGGGGGCCACATGGCGCGCCATGGCCTCACCCAATCCGCTGCTGGCGGCGGTGATCACGCCCCCTTGGCCCGAGATCGCTAAAGGGGGAATCGATGCGAACGGTGCCGGTGAAACTGTCGGTCGGCCCCGAGGTGGAGGGGTGCGACCCACTACGTTTGATGTCCATGGGATGGCCTTTCCAAGGCAATGGGACCGCCTGGGCAGGCCCTGAAATCCGTGTCGGGAGAAATTTACCCGTTGCCCCGGTCCGCGGTTAGGGGGGAAGAATCGCACGGACCTATGAGGGGAATTCATCAATGGCGCGTCAGGATTTCGGCGATCTGTTGGCCTTTCTGGCAGTCGCCCGCGAGGGCAACTTCACCAAGGCGGCGGCCAAGCTTGGCGTGTCGCAATCGGCGCTGAGCCATGCCATCAGAGGTTTGGAAGAGCGGCTCAGGCTGCAATTACTGACCCGCACCACCCGCAGCGTCGCCCCAACCGAGGCCGGTGAACGCCTGCTGCGGACCCTGGGACCGAAATTCGACGAAATCGACGCCGAACTGGCCAGCCTGAGCGACCTGCGCGACAAGCCGGCGGGACACATCCGCATCGTGGCCGGCGAGCACGCCGCCGACACCCTGTTGTGGCCGGTTCTGGCCAAGCTGTTGCCGGACTATCCAGACATTTCCGCCGAGGTAGTGATTGATTACGCCCTGACCGACATCGTCGCCGAACGGTACGACGCCGGCATTCGCTTTGGCGAGCAGGTGGAGAAAGACATGATCGCGGTGCGGATCGGCCCCGACATGCGTCTGGCCGTGGTGGGAGCGCCCGCCTATCTCACGGGACGGACCAGACCCCAAACGCCCCAGGATTTGACCGGCCATGAATGCATCAATATGCGGCTGCCGACCTATGGCGGGTTCTACGCCTGGGAGTTTGCACAGGGCGGGCGCGAGGTGAATGTGCGAGTCGCTGGCCGGTTGGCGTTTAACACTCTGCCTCAAATCCTCAAGGCGGCCCTGGCTGGATTCGGACTGGCCTATCTGCCCGAAGACATCGTCCTGCCCCACCTGATCGAAGGACGCCTGCTCCGCGTCCTCGACGAGTGGTGCCCGTCCTTTTGCGGCTACCACCTCTATTATACCAGTCGCCGCCAGCCGACGCCGGCCTTCGCTCTGCTGGTCGACGCGCTCCGCTATCGTGGCTGTGCCGCGTCGGTCGCGTCGTGAGGCTTTCGCCCCCCAGATCGCATCCCAACCCGCGCCTTTGAACTCTGGAACCATCCATTCATTTGCTCAGCAAATCATTGAGCAAGAGAGCGGCGACGCATTCCTCGGGAATGGACCGGCGATGATCCTGCATGACCAGCGTCAAGTCCGGGTCCCATGACGCTGGCACCGGTGTCCCGGCAAGGCTGGTTCCGTGGTGCGGAAGCTGGGACAAGGCCGCCCGATAATCCGTCGCCAGGAACCGCCAGGGCTGGGCCCCATATCGCTGCATGACATGATTGGCGATCTGCAAGCCCGGCCAATCGAAATCGCCATGATAGACCAGATCGGCTCCAGTCCCGGTCAACTGGTCGAGCAAGGTCCGCTGGGCGGCCGCCGGCATTCCGTCGGTGCAAACCAGTGGGGCGCAATGAGATCCCAGTTGGTCGGCGGCAATCGCCAGCAGGTTGGGATTTTCGCAGACATGGATGCAACGCCCAGCCACCGCCCAGCAAGGCGGGCGGCGGAGCAATCGGCGCAGCGAGGCATAAGCCGGCTCCCCTGACCGGGCGAACGGCTCCTCCCCGTCCTCCAGCGGCAGATTGAGGAACAGGACAGGTCTGGCCAGTTCATTGACCAATACCCCCGCTTGTGCCCAGGTTTGCCGCGCGCCTTCGGTCTCAAGGGCCAGCGAGCCGACGCGGTGACGCCATGCCGCCAGCACCAGAGTGGAGACCGGCCGATCGGGATCAAGCGCGTGGGCATCTCCGAGCGTTTCCGCCGCCAACTGGGCGCGGGGCAGGCCATTGGCGGGCAGACGGCAGAGGACGGCCTCGGCGCCGTCGCGCAAGGTGATGCCCCGGTTCGGATCTTGCCGGGACAGACGTTTGAGCAGGCCAAGACCGGCCGGGACGGCGAGGAGCCCCGCCAGATCGGGATGACGGCACCCATCGGTGAGAGACACCCAGCGATCCCGGGTGGCCTCGCGTGCCTCGGCCCGGTTGATGATCGGACCGTCAAGGCGCTCCAAAGCCTGACGCAGCGAGCAGGCCAATCCCGCCGCGTTCAGCGTTGCATCAAGGGCGGCAAGATCGAGACTGATCGAACTGGCGCGGCGGTGCGGTTGTCCTGCCAAGGATTCCAGGGGGGCGCGCTCCTCCAGGCTCAGGCCGGTCAGACGGAGCAGGCCGGGCGGCGCCCCAGGGGCGGACCGCTCGAAATGACGGCGCAGCCGCTGGCGTAACCGGGCCAGCGCCTCTCCCCCCAACAAACGAAGCAGGCGGGGATCGGTTTCCTCGCTCATGGCAGGGGGGGCGGGAACCGGCGGTTCGGGTCTTCCTCCTGTCGTCTGGCCCGGCCATCCCAGCTCCAACGCGAGACATAGACCGCATCAATCCCTTCCCGCCGCTGCAACTGGCAGATCGCCACCCCCGGCAAATCGGCGTAACAGCCCCATTCCTGTTCGCTGGTGATCACGAAATCGAGATCGAATTCGCGGATCAAGGCCATGCAATGGGCACGAGCGCTGCCGTCGATTCCGGCGAAAGCCTCATCGAGCAGCATCAGCCGGGGAGCGTGGTCGTCTCCCCCCTGGCCATAGAAGCTGGCGACGGCGGCAAACAAGGGAACGGTAAGGCCCAGCGCCCGTTCACCGCTGGAGGCCGGTCCGGATAGCTTGCGCCACTGCCCATCCTGGAAACGCTGGACCCGGAAGCGGTGCCAGTGGCGGTAGTCCAAGGCCCGGGTCAACAGATCGAGCAGGGATCCATTTTCGTCGATTCCGGGATCGGTATCCGCGCGGTCGCGTTCGGTGCTGATGCGGCTTTGCAGCATCGTTCCCACCACCCGCCGGTCCTCGATTGTCCACAGATCGGCGCTGGTGTTGAGCAATCTTTGCCGCGCCGCTTCCAACCCGGCCGGGGCGCCTTCGTTTTCGCCCAGCGGCTGCCATTGCAGCCGGTAACGAACCCCGGTGGCGGTGGGGCGTTTGTGCAGTTCCGCGTTGATCGCCGCCACCTGCCGTTCCGCCGCTCGCAGCAGGCGTTGGATCTCGGCGGCGATTTCGGCCTGGAGGTGGTTTTCCAGCACCTCACGTTCCCGGGCGGTCAGCAATTCGCCGCGCTGGGCAATCTCGTCAGCGAGGCGCAGGGCCAATTGATCGGGACGTTGCGGGCGGTTCTGGTAGATGATGCTGACCACCAGCCCCCAATCGCTGGTTTCCGCCGGGGCTTGATGGCCGAGGGCGCCGAGGGCACGTTGGAGATCCTGATAATCCGCAGCGGTCTGCCGCTGGACCCGCGCCCAGGTTTCGTCGTCATCTTTCAGGTGGTTCAGAGCCTGCTCGGCCTTGCGGGCCAGGGTCAGCGCCGGGTCGATCGTCCAAGGCAGAGTGAAATCGGGCAGAGCGATCGTTGGCAGTGCGGCGGATAACAGGCTGGTCTCGGCGAAGCGTTGCAGCCTGGAGACGGCTTGGGCCCGGGCTTCCGCCTTCTGGTCGAGCCAGGTTCCGGCGATTTCCGCCCTGGTCGCGGCGACGACCCGCGCTTCCCCCGCCCGCCGCGCGACGGTGGCGGTTTCAGACAGGGTGGCCTCGCCGTGGCGGACCGATTCCCGGGCCTCGGCCAGATGCTGGCGCAGGCTTTCCACCTTGGCGCCAACGACGTTCCGCAGGACCTGATAGCGGGCTTGGGCCTCTTCCGCTTCGATCCGGCAGGTTTCCAGATGCTCGGCCCGGGCTTCGACCTCCTGCCCGGCCTCGGCGTCCCGCTCTTGCTGCCGCTGTCGATCGAGCCACGCCCGCCGTCCGTCCTGCGCCGCCTGAACCAGACGGTGGCGGGCGTCATTGAAGGCGTTGAGTCCGTCCTCGACCCGTTGCAGGGCTTCGGATCGCGTCGGCAGTCTCAAATCTACCGCATCCCATTCCAGGGCATCCTGCGCCACGCGAACAGCCGGTTCTGCGGCCCGGCAGACTGCCTCGGCTTCGGTGACCCGGTCCTCGGCCTGACGCGAGGCGGTGGCCGCCGCCCGGGCTTCGACCCAGGCCTGACGCAAGGTTTCGTCCGAGGGAGCGGCGCACCAATCCCGTTCGGCCTGCCGGCTGGCCTCGGCCAGGGTCTCGATCTCCACGGCGAGACGGGCGCGCTGATCCGCCAGTTGCTCCAGGCGGAAACCGATTTCGTCGAGCCGCCGTGTCCGCGCCTCGGCCTGGGCGGCGAAGCCGATGAATTCGGCGTGTGGCTTGGTCCAGGCGCCGGTCAGACCGCCGAGGCGGAAGCGTCCATCGGGGGCCAGCCAAGCTTCGGCCGAGGCCGGATCGGTCCCGGCGCAGGCCACCCCTGCCAGCAGGTGCGCGACGGTGGCGGCGGGAACCGGCAGACCAGCCGGCACCGCCGGATGCATCCAGTCCGCCAGCGAGCCGGCGGCAAGCGGTGGACGGCCAATCATCTGGCTGTCGAGCCATGGCGCGCCGTCATCGGTCGCGATCAGGGCTCCGTCCGGGGTGATCCAGGCGTCAAGCAATCCGGACGCTTGAAGAGCCGCTTCCAGCCCGGCGCGCGCCGCCGCCGTTACATCGTCGCGGAAGTCGATCACCTGCCACAACGGCGCCCCGCTCCGTCCGAGGCGAGTGTCGGCGACGCGGGTGAGCGGCAGCGGCGGGGCGCTGTCGCGTCCGGCCTCCAGATTTGCCCGCTCGGCCTCCAGCTCGATCTGTTCCTGGCTCAGGGCTGTGTTGCGGCCGTCGAGATCGATCTGCTGCGCCGCCAGCCGCCGTCCGGCCTCCTGCTGGGCGGCATGCAGCGCCACCCGCGCCGGATTATCGCCGTCGAGGGTGACGACCCATTCGGTCAGGGCCTTCAACGCTGGTCCCTTGTCGCAGCGCAACTGGCGGAGGCTATCGAAGTGGTTGGTCCACGCCTCAACCAGCGCCTGCCCTTTGGTCTCGCAGGCGGTGTCCATCCGATCGCGGAGAAGGCGTGCTGTGACGGCACTCTCCTGGTAGTCGCGCCACGCCGCCTGTTTGCGAGCGAGATCCGCTTCGGCCGTATCCAGCGCGGCACGGCGGCGGCGCACCAGCGCCACCTGCTCCCGGCGCCCGGCCACCAGTTCATCCAACGCCGACTGCGCCGGTTCGAAGGCTCGCTCGTCCCATCCTGCCAGCGCCGCCGGATCGAGAGTGGCCAGCGCGGTCGCGGCGAAGTCGGCGGTGACGCCAGCCCGCTCGGCGGGATCGGCGCATCGGGCGCGGGCGGAGATCAGCACCTCTTCCGCCTGGGCCAGTCGCGCCGCGCCGGACCGGGTGGCGGCTTGTTCCTTGTCCCAGCGTCGCATGGCGGCAGCATGGTCGGCAACGGCCTGATGGCGGGCCTTGTCGCGGGCGGCGGCCTGGGACGCGGCCCCCTCCAGCCGGTTGGCGTCCTGCATGGTCGGATCGGCTTGCAGGGTCTCCAACCGGGCCCGCGCTCCGGCCAGATCCAGTTTGGCCTGTTCGTAGGCGGTCTCGGCGTGGCGTTCTTCCGCTCTGGCCCGATCGAGGTCGCCCAGGCTGTCGTTGCGGTCGCGGCTGGCCGAATCGTACTCGGTCTGGGCTTGGCGCAGGTCGCGCGCCTGACGCCGGCTGATCGTGCCGGCATAGGTGCGATAGCGCGCATCAAAGGCGGCAACCGCCTGCTCCAATTGCTTGAATTCGTCAAGCTGGCGACGATCCTCGTCGAGTTGATTGAGGGCCTCAGCGACATCGCTGAGCAGGTCCGATGGCAGCGGCGGCAACGCCTCGGTCAACGCGCTGGACAGCGCGGTCTCGTCCGGTTTGCGCGACAATTGCGGCTGACGGAGCTGGATCAGGGTATCCATCAGCGCGTCGTAACGCTTCGGCCCCAGGCGGAACAGGCGTTCGTCCACAGCGCGGC
>Ga0209373_10003454_pt1 | contig 14567 bp, 9 predicted proteins | sample Higcelweek5metaG_FD_187173 | JGI IMG/M metagenome (GOLD analysis project Ga0209373, IMG submission 187173) | Freshwater pond sediment microbial communities from the University of Edinburgh, under environmental carbon perturbations - High... | ecosystem: Environmental > Aquatic > Freshwater >...
AAGTAAAATAATACAATATGAAACGAATTATATTTTCCTTAGCATTCATTTTGGCCTTTGCATCAGCAAGTTTTGCAAAACAATTTGTTGAAAAAAAGTTCTTCAGCCAATCGCTGAATCAAGAGAAAACATATTTCGTTTCATATCCTACTGGTTACAGCGAGACTGACACGACAAAAAAATACCCGGTAATTGTTTTTTTACATGGCGCAAGTGTAAATGCAACCGAAATTGCAACCTTGTTTGAATCTTATTCATTCCTTTTCAAATTAGGTTGTCCAAACCTATTCAATACTATTTTCGTTATTGCTGATGGAAGTGCGGCTCCTTATCTGGGCAGCTTTTACACCAACTCAACATTGTATGGAAATTTTGAAGATTACATTGCAACCGACTTATATGGCGAAATAAAAACCAATTACCACACCTATTCTCATCGGGCAAAGTGGGCAATAATTGGACATTCAATGGGTGGATATGGCTCAATGAAAATTGCACTAAAACACCCTGAGAAGTTTATTGGCATTTCATCTCTAAGCGGGCCACTTCACACAACCTATTACAACGATTTGCTACCTTTAGTGCTTGCCGAAAATGGAGGAGCTGCTCCTTATAACTTTACCTATCAGGGATCAATCACTAAGCTGATGTTTTCAATGGCTGGTGCTTTTTCGCCCAATACAGGCAACGAGCCTCCGGTTAATTTCCCAATAACTTCGGCAGGAACCATTGATACACAAATAGTTTCTGTTTGGAACGAAAACAACCCAATAAACCTGATTAAAGATTTGGATGGCAAGAACAACCTCTCATTTTTTATTTACTGCGGAGGAAAAGATGAATATAAGCTTTTGCCTGAAAATGAGATGTTTGTAGATTCACTCACAAAATACGGATACTCTTGCACTAAGAAGTTTGATTCTGAAGGAGATCATGTAAATAGTTTGGCAACAAGCTTCCCGTTAGGTATAAATTTCCTTTATTCTGTGATGGATACTTCTAAAATTGATTCGGGTGTTGGCATTCCTGAAATTGCAAAAGCTGCAAACGACTATCTATATCCGAACCCTGCTTTTAACCAGTTATTCTTGCAGTCGGCAAATTGGGCAGAAATTGAAAATGCCACGTTAATTTCGTCTCAAGGAAGTATTGTTGAAAACGTAAGTAAAGACCAATTATCCAATGGAATCAACATTAATGACTTACGTTCAGGGTATTACCTTCTGAAAATAAACTATAAAGATGGTTTTGTCTCGGTTAAAAAATTCTCGAAGAAGAATTAATATCGCCTCTTAACGCGAACGAGATTGAAACAAATTAGCTAATACTGCTCCAGTTAAACTGTGCCTTCTTAAGCTCTTTCAACCTCTGTTTGAACAAGTTATTTTCATCTTTCAACAAATCAGGATCATTGCTGAGTATATCAGAAGCAACATTTCGTGCATGTGACAAAATTTCACCATCTTTCCCAAGCTGAGCTATTTTCAAATCGAAACCAATGCCACTCTGTTGAGTTCCTTCTAAATCGCCGGGGCCGCGAAGTTTCAGGTCGGTTTCCGCAATTTCAAAACCATCGTTGGTTCGAACCATAGTTTCAAGCCTAATTGTACTCTCTCTCGAAAGCTTGTACGACGACATGAGGATACAGTACGACTGATCGGCGCCTCGGCCTACCCTGCCCCGCAGCTGATGCAACTGAGATAAACCAAACCTCTCGGCACTTTCAATAATCATCACAGAGGCGTTCGGAACATCGACTCCAACTTCAATAACCGTTGTCGAAACAAGTATGTTCGACTCCTTATTTTTGAACCGTTTCATCTCTTCATCCTTGTCTATTGGTTTCATTTTACCATGAACCATACTCACTTTCAAATCGGGGAAAACCCTCTTTACCGAATCATAACCATCTTGCAGGTTCTTATAGTCGAGCGATTCCGACTCTTCAATCAACGGATAAACGATATAAATCTGCCGTCCTTTCTCTATTTCAGTTCTGACAAAATCGTAAACTTGTTTTCGCTTGTTATCATGAAAATGGAGCGTTTTGATAGGTTTTCGACCAGGAGGCAACTCGTCAATCACCGAAACGTCAAGATCTCCATAAACAGTCATGGCAAGAGTCCTGGGGATTGGTGTTGCGGTCATAACAAGAATGTGAGGTGGAATGGTGTTTTTATTCCACAACCTGGCACGCTGAGCAACACCAAAGCGATGCTGCTCATCAATAACCACAAAACCAAGGTTCTTAAATGCGACTTTATCTTCCAGCAAAGCATGAGTTCCAATTAAAATATCAAGTTTCCCTTCAATCAATTCCTGATGAATAATCCTGCGTAAGGCAATTTTGGTTGAACCAGTTAGCAGTTTAATATTCAAATTCAAAGGTTCCATCATTGCGTATATTGTAGCAAAATGCTGAATGGCAAGTATTTCTGTTGGAGCCATTAAGCAAGTTTGGGTTTTATTATCAATAGCCATCAACATCGACATAATTGCGACCAATGTTTTTCCACTTCCAACATCACCTTGCAGCAAACGGTTCATTTGGTGGCCCGAACCTACATCTTTCCGAATTTCGCGAATCACTTTCTTTTGAGCATTTGTCATTTCAAAAGGCAAACACGTATTGTAAAAAGTATTGAAATGATCGGCAATAACAGAAAAAACATGCCCACGATATTTACGATCCCTTGTTGATTTTAAACTAAGAATTTTAAGCTGTATGAAAAAAAGCTCCTCAAATTTAAGTCGGTAACGAGCCTTGCGAAGTTCATCATTATCTTTCGGGAAATGAACAGCATACAAAGAATCGTGCAAAGGCATAAACTTATACTTTTCGACAAACCAAGCCGGAAAAGTTTCATAAATGCGCCCTTTTAGCGAAGCAAAAAGATTAGACTGAATTTTCAGAATTGCCCTCGAAGTGAGGAAGTTCTTCTTCATCTTCTCGGAGGTATTGTAAAAAGCTTGTATTGAACCCGAAACGTTTTGCTTTGGTTCGTCGGGGTTTTCAAGCTCAGGATGGACAATATTTATCCGACCATTGAAGTTTGATGGCTTTCCAAAAACAATGAATTCTGCTCCCGGTTTTAATGTAGGCTGAACATATTTTATTCCCTTAAACCAAATGAGATCAAGAGTTCCTGTCTTATCGGCAAAAACCGCAGTAAGCCTTGCCTTGCTACCCTCGCCAACCAACTCTAAAGATTGAATTTTTCCCAGAATTTGAACAAAAGGCATACTGTCTGAAACCTCCCTTACTGTATAATATTTTGTCCGATCGACATATTTATACGGAAAATAGTAAAGCAGATCGTAAAGTGAATAGATTTTTAGTTCTTTATTCAGCAATTCTGCTCTTTTAGGCCCAACACCCTGCAAATATTTTATTTCCTGCGACAATTGAGACAGCATAAAGCAAAGATATTGCATATCAATTTTAAACAAAAAAAGTCCTTCAAAATTTATCAACAAAGCAATAATCAATTTAAAAATCGGTTATTTTGTGATGATCAAACAACTAAAAAGATGGAAAGCAAATTTAAAATCTACACCAAAACCGGAGATGATGGAACTTCGGGATTGATTGGTGGCACCAGAGTACAAAAATTTGATGAGCGACTTGAAGCTTATGGCACCATTGACGAGCTCAATTCATGGATTGGTTTGATACGGTCAACCATTGATGATGAAATGCTAAAAAAAGTGCTTATGTCGGTCCAAAATGACCTGTTTATTATTGGTTCCCATCTTGCTACCGATGAAACAAAATCTGACTTAAAAAAACAGCTTCCATTTTCGGAGAGTGAAATCCTTTTACTGGAAACCGAGATAGACAGAATGCAGGAGTCTCTTCCAATGTTAAAAAACTTTATCTTACCCGGAGGAAATATTGCGGCCAACTATGCCCACATTGCCCGTACTGTTTGCCGTAGAGCCGAAAGAAGAATATCTCAGTTAAATAACTCTCAATCAATAGAAAACAATTTGAAAGTTTTCGTAAATCGTCTTTCCGATTATCTGTTTGTTCTTTCGCGCTACATTAATTTTAATGCTGGCATTAAAGAGACTTTTTGGGTATCAGAAAATTCATAATTTTTGTATTTATTTCTGGAAAAATTTTTATATTCGCAAAAGATTACAAACGATTTATTGTTAAACATATACTATACACCTAATTATGTACTGGACGTTAGAATTAGCCTCAAAACTTGAAGATGCACCTTGGCCTGCAACAAAAGATGAACTTATCGATTTTGCTATCAGATCGGGAGCACCAATGGAAGTAATTGAAAATCTTCAGGAAATTGAAGATGAAGGAGATGTTTATGAATCAATAGAAGACATCTGGCCCGATTACCCCAGCAAAGATGATTTCTTCTTTAATGAAGATGAATATTAAAACAAAATACTAAAAGCCCTTTAAAGGGCTTTTTTTGTACCCAAGCAATTTAAACTTGGTTTGCTTTTGAATGTTTTTTATCAAAAAAATACAACTAATTGAAAAGAAGGTGGCTTTCAGAAAAGATAGCCACCTTCATTTTTTATAGGTTTCTATTTCACAACTTTGATCGACTCTGACCGCTGATTTCCTTCTAATTTAAGGATATACAACCCATTTGCCATACCAGAACAAGGCAACTGATAGTTACCTGTTTCGGGCAAATTGTACTTCCCAATAAAAGCTCCAGAGGCAGAATAAACAGTTAACGTATTGAAATCATTTGGATACTTAACCTCAATGCCATTGGCATTTTTGTAAGCAAAAGCCGATTTCTTCACCGTATTTTCGTTGTTTGAAACTGGCCACACCTGATTAACATAGAACGTTTTAGACGCCCCAACAGTATGAAGGAATACAGGTGCACTGCGTCCAGTAAGTCCATCGGGAAGAGGGTCAACTGTTACGCTTAACGTGGCATACCAAAGAGAATCGTTATAAACCTGATCGGTAACGTTTACATGAATCCAATCGGGAATCCATGTTTGGTCATAATACAACGTGTCGAAAAATGGAAAAGCTTTTAGCTCATAAGTTCCACCCTCCCGGCTATCGAAAATTGCCTCCTTGTCGAGAGAAATGTATGAATAAGCTGCCCCGGCAAGATTCATATACATGGTTTGCCTATTATCGTTCCACGAATAAATTGAACTATCATCCTTCACCATAAAACACGAACGGCTATCACCATCTGAAGGGTTAATTTCTTCGGTACAAACGGCCATCGAAACACCATCAACATTGAACCCTGTCAATTCGAGGAAAAACGCTTTATCCATTTCCATCGATTCCTTTATGACAGAAAATCCGTCTTCGTCCTTTTCTTGAAATTCGGTAAATTTCATTGTATAGCCAACGGTCTCATTAAAACTATTCTTTATTGGCAAAACATCTTTAGCCTTAATAGTTGAGCTTGCAATCACTTTGCCTTTCATTGAGTTACCTTCTGCATTTTTTTCCTTAAGAACAATATTCATTGTAAAAGGTGTTTCACTAGGTGCGTCAAACACATATAAATAAACATTCACCCCTTCAAAATAGAGCGTTGAAAGGGGTTCTTCATAGTAAACAAGCAAAGACTCATAGTTTGCATCTGAAAAGTTGGAAGCCCCAGTGCCAAAATAATAAGCATTAGCGCCAGCCGACAATAGTGTAAAACCGTTATCGAGGTTTGCACAACCGTAATCGTTAGCCACATCAAAACCAAGATAAACGCCATCTCCTCCTGCCATTGTATAACTAGGAGAATTCTTTAACACATAATCAGCTCCTAATATATACGAGCTGGAATAGCCTTTCTGATTTGTGGCATTCAATACAGGTGTTCCGTAAAAACTATCTTCAACGTCCATCATTAGGCTATCAATATCAGACATAATACTATCACCCGAAAGGCTATCGGCACAACTCCACTTATATGAAACGCCTTCTTCAATAGAAGTATTCTTCCAGTTCCATGTCACAAATGGAGAATTGACGATACATGAGGCATTATAGCTTCCCCAAGTATCAGGATCGAGACCAAGAAATATTCCGCCCTGAGGCTGAATATATGATGCTGTTGGAGGCAACATCTCGGTATTTGTATACGTAACATTACCCGTAAAAAGCTCAAACCAGCCATCGGAAGAACCTGCACCCCATAAATCTGTGGTAAAAGTTATAACACCTGTTGTTGAATTAAACTCTCCAACAAGATCATCAGATGAATTATAAATTGTTAATTCGGAGGTATTTAAACCTTCCTTATAAATTACCTGCCCCTGAGGTAGTGATATTTTTTTCTGATCGTCGGAGACAATCCCGTACACTTTTCGGTTGCTTGCCCCCGGTACAAAATTATCGAACCAAACTTTATTTGGATATGTAGCATCAACTGTAATAACAGTTTCGCCAGTAACACGCCCCCCGAAATAAGATATACCCTTGCAGTTGAATGTATCCAAAAGATTGTCGGGCAAAGAAGTAATAGACTTAATTTCCTCGGTTAAAGACGCAGGTTTTGCCACAAGACTCTCTGACTGAAACCTGACTCGTTGCAATTGTTTAGAGAGCTGAACTTTTTTAAATTCAGGATTGCTATTTTTTGTAACAATTACCTTGCTGGTTCTTTGTTCAGCGTTGCCGATACTCTCGCTATTTACATTATTCGTAAATCGCTTTCGCTTATTTGCCTCAGCAGAAGTGCTAACAACGGCGAGGATGAATAGGTACAATAATATCTTCTTCATAATAAATGGTTTATATTCAAATTTTTATCTTCTAATTACAACAAAGAATCGAGACGCATTGTCCTTATCTTCAAACCTGATCTCTTGTTTTGAAAGAGTTGAAGTAAGGTTATATGTGCCTTCCAACTCTTGCCAAGCATCACCAATAGAGGGAACCCCCGATAAAAAGAGTTCGCCGTTAGCATCGTAAACGCCACCTATTTTACTGATAGAAACCCGATTACTTGATTGTTGATCGACCTTTAATTCGATTTTGAAATTGGCTCGGGTAATTGTTGGCGTTGTTGCAAAAAAGAAACTATGCCCAATTGAGCTTTCATAAGAGAGCGCCAAATAGTCAATGTTTCGTTTCCCCTCATAACGTTCGGCCATATCCTGGCATAAAATCCGCATCAAACTTCTATAATTATCACTCATTCGGGTTGTATCGAAAGCATAGGTTACTTGACTATTAACAAGGTATTTACCAACACTAACACCTTCGAAAAAGGTATTCTTATCATCGACAGAAATAAGCTTAGTCTCATCGTCGTTTAGGTAAAACGATTGAACTTTTGTGTTTGTAGTGGTTGTGAAAACGGAATAAAATTTCAGTCCTTTTGACGTTAGTATAAACGGAATAGAAGTTTCATCGATCGAATCGGGATATTGCATTTCGAAAATATGCGAAGCTCCATTATAGGCTGCAACGGTGTCATTTCCTGATATAAAATTCAGCATTTCGGCCCCAAAAAGCTTATTGTCAATTCTGTTGACTTCGACAAAATAATCGGGCCAAGCCAACCCTTCTGGTAATTTATTCAACGTAATATCAGTTCCATTTTTCTTTCCTTTCAGATGCACAAGAGAATCAGACCTATCAAGCACAATAAACTCATAATCACCACCCAACCCCACTCCTACTGGCTCACTCACCGGATCGGAGAAAAGATGGAGTACATTGTTGTAAGTGTTGAAAGTTAAAACGGGGCCATCGTCGCCAATTACATCGAAAAGACTTTTTGCTTCGATGTATTGGTTGCTGATCAGCTCGTTATTGGCAGCAACAACCGCTTCGCCATTACTGTTAAACTTTACAAGCAGAGGGTAACCCGGGCTTTCGTTGGTTGCGAAATATTGCAATTCCCAACCGTTTGGCGAATTGGTCAACGTACTATCAATTCCCGAAATGGTGTTGTTTAACCGCACTGCTGCCGATTCTGAAAAAAGATCTTCCTGCTCCTTCAAACAACCTGAAAATAAAAGTAACAGGACTAGAAAAATAGATGATGTGTAATTATATATTCGTCTCATGTATTGCAGTTTAAAGTTCCTTATCAAAGAAATCGGCATTTATATTTTGCTCTCTTTCAATTATTTCGTTACGCATAGCAACGATGTCTATCCCCCATTTTTCAGTTAACCATTTTGAACATACAGCTAACTTTTTAGTGATAATTGCAGCTCCATCATCACCGGCCATTTCAAGAACCGCATTCCAATCTTGTTCGCTCTTCACCAAAAAATTAGCTATTGTTTCAACAAAATCTTCACTCGCCTGACTACTAGCATAGGTTGAAACAAAGCCAAGTACCGCTGCTTCTTTATCGGTACGGTACTGCCATCCCATTGGAGAATAATTTCCAGCCGAAATTTGTTCAAAATCTTTCGGGGTGCTTTTGGTCTGTTGAAGAATATGGGCGAACTCGTGATGCATCGTTTTAAAATAATATTCATTCATCATAGCTGCATCGGTAAAATCCAGACTATTACAATTATAGAGTGTAATTTTTATTCCTCCTTCGGCTGTTCCCAACAAAATTGTACCCGAAGTAGGATTATAGGCAGGAGATCCAATCAAGTGGATAATACGAGGCCCGTAGTTTTTCAGAAATTCTTCATCAACCATTGAAGAATAGACATCAAACCACAAATATTTAACCAGTTGGGCAAGTTGCTTCGACTTATCTAAAGATACAGGAACCAGATTATAATCAAGATCTGAACCAACATCCTCCATTCGGTATTTAAACGAAAGGTTGTAAGGTTCAAGAAAACATTCATTTAACCAACTATCGAACTTGTAAGTTGGCGACGAAGGATCAAGCTCTTCCGTGTCAACAAAAATTGAACTGGTAAAGTCGTCATCTTTTTTGCACCCACTCACAAAGAGCAGAATGAAAAGAGAAATCAGTATATATTTTCCTTTTAATTGCATAAGACTAACGGGCTAAAGGTTTAATTGAATAATTGTTAGAAGGTTTGTATTTGCGGACATTAGCCTCCATACCAACCGCTATGACATCTTGAGGAATTTGAATTGCACGCCTTTCATCGTTCCAAGTTAAAACATCCTTGGTGCTACTTCCAATCTGATGGGTTATTTCAATTCCATAACGTTTTATGTCGAACCACCGAAGTCCCTCAAATATAGATTCAATTCTCCTAAAATGCAGAATGCACTGAACAATAGGTTCCTGATCATTTGAGACAACAAACGAACTGCTCATTTTTTCTGAATTTAAAGGCTTAACAACGTTCGACCTATTTGATGTATAAAAACGTTTTATCCTCGATTCATCAATAGCTTGAGTAACGTTATGAGAAATGCACCATGAACTCAAATCGTTTATCGCCTCATCTTTTCTGTTCAGAAACAAAAGAGCTTCGGCCCGGCACAAAAGAGTTTCATCAGTTGTAAATTCAGTTCTCACAACATGTGCATAGCCAATTCCGGCAATCTTATCGGTGTACTCAAACATTTCGCTAACCTTTGAACAATAAGCACCAAACTCTTGACCGTAAGTCCACCACCATCCAGTCGAAAAGCAGGGAGGCCAACCACTCCATCCTGGTCCGCCACCCGACATTGCTGCTTGCGCGCTACCGTTAAATGCATATCTATATTGCTGGAAAACACGGGAAAAGACCGAATTGGTTGGCATAACCATTAAGTTAGCAGGTTCGTCAACGTTGATGTATGCATATCCTTCGGCATCAGAGTTTTCGTAAATTACAGACCAATCGCGAAGAACTGTCGAAGGATCGCTTCCCAACACGTAGTTGGAGTGATAAATTACTTTCTCGTAATTACGTTTGAATAAATAAAACCTCGCAGCAAAAGCATGAGCCGCCAAACTATTAAAATGATACTTCGGAACTGAATAGTTTTCATCTTTAATCAAATCGATGCCTTCATTAATATCAGCCTCAATTTTATTATACACATCGGCAACAGTGCCCCTGTCGTAATCAACAAATACTTTTGTTTCGGGGGTTGTAATATAAGGAATACCCAAATCATTTTTGCTCGACTGCTCGTCCTTGTAAGCCTGAGAAAAGATATTCACCAAAATAAAATGGCCATAAGCACGACACAATAATGCTTCGCCCTTTTGAGCATCAAGATCAAGTGTATTATCCTGATTTTTCAATTCAGATATTGCTTCAAGAGCATGATTTGCAGTTGCAATTGCCTTGTAGCATTGTTCCCAAACATAAAATGGACTGTCATCATCGGTCGAGGAAACAACAGGTTCCCAAGCAAAAACTTCATCGTGCATACGTTCAAAACTCGCAAGATTGTATGCTGTGCTTACTTCGGGTGAATTATTATCTACAAAGTTGTCGGAACTCAACTCAGCCAAAACCGAAATATTAGCTGAAGGATAAGCACTTACCAAAAGTTGAGAAATCTTCTTCGGCGAATTTAGAGTTGTTCTGTTATCGGGCATCGTGTCTAAATAATCATCGCACGAAACATTAACGAATAAGCTCGTTAATACTATTGAAGTTATTATTGTTCTTTTATATGATTTCATTCTAAGTCTCCCTTTCTGATTAAATGCCCATGCTTATTGTGAATGTAAACTGCTTTGGCAATGGAGTTGCGACCCCACCACTGTTAAAAAACTCCGGATCCTGACCGTTCAATTTCCGATCGGCATAAATTAGGAACAAATTAGTTGCCTGAACTTTTAGCGCCAGATTATTGACTTTCAATTTTTCGAGCCAATCTTTTGAAATATTGTACGATAGCGATACCTCTTTCATTCGAACAAAATCGCCTTTCGCAATTCGTTCTGTTGAATTATTGTAAGCATTGTAAGCATACGACAGATTCTCATGGTTTTGATATTGCCGTTTACTTGCAATGACTGGAATTGTAGTAATAAGCTCATCGCCAGGAATAACCCAACGATTCTTAAATTCTTTTGGCATTGAAGAAAGATCGGAGTATCGTTCGCTAAAAATAGGGTCAAGGCGAACAACGTTTCCAAAGGAATAAGTAAGGAAAACATTCAATTTAAAGCCTTTCCATGATAAAGTATTACCAAGGCTTCCGGTAATTGTAGGATCGGTAGGGCCTTCATACTTAAGGAAATTCAGATTTTCGTACTCCTGAAAATTAATATCAGTAATTGTAACTTCGCCATTTTCATTTGTAAATGTTGGCAAACCTTCGTTTGTTAGCCCTGCAAAAGGAATAGAAAACAGAGCGCGCACCGGATATCCCTTCTTTGCATACCCGGAACCTGAAATAAGGTCGATTACATTAGACCGAGAATCGAGTTCTGTAATTTTGTTTTCGGCTCCGGAGAAGATAAAATCGGTAACCCAATTAAAATCTTTACTTACAAAGTTTTTTGTTGTTAAAGAGAACTCATAACCATTAGAGTTCATTGAGGCAACATTGGCATATTTAGCTATTTCGCCACCAACACCTTGAGTATAAGCCAAACCAATCAAATCATAATTTTGCCTGAAATAAACATCGGCGGTCAGGTTAATCCGGTTACTGAGGAATCCAAAATCGGCACCAAAGTTCAATTCATGCTTCTTTTCGTAAGTAAGCTCACTGTTTTCAAGCCCATCGATATATAGCCCCGATTCAGCAACACTCGCTAATGGCCGCCAAGGATTTGTGCTTAAAAACACTGCATTCGAATTAGTTACAAAACTTGGTCCACGGTCGGCCGTTAACGAATAAGACAGCTTGAACGTTGCATTGGTTACGGTCTCCATAAACACATCATTAAACCAGTTTTCCTCGTGTGCATTCCACGCACCCGAAATGTTCCAAGTAGGCAACCAGCGGGCAGAACGCGACTTCCCTAATTTGTTTGATCCTTCGTACCGGCCAGTAGCATTGATTGTATATTGGCCGTTGAAAGAGTAAGTTCCCGAAGCAAAAAACGCCACATTGCGACCATAAGTCCATGTATTACCATAATAATCAGTATTTTCCTCTTTGCCTTGTTTGAAAATATTATAATCGTAAAACGGAATTCCACCATTATCGTACTGGTATCCCCATCCTCGGAACCAAACTTTTCCGCGATCAACAGCGCTAGTTTCGGCTCCACCAAAAATATTTACGATATGCAAATCATTGAAATCTTTATTGAAATTGAATGTTGAACGGAAATCAATGCCCTTCATGGTATGATTGGTGTAAGTGTAAATTCCTCCTTCGGGAAGAACCGATTCAGGAAGAGCTTCACTATTATCGGGATCGGTATATAACAATGGATTTTCCTCTCTGATTGTTGCGTCTTCATAAGGCAAAACACCTGCGCGATAAGCTTCTGCCTGATTGGAATGATCTTTTACATTGTGTTCCTGAGTTGAAGTTTGATATTTCAAAGCACCAAGAACATTAACTTCAAGCCCTTTAATAATCTTCCAGTTTAACTCACCCTGAAATTTCACATCGGTAACATTCAAATCGATATAGTTATTGTTGAGTTCGTGGATGATATTAAAATCGGCATAATTTCTTCTATAATATTCATTTGGGTCGAGGGTTCGCGAAGTATTTAAGGCAAAGCTGTAAGGATTAATGTCGAATTCGCGCTTCACCTCACCACTAACCACGTCGATCTCCTGGCTCAACGTTCCAGGGGCTCTTTGCTTGCGGTAAGAGCCACTCGACAACAATGTAACAGTAAAGTTTTTAAAAATATCGTACGAAGCGTTTGTATTTGCAGTGTATCGGCTTACAGAACTAGACTTGGTCCAACCGGGATCGGACATTACCGAGATTGAACTATAATAGCGAGCTTTTTCTGTTCCCGAAGAGATACTAACAGCGTGATTCTGAGTCAGACTATTCTGAAACAAGATATCAAACCAATCGGTGTTGCGGAATTCAGCTTCACGCAAAAAAGCATTTTTAGCCACAGTTGCATTTTCAAGTCCATAGGTACCATCGCCATTGTATTGATCAATAAGGCGATACATTTTACCATATACACCAGTGTTTGCTGCCTGAGCAACGCTTGTAAATTCTAACCAGCCTTTTTCTTCCATTTCTTTGTAAATACCCATTTGCTCCTGCGAGTTAGATATGTTGAAATCGGAATATGAAGGCTTTAATCGTGAAGTGAATTCTCCGGAATAACTAATTTTACTTACGCCAGCTTTTCCCTTTTTTGTTGTTACAACTATTACTCCGGCCATTGCGCGGGCACCGTAAATTGATGTCGCAGAACCATCTTTTAGAATTTGGAAGCTTTCAATATCATCGGCATTCAACCCAGCAATTGAAGAAGCAATAAGGGTTTCGGCATTGCCCGACGAAAGGTCGTCGCTCGAAATATCCAACGCATCTTCCATTACAACACCATCAACAACCCACAACGGTTTAGAATTTCCGTAGATTGAAGTAGCACCACGAACCCTGATTTTTGGTGCAGAACCAAAAGTTCCGGAAACATTTTGAACGGATACTCCGGCAGAACGGCCTTCGAGTGCCCGACTAACATCAGCAACACCATCGAGTTTAACATTATCGGCATCGAGTTTTGTTGCAGCGCCGGTGAACAATCTTTTGTCGACACGTTGCATGCCAGTAACAACAATTTCGCCAAGCTGCTTGTCGTCCGACTTAAGAACAACCCGGATAGCTGAGCCAACAGCCACCTCGGTTGATTTCATTCCGATATATGATACCAAAAGAAAAATTCTCTTTTCGGGAACATTAAGTTGGAATTTCCCATCCATATCGGTAACGGTGCCAATAGCCGTTTCGCCAACAACTGTAATGGTAGCACCAATAATTGGCAATTTATCGTCGTCGGATATTACTATGCCACTTGCAACCTTGCTTTGCCCAAAAGCACAATTTACCAGTAGTAATAGCAAAAAAGCAGTTAAAAAGTTTTTCATAAAGTTAGGTTCAGAAAAAATCTATCTAAAAATACTGTTAAAAATAAAAGTAAAGAAAAATTTTACGCTAAAGGATAAATTGGATTCATTATCTTAAACCAATGCGCATAAAAAAAGGGTAATCTTCTCAGACTACCCTTTTAATATTATAAATATGAATTCTTTATAAGAACAGGGACATTATCTTGTTCCTCCGGCCCACCAAACTGGTTCCGAATATACATACTGACCTGTTCCGAACGCATCTTTAACCGCTGGATTGGTTGTAGTATCGTCATTTCCATAAGGACAACGCAATGGGAACTGAGTAGCATTCTTAGGGTTAGCCAAAACGATGAAATTTTCATTTAATCCCTTCAAACGACGAATATCGCTAAAGCATTCTGTCGATTCACCGTTAGCACCCCAAAGCGCGATATACTTCTGAATCATAGTCTCTTGAAGTGGGTTTGCATCAAACAACGGTTTAACTTCAGTGTTGAAATATTCTTCGGCTTCGGCTGTTGTAATAGCATCTGCACTAATATCTTCTAATCCTCCAGAACCAAGAATTGTTTGAGCGTTAATAGCAGCATTAACATTAACTTCGGTATTTTCGATTGCAGCAACAACAGCACTTTTCAAAACTTCGTCAGCACCTGCCTGATTCAATCGGCACATTGCTTCTGCTTTCAAGAATAATA
>Ga0209373_10003455_pt1 | contig 14567 bp, 11 predicted proteins | sample Higcelweek5metaG_FD_187173 | JGI IMG/M metagenome (GOLD analysis project Ga0209373, IMG submission 187173) | Freshwater pond sediment microbial communities from the University of Edinburgh, under environmental carbon perturbations - High... | ecosystem: Environmental > Aquatic > Freshwater >...
CATCGACGCCCTGCGCACCATCGCGGGCACCAGCGTGCCCGAAGAGATCACCCGCGAGCGCGGCCAGCTGGTGGATATGATCAGCGACACGCACCAGTACTATTACAAGAAGAAGGCCGCCATCTTCGGCGACCCCGACCAGGTCATCAGCATGGTGGAGTTCCTCGTGTCCATCGACATGTGCCCCATGCACGTGGTCACCGGCACAAAGGGCAAGAAGTTTGCCAAGCGCATCAAGGAGCTGACCGCCCACCTGCCCTATGAGGTGAACGTGAAGGACGGCGGCGACATGTTCCTGCTCCACCAGTGGATCAAGAACGAGCCCGTGGATCTGCTCATCGGCAACACCTACGGCAAGTATATCGCCCGTGACGAAGACATCCCGTTCCTGCGCTGGGGCTTCCCCATCCTGGACCGTGTGGGCCACCAGTACTTCCCCACCGTTGCCTACAAGGGCGGCCTGCGCCTGCTCGAAAAGATCCTGTGCCTCTTCCTCGACCGCAAGGATCGCGACGATTCCGAGACCGTGTTCGAGCTGACTCTGTAACACTCCGCGTCTCCCGGCCGGGGAATTTGTCCCCGGCCGGGGGCCGGTAACCGCAAAACAAACCGGAGTCCCCATGTCCTGCGCATCCAAGAAGCCCAAGAGCACAAAGCCCGGCTGCATGCACCTGCCCGTGGCGCCGCGCGCCAACGCCCGCCGCCGCTTCGGCGAGCCGGAAACCCCCGGCCGCGCCCTGGGACCGGCCGACGTGCTGCAGTGGCTGGAGCGCGTGCTGGCCGACGGCGTGGTCCTTTCCGGCGTGGGCATAAGCGGCCCCGGCGAACCCCTGGCCGACCCCGCACCGGTGCTGGAGACCCTGAAGGCCGTGCACGCCACGCACCCGGAACTGGCCCTGAACCTGACCACCAACGGCTTGTGGGCCCAGGACGCGGACATCAAGAACCTGGCCAAGGAATTGGCCCTGGCCGGCCTTTCCAAGGTCACCGTGCTGGTCGACGCCATCGACCCCGTCATCGTGGAGCAGGTGTACGCCTGGATCCGCCCGGGCCGGCGCACCGTGCCGCTGCCCCAGGCCTCCACGCTGCTGGTGGACGCCCAGGCCAGCGCCATCCGCGCCTTCCGCGAGGCCGGGCTGTTCGTCACCGCGCGCATGACCGTTTACGCGGGCATCAACGACGCCCACGTGGAAGACGTGGCGGGCGTCATGTCCAGCCTCGGCGCAGACCTGTTGCAGCTGGTGCCCTTTGTGCCCGGCAAGACGGCCGCCGCCATTGTCCCGGCTCCCGCGGCCCCGGCTTCCGGCTGTGCGCCCTCGGCCTGCGCCTCCTGCGGCACGGCCTCCACCTGCGCCTCCAAGGCCCCGGCCCCGGCGCCAACGCCCGAAGAAGAGAGCGACGAGGCCGCGCCCCTGCCCAGCCTGGCCCCGGGCCAGCTGGACGAGCTGCGCACCCTGGCCGCCCGCTACATCGCCCTGGTCCCCGGCGAGGACTCCTGCGGCGAAGACATTTTGTGGATGGAGCATGCGGGCGAGGCCGGCGTGCTGAGCGAATGCGCCCCGGCGCTGCCCACGCCAGCGGGCGCGCGCGTCAACGTGGCCGTGGCCAGCTCCGACGGCATGGACGTGGACCTGCACCTGGGCCAGGCCATCAAGTTTCTCATCTTCGGCCCCCGCGCCCAGGACGGCCTGCCGAGCCTGCTCGGCGTGCGCGACGCCCCGGAGCCCGGCGGCGGCGACAAGCGCTGGACCGACCTGGCCGAGACCCTGGGCGACTGCTTCGCCATCTTGGCGGCCAGCGCCGGGGCCCACCCGCGCGAGGTCCTGGCCGCCCAGGGCGTCAGCGTGCTCACGGCGGAGACGGACATCAAGGGCGCCGTGGACCTGCTTTTCGGCGGGGGCAAAAAGAACGGCAAAAAACGCGTCAAGGCGAACTAACCCCCTAACCTCAAGCTTCAAGGAGTTCAGCATGGCCCTTCCCGAGAAACTCATCCTCGTTTGTCAGAGCTTCCGCCTCGGCAAGGAGCCCAAGGGCATCTGCCACAAGCAGACCGACGGCCTCCTGCAGTACATCGAGGAAGGCATCCTCGACCGCGGTCTGGACGTGCAGGTGGCCACCACCGGCTGCCTCAAGCAGTGTGAAAAAGGCCCCGTCCTGGTCATCCAGCCCGACAACCTCTGGTTCAAGGGCGTGAACAGCGAAGAAGCCATCGACGCCATTCTGGACGGCATCGAGTCCGGCGAGCCCGCCGCGGACTACCTGCTCTCCTAACCCGGGAAGGCAGGCGGACAGGCGGCAGGGGCGGCATGCAGGCAACCACGGGACAAAGCGAGAAAAGAGCCATGACAGAGACAGCGACGGCCACCTGCGCGGAGCGCCCGGCCATCTTCGAGGAACGCAAGGACCAGATCCACCGCACCGGCTCCGAGCCCTTCAGCATGGCCTGCAACCGCGACAGCCTGGCCGGGGCCGTGAGCCAGCGCGCCTGCGTGTTCTGCGGCTCGCGCGTGGTGCTCTATCCCATAGCCGACGCCCTGCACCTGGTGCACGGGCCCATCGGCTGCGCCGCCTACACCTGGGACATCCGCGGAGCGCTGAGCTCCGGCCCGGAGCTGCACCGCCTGTCCTTCTCCACGGACCTTCAGGAGCTGGACGTGGTTTTTGGCGGCGAAAAGAAGCTCGCCAAGGCCCTGGATGAACTCATCACACGGCACAGCCCCAAGGCCGCCTTCGTCTACTCCACCTGCATCGTCGGGCTCATCGGCGACGACCTGGGTGCCGTGTGCAAGGCCGCAAGCCTGCGCCACGGCATCCCGGTCATCCCGGTGCAGAGCGAGGGCTTCAAGGGCAACAAGCGCGAGGGCTACCAGGCCGCGTGCAAGGCCATGCGCACCTTGGTGGGCACCGGCGACACAAGCGGCATCAGCCCCCTGTCCGTGAACATCATGGGCGACTTCAACCTCGCGGGCGAAACCTGGATCATCAAGAGCTACCTGGAGCGCATGGGCATTCAGGTGGTGGCGGGCATCACGGGCGACGGCCGGGTGGACGACATCCGCCGGGCGCACGGCGCGGGGCTGAACATGGTGCAGTGCTCCGGCTCCACCCAGGACCTGGCCAAGATGATGCGCGACGACTTCGGCATCCCCTTCATCCGCGTCAGCTGGATCGGCATCGAGGACGTGGCCGAGAGCCTGTACGCCGTGGCCGAGCATTTTGAGCTGAAGCACCCGGAGCTGGCCGCCGGGTTGGTTGCGCGCACGGCAGAGCTGGTGCGCGAGGAGCTTTCAAGCCTCATGCCCAAGCTGGCGGAATACCGCCGCGACCTGGAAGGCAAGCGCGCCGCGGTCTACGTGGGCGGCAGCTTCAAGGCCTTCTCGCTGGTCAAGGCCTTCCGCCACCTGGGCATGGAGGTGGTCATTGTGGGCAGCCAGACCGGCACCGAGGAAGACTACCGCGAGCTGGCCGCCATCTGCGCGCCCGGCACCATCGTGGTGGACGACGCCAACCCGCTGGAGCTCTCCGCCTTCATCAAGGAGAAGGACGTGGACATCTTCGTGGGCGGCGTGAAGGAGCGGCCCATCGCCTTCAAGCTCGGCGTGGGCTTCTGCGACCACAACCACGAGCGCAAGATCGCCCTGGAGGGCTTCGAGGGCATGCTGAACTTCGCCAAGGAGGTCCACGACTCGGTCATGAGCCCCATTTGGCGCTTTGTGCCCCGGCGCGAATGCGGCCTGAACGTGAGCGAGAGCAGCCCGGAAATGCAGGGAGCAAGGGGGTAGCCATGACCAAGGACATCGCGAACGGCATCGTGCTCGACAGCCTGAACGACTACAAGGGCGAAAGCCACGTGGCCACCACCAACGCGTGCAAGCTGTGCACGCCCCTGGGCGCGACCATCGCCTTCAAGGGCGTGGAGGGGGCCATTCCCTTTCTGCACGGCAGCCAGGGCTGCGCCACCTACATGCGCCGCTACATCATCAGCCATTTTCGCGAGCCCATGGACATCGCGTCCTCGGCGCTGGGCGAAAAGAACGCCATCTACGGCGGCGGCCCCAATCTCAAGAAGGGCCTTTTGAACGCCATGCAGAAGTACGGCGCCAAGGTCGTGGGCGTGGCCACCACTTGTCTCACCGAGACCATCGGCGACGACGTGGCGCGCATTCTGACCGAGTTCCGCGAGGAGTTCGGCGACCTGCCCCTGGCCGACGTGGTGCACGTGTCCACGCCCAGCTATTCCGGCACGCACATGGACGGCTTCCACGGCGCGGTGAAGGCCCTGGCCGACCAGCTGTGCCCCGGCGGCCTGGCGGACAAGGCCGCGCCCACGGGCCGCGTGAACCTCATGCCCGGCATGGTCTCCCCGGCGGACATCCGCCACCTGCGCGAGATCTGCCTGGGCTTCGGCATCACGCCCACCATGCTGCCCGACTATTCCGAGACCTTGGACGGCCCGGCCCTGCTGGAATACGAGAACATCCCCTCCGGCGGCACGCCCGTTGCCGAAATCCGCGCCATGAGCGGCTCCGCGGCCAGCATCGAGTTCGGCCGGGCCATAAGCGCGCAGGAGACGGCGGGCACCTCGCTCGAAAGCCGCTTCGGCGTGCCTCTGCACCGGCTGGGCCTGCCCATGGGCATCCGCGAGACCGATGCCTTCTTCAACGCGCTCAAGCAGATCACCGGCAACGAGACCCCGCGCGAGCTCTCCCTTGAGCGCGGCCGCTACATCGACTCCCTGGTGGATGGGCACAAGTACGTGTCCGGCATGCGGGCGGTGGTCTACGGCGAGGAGGACCTCATCATCGGCCTGACCACCTTTTTGGCCGAGATAGGCGTGAAGCCGGTGCTGGTGGCCACGGGCGCCAAGAAGCGCGGCGTGGCCGGGCACATCAAGGCCGCCTGCGGCGACGTGCTGCGCGAAATGCCCATCGTGCGCGAGGGCGTGGATTTTTTCGACATCGTGGACGAGGCCGCTGCGCTTTCGCCGGACATTCTGGTGGGGCACAGCAAGGGCCAGAAGGCCGCGCGCGACTGGAACATTCCGCTTCTGCGCTGCGGCTTCCCCATCCACGACCGCTTCGGCGGGCAGCGCATGCTGCACCTGGGCTACCGGGGCGCGCAGAGCCTCTTCGACCGCCTGGTGAACATCGTGCTCGAAAAGAAGCAGACCGACTCCGACATCGGCTACGGATATCTCTAGTTCCGCACTCATTCAGGAAAAGGAGCCGACCATGAACGTCCTCATCGATCCCAAGAGCGTCAAGCACCCCTGTTTCAACAAGGCCAGCTCCGGCTCCTGCGGGCGCGTGCACCTGCCCGTGGCCCCCAAGTGCAACATCCAGTGCAACTACTGCAACCGCAAGTACGACTGCGTGAACGAGTCGCGCCCGGGCGTGACCAGCGGCGTGCTCAAGCCCTTCCAGGCCTTTGAATACACCAGGCAGGTGCTCGACAAGGAGCCGCGCATCACGGTCATCGGCATCGCCGGCCCCGGCGACCCCATGGCCAACCCGGCGGAGACGCTTGAGACCATGCGCCTCATCCACGAGGCCTACCCGCACATGCTCTTCTGCCTTTCATCCAACGGCCTGGCCATGCCGGAATACGTGGACGACCTGGCGGCCCTCGGCGTCACCCACGCCACCATCACCATGAGCACCATCGACCCCGAGATCGGCGCCAAGATCTACTCCTGGGTGCGCGACGGAAACGTCGTCTACCGCGGGCGCGACGCGGCCGAGCTGATCCTCTCGCGCCAGGTGGCGTCCATCGCCGCGCTCAAGGCGCGCGGTCTGGCCGTCAAGGTCAACACCATCATGATTCCGGGCGTGAACACCATCGAAAACGGCGCGCCGCTCAAGGCCGTGGCCGAGAAGGCCCATGAGCTCGGCGTGGACCTCATGAACTTGATGCCCATGCACCCCACTGCGGGAACGCTGTTCGGCGAATTGCCCGAACCCACCAAGGAGGAGGTCACCGCCGTGCGCGACGTGATCGGCCACCTGGTGCCGCAGATGACCCATTGCCGTCGTTGCCGGGCGGACGCCGTAGGACTTCTCTGCGCCGACCGCTCCGGTGAACTGGGCGGCGTCCTGGCGGCCTGCGGGAAGCTGCCCCCGCAGGGCCAGGACGATCGTCCGTATATAGCCGTCGCCTCGCGCGAGGGCATGCTCATCAACCAGCACCTGGGCGAGGCCAAGCGCTTCCAGATCTGGGGCAAGGCCGAAAATGGCGGCTTCCGCCTCGTGGAGGAGCGCCAGGCTCCGGGCCTTGGCTGCGGGCCATCCCGCTGGGAGGACTTGGCCAAGCTGTTGAGCGACTGCCGGGCCGTGCTTGTGGGCGCGGTGGGCGAAACCCCGCGCAAGATCCTCACCGAGCGCGGCGTGCTGCCCGCGGCCTGCTCCGGGTTCATCGAGGACGCCCTGCGGGTGGCCTACGGCGAGCGCGGCGTGGGCGGGCTGGAGGTGCTGCGCGCCAAGGCCGGCGGCTCCGGCAAGCAGTGCTGCGGCGCGGGCGACGGCTGCTAGGCCGCATTGGCCGGGTCTTCCGGGACCCGTGGGCGACGGCCGGGCGCGCGGCGCCGGAGGTTTTATGGATGCTTTGACTCTCTTCGGCCTTGTGGCCGTGAGTTTGATGCTGCTGTTCTACGCTCTGGAGGACAAGAGCCCCTGGTTCGTGCTGGGCTTTGCCGGCTCCTGCGTCCTGGGCTCGGCCTACGGCTTTTTGCAGGGCGCGTGGCCCTTCGGCCTGGTCGAGGGGGTGTGGAGCCTGGTGGCGGCCAACCGCTGGCGCAAGCTGCGCTTCGGCTGAAAATGTTTTGACGGTTGGCGTTGGCTGGACACGGCCCCCTGGAGCGTTTGCGCGTTCCCGGGGGCTTTTTTGCGTCTAGCGCACAAAGCGCAGGTCCTGGATGAAGAGCGTCACGCCCTCCTTGGGCAGGCGGCGGGCTTCCGCGCCGATGCAGATATCCTCCACGCTGTCTGGCCGCAGCACCAGGTCGCCGGGGGCGAAGCCTTGTCGCGCTGCTTCTTCCGGCCAGCCGGGCAGCGGGGCCAGGGTGCCGTAGGGCAGGCGCAGCCGTTTCCATTCTGTGCCGATGACAAAGGAGCCGAAGAAGCGGTCGCGGGCGCGCGTGTTCTCGGTGTTGGAGCTGCCGATGGTCAGCAGCCCGGACACCGGGCGCGAGGCGCGGATCAGCAGCGTGATGGCCCGCGTCTTGTACAGGTTGCGGCGCACGCCGCTGGCCAGCCCCACACAGGTGCGCAGGACGGGCTGCTTGTTTGCGCCGGGCTGAGGCCGGGGGCGGATCTCCACCTGGAACGTGTCGGATGAACTCGGCGTGGCGGTCGCGCCGTCCGCTCCGGAAACGGAGACGGTCACCTCCGCCCCCGCGCTGAACGTGGCGCCCAGGGGCCAGGTCGCATCGCCGGGTTGCGCCTGGTCGCCGGGTTCGGCGCGCAGGGCGGGCAGGGGCTCGGCCCAAAGCACGGCGGGCAGGCAGAGCAGGGCCAAAAGCAGCGCGATGAGCAATGGCGTGTGGCATTGCGGCCCGGCGGGGCGCGGCTTTGCCGTATCGGAACCTGCCGCGCGGGCGTGTGCCGAACCGGAATCCGCCAGGGCAGGGGCGGCCAGCGATGCTTCCGGCATATCCTGGTGGAACGGCCAACTCAATTGTCGGCTAGCTGGTCGATGAGGGGGCCGGGCAAGGGGTCGGCCAAGGGAGAGGCCAAGGGGTCGGCCAAGGGAGAGGCCAGGCGATGGGCCAAGTTGCGGCGCAGCTGGGGAGTGGGGAAGGCGTGGGCGCAACGGGAGCTCCTTGGACGGACGTTGCCGGGAGTCTAGCCCGCGCATGGGGAGCGGCGCAAGGCGCAAAAAGGCAGCCCCCGGCGGATCGTGCGGACGCGCGGGGGCTGCGGGGGGCTGCGGGGAAAGTTGCGCCGGGCCGGGGTGTGTGGAGCTCCCGCCCTGTTGGAACCATGCCCGCGTCTTCGCCCTGGTGAAACGCGGATGGGCGCCGTCAGCCGAGGAAATCCTTCACGTACTTCAGGGCCAGGAACACCAGCAGTCCGGAGAGCATCCACTTGATGTAGCGGGCGGGCACGTGCTTTTGGCAGCGCGCGCCCAGGTACATGCCCGCCATGCCGCCAATGCCGAACAGGAAGCCGAGCATCCAGTCGGGCGCCACGGACATGGTGGGGTAGAAGGGGGCAATGGCCTGGTAGAAGGCCACCCCGGCGACGGAGGTGATGAAGGTGCCCATGAGCGCCGCGCCCGCCACCGTGTACACCGGCAGGCCGAAGAACGACACGAAGAACGGCGCGATGATGGCCCCGCCGCCGATGCCGTACGTGCCGCCGATGACGCCCACGATGAGCGACAGGCCGAGGATGCCGAAGGTCGGCACGTCGTAGGTCTCGCCGTAGAACTCATAGGCTATGCGCGTGGCGGTGAAGCGCACCACCCGCACGGCGGCCAGCTTTTCGCCGTGGGCCTCGCTGGTCTTGGCCATCTCGCGGAAGCGCGCCACCTGCTCCTGGAAGCGCTTTTCGGCCGCGGCCGCGCCGCCGGTCTGGCCCTTCATCTGCTTGATGAGGTCGCGCACCATGCGCAGGCCGATGTAGAGCAGCACCAAGGCGGCGAAAAGCTTGAAGTTGCGCGCGTCGGGCAGGTACTGCACGCGGATGTACGCGCCCAGGAACACGCCTGGCAGCGTGCCCACGATGACCACCCAGGTCAGCGGCCAGACCATGCGGCCCTCGCGGATGTAGCGCCACACGCCGCTGGGTATGGCCACGATGTTGTAGAACTGGTTGGTGGAGCTGACTGACGGGTTGACGTAGCCCAGCACGCTCATCTGGAAGGGCAGCAGCAAAAACGCGCCGGAAACGCCGCCCATGGAGGTGAAGAACGAAAGAACAAGGGACACCAGCGGGGGCACCCAGGGCTGCACTTCGATGCCTGCGACCTGGAAGAGCATGGCGACCTCCTGTGAAGCGGCCGGGCGGCGCGGGCCGCGCCGGGTTGCGGGACACTTGTTGTCACGCGAAATAGAATTTTCGTGACTTCAAATTAAGACAGCTCCCGCGCTTTGTCACGAAAAAAATTGCGCCAGGCGGAGCAAAGGCGTATTTTTCTCAAAGTTCCGGCCTTGGCAGGCGCGTTGTTTCCCCCTAAGCTTGCCCACAGCCCGTAAACTGTAAAGAAAAAACGAGCAGCGCATGACCACGCCCGGATCAAAAGCCCAATCAACAAGCGCCAAAACAGCACCCGTGGCGGGCGCGGACGCCCGCTGCCTGGACGCGGCGCAGATCGTCCAGCTGGAGCAGTCCTTCCGCTCGTGGATGGACGCCTCGCGCCGCCGGGCCGACTATGCCTCGCGCCGCCGGCTTTGGCTCATCTTTCTTTTGCTGCGCTCCACCGGAGCGCGCCTGGGCGAGGTGCTGAGCCTTGACCCCACGCGCGACCTGAGCCTGGAGCTGGAGCGTCCGGTGGCGCGCTTCGGCGGGGTGGACGGCCGCGAGGTGCCCCTGCCGGCCGATGTGACCCGCGCCCTGCGCGAGGCTCTGGAGGATCCGGAGCTGGCCGAGGGCGCCTCCCGCCTGTTCGACATGGACCAGGGCCACGTGCGCCGCAAGTTCTACGAGCGCGCCCAGGCCGCCGGGCTCCCGCGCGATCTGGCCAGCCCCAGCGTGCTGCGGCGCTCCCTGGCGCGGCAGCTCATGCGCCAGGACGTGCCCCTGCCCGTGGTGCAGCGTCTGCTCGGCCAGTCCTCGGCGGACCTCACCGCCGCCTTTTCCGACTACTCCGAGGTCGAGGCGGGCGACATTGTCGAGGAATACCTGAAGCGCGAGGAGCGGCGCAAGTCCAGCGCGCGCAACCGTTTCTTCGGGGCGGTCAGCGCGGTCGTCGCCGGTCCCGTGGTCTCCAGCGTGGAGATCACCAGCCTTGGCGGCTTCAAGGTCGTCAGCGTCATCACGCAAGAGAGCGTGCAGCGTCTGGGCATCAAGCCCGGCGTGCTGGCCACGGCGGACATCAAGGCCCCCTGGGTGCAGCTCACCGCGGGCGATGTGGAGCCCACGACCACGGCGGCCAACCGCTATCCCGCCATCGTGCGGCGCATTTTGACCGGCGAGGCGGCCGGCGACCAGGTCTCGGCCGAAATCATGGCCGAGCTTTCCGACGGCACCATGCTGGCCGCGGTCATCACCGCGGAGAGCGTGCGCCGCCTGGGGCTTGCCGTGGGCTCCCCGGTGTGGGCGAGCTTCGGGGCCTTCTCGGTGATTCTGAACTTCGGCTAGCGCGAAGGAGGCGGTCATGGGCGAGGCGATGGACGAGGCGATGGGCGGGTCAGGCGGCGAAGCGGTGCGCGAGGCCAGACTCTGGAAGCCACTCAAGGGAGCCGCCGGGGAAAGCGCAAAGGTGCAGTGCCGCCTGTGCAGCCACTTTTGCGCCATCGACGACGGCGGCAAAGGCCTTTGCGCCGTGCGCCAGAACCAGGACGGCGCGCTCAAGACCCTGGTCTACGGCCTGCCCTCGGCCATCAGCGTGGACCCGGTGGAGAAGAAGCCGCTGTATCATTTTCTGCCCGGCTCGCGCACGTTCTCCTTCGGCACCATGGGCTGCAACATGTCCTGCTCCTTTTGCCAAAACGCCCAGCTGTCGCAGTCCCCGCGCCTGGGCCGCCCGGTGAACGGGCACGCCGTCTCGCCCCAGGCCCTGGTGGACGCGGCCGGGCAATCCGGGTCCAAAAGCATCTCCTACACGTACTCCGAACCCACGGTGTTTTTTGAGCTGGTGGAGGACACGGCCCGGCTGGCCCGCGCGCGCGGCCTCAAGAACATCCTGGTGACCAACGGCTTTATGAGTCCGGAGTGCCTGGACGCGTTCGGCACTGCGCAGGACGGGCTCATCCAGGCGGCCAACGTGGATCTGAAAGCCTTCACCGAAGCCTTCTACAAGGACCAGTGCGGCGCGCGGCTGGCCCCGGTGCTGGCGAACCTTGCGCACATGCGGGCCCTGGGCTGGTGGCTGGAGCTCACGACCCTCATCATTCCCGGTCTGAACGACAGCCGCGCCGAACTGGCCGCTCTGGCCGCGTTCATCGTGCGCGAGCTGGGACCGGACACGCCCTGGCACATTTCGCGCTTCCACCCGGCCTACCGCCTGCTCGACAAGCCCGTGACTCCCACGGAGACGCTCTTGCTGGCGCGGGAGGAAGGCCACGCCGCCGGACTCAAATACGTCTACATCGGCAACGCCAGCGGGACCGGCTTCGGCGACACGCGCTGCGGCTCCTGCGGGGCGCTGTTGCTGGAGCGCGAGGGCTTCCAGGCGCACGGCGGCCTGGTCAATGGATGCTGCAGCTCCTGCGGGACCGCGCTGCCCGGAGTCTGGGACTGATGACCGGGCGTGGGCCGGGGCTTGGCGCAGGGGCGGACCAGCCGAAGGCTGCGCCGGACGCCGTGCCCGTTGCCCCAGCGCCACGCGAGGCCTTCAGCACGCCCTCCGGCGCATCATCCAACGAGCCGTCCGGCGCGCGAGGCGGCATGCTCCACAGCGGATTGTCCCACGCATACGGCGGCGCATACGGCGGCGCACACGGCGGCGCACACGGCGGCGGCAATCCCGATGCGCAAGCCAGCGTTCCTGGCAACGTCCGGTCCGGAGCGCAGTCCGGCAGGCAATCCGACAGACAGCCCGGTAGGCAATCCGGCAAACGGCGCGGCGCGCCAAACGGCACCGCCCCCTTCACCTGGCGGCACGCGGCCCTGGTGTTCGTCCTGGCGCTCATCCCCCGGCTGGCGCACTTCTGGTTCGTGCACGCCACGCCCCTGGCGGGCGAATATGTCCCCGATCTCTCGGCCTATCTCTTCGCCGTGGAAAAGCTCATGCAGGGCGAGTATTTCTTTGCCGAGCCCATGCTCATGAGCCCGGGCTACGCCCTGGTGCTGGCCCCGCAGTACATCCTCGTCGGGCCGGACATCCCCGTCTTCGTGCTGGTGAACGCGGTGCTCGACGCGGCCTCGGCCGCGCTGTGCGCCTGCCTGACGGCTGGCATAGCCGGACAGATGTTCTGCCCGGTGTCCGGTCCAATGCCCGGCCCCATTCCCGTCCGGCCGCGTTGGCGCAGGGCGGACCCCGCATCCGGGCTGGGCGGTCCGCAGGGCGGTGGGCAGTCCGCCGAGTCGACGGCCGGGCTTACGGCCGAGCCGACGGCCGGGTCGGTTGTCGCGCCGCCCGCAGAGTCGACCACTGAGTCGCCCGCCGAAGCACCCGCCGAAGCACCCGTCGAATCGCCCGCCGAAGCGCCCGCCGAAGCGCCCGCCGAAGCGACCGCCGAAGCGACAGTGGCTGAGCAGGCGATCCAGCCAACGGCCCAACAGGCTGCAGTGTGCGCCGCAGCACCGGCTGGCCTCGTGCCCTGTTCGCCGTCGGCCTCGGCTGGGCGCGTCCGTTTGGCCGGGCTTTTGGCCGGGTTGCTGTACGCCTTCTGCGGGCCGCTGCTGTTCTATGATCTGCTGCCCCTGGGCGAGGGGCCGTCGGCGTTTTTTCTGCTGGCCGGGTTTGTGCTGCTGTTCGCCTCCGTCAGACCGGCCGGAGCTGTCGGGACGGCTTGCCTGGCCGAACAGGACGGGCCACGCGGGCCGCTGACGGCCTGGCTGGCCGGAGCCGTGCTGGCCCTGGCCGCGCTCCTGCGTCCGAATCTTGCCCCGGCGGTGCTTTTGGCCCTGGCCGCGTGGTGCTTTGCGCCGGGCCAGGCCGGGTCACGTCCGGGCATGTCAAGCCAGACCCGGCGGGCGCGGCTTTCGGCGGCCGGGCGCTGCCTGGCCGGGATGCTCCTCGTGTTCGCGCCGTTCATGGTCCATAACGCCGCGGTGGCCGGGCGGCCCTCGCCCTTCGGCTTTCAGGGCGGCTTTACGCTCTACACCGGCAATCATCCCGGTGCCAGCGGCGTGGGCGACCCCTTGCCCGGCTTCGACAACACGCCCTATCTGGTGATCATGCAGGCCTGGACCGAGGCCAGGGCGCGCACCGGCCAGCCGTTGAGCCTCGCCGATGCCGACGCCTACTGGTACGGCCGGACCTGGGATTTCTTCGCCGGGCATCCGGCCGAGGCGGCTGGGCTTTTGGCCCGCAAGGCGCTGTTGCTGGTGAACGGGCACGGGGTGGACGCCACGGCCGATGTGGATTTTTGCGCGCGGTTCTCGCCTGTGCCGGGCTGGCTGCACCTGCCGGTTGGGCTGCTCTTCGCCCTGGCCGCGGGTGGCCTGTGGAATGTGTGCCGGAGCGTATGCCGGAGAGCGGACCCGCATGCGGACAAGAACGCCTGCGGAACATCGGCCCAGGCCGTGGCCCTGGCCGTGCTGCTCGCGGTCTGCGCGGCCCTGGTGGTGCTGTTCCAGGTGACGCCGCGCTACCGCGTGGTGCTGCTGCCCCTGGCCATTCCCTTCGCCGCCCTGGCCCTGACGGAGATTCCCTTTGGGCGCGGCACAGGCTGGCGTGGCCGCGCCTTTCCTCTGGCCTTGGCCTGCGCGGTGCTGGCCGCGTCCGTCATCCCGCTGCGCCTGCTGGTGGACAAGCCCGGCCTCGCGGTCATGGAGCACGCGCGCCTGGGCCGCTATTATCTGCTCAAGGGGCAGCATGCCTTGGCCGCTGTGGAGTATCGCAGCGCGCTACGCCTGCTTGCGCCCGGGCAGGAAGGCGCGGGGCAGGGCGGTCCGAGGCCGCAGGGCGCTGGGCAAACCGGAACGGAACCGTTTGGCCAAGCCCCTGCCGGGCAAGATTGGACGACGCAAGGGCCCGCGAATGCCGTTCTGCCCGGTTCCGGACATGGTCCAAGCCCCTCCGGCGCTGGCTTGGCGGATACTGGCCTGGGCGGCTCCGGCATGACAACTCCAGGCCAAACCGGGTCTGCTCCGCCGGGCCCTGGTCTGGCCGGTTCCGGACGCGCGGGTTCCGAGTCTTCCGGCTCTGGCGCGGCCGTGGGGCCTGATCCTTTCAAGATGAGGGCCGAGCTGAGGGCCGGGCTTGCCGCCAGCCTGCTGCTGGGCGGGCAGCTCCCGGCGCCGCGTCCCTGAGGCTGCGCGACGGCTTGCCGCCGAGGCCCCGGCAAGGTATTGGGGGGCATGAGCACCACCAAGCGCATCGAACCCAACCTCGTCTTCGCGGACGCCGCCGGCAACATCTACGACCACCCGGAACTCTTGATGCTGTGCCGACGCGGCAGCGAGCTGACGCCGCCCCGGCCGGACGAGCTCATCCCCCTGCCCGAGGGCAGCGAGTTCTTTTTGCTGCCCGGCCGCAGCGCCCTCGGCCTGGACCCGGAGTCCGGCCAGGTGGAGGAGCTGGGCGAGCCGGACGAGCTGGCGGTGGCGGTGTTCGCCAGCCCGGCGCACACGCTTTCGGCCACGGCGGCCTACAAGACCCGTCCGGGCGCGCCCGTGCTGCCGCTGTTCGCCTATGGCGCGCTGGGATTCTACGAGGGGCAGTTTTACGTGTGCGCCAAGCGCGTGGACATGGACCACCGCCAGGAGTTCTGCAACATTCCCCGGGCGCGCATAGAAAAC